>JAEIGA010009509.1_pt1 | contig 14723 bp, 11 predicted proteins | sample 9270691 | NCBI WGS metagenome assembly JAEIGA01 (sample SAMN17057246, study PRJNA624740) | gut metagenome | biome: biome; isolation source: fecal sample | host: Bos grunniens | place: China: Xizang | collected 2019
CCATATCTCACTCAAACTCATATAGTTGTTTAAGTGGAGTGTCAAGCTGTATTTTTTTAATTATCAGTGCGACCTGTGATGGTCTATGTCATTGTCCCATATCTTCCCCATTTCTGGGCAATTTATCTCAAACACTCTAATATAAATAAAAAAACTCGGATGTTATCCGAGAAAGCATTTATCATTTATTGCATATAATTTAAGTAAAATTCTTTTATCTAACTAAATATTTAAAAATCAATTTAGCCATTCACCTTTTTAGGAAATTTAAAATCTAATTTAAGTAAATACCAATTATAAGAATCTATCTTAACTTATAATACATTATTAATTATAACCATATTTTTATAAAAAAAACAAAAGATAAATATAAAATTAATATTAATTTTAAAATATTTAGTTATTTATGACTTTATCAACAATTATCATATTACTTGTATTAGTTGGTGCCTGCCTAGGTTATTTTTTTGGTTGCTTAATGTGGTCAATTATTATTGGTAAGATTTTTTTTAAAAAAGATCCAAGAGACTTTAATTCTAAAAACGCTGGGGCAACTAATAGTTCTAGAATTTATGGCAAAAAAATTGGTCTATTAATTTTGTTGTTAGATATTTTAAAGGGTTTATTACCAACTATTATTATGTGGTTAATTGCAAAATATGGAATCAATATTAGTCAAACTTATATAACATCAGAATTTAATCCTTATTCACTCTGTTATATTGCTGGGTTATTTGGTATTTTTGGGCATTGTTTTCCACTTTTTTTTAAATTTAAAGGTGGAAAGGGTGTTGCTACTTTTGGTGCTTTTTTAATTTCAATCATGCCTTTTGCTGCATTGTGACAATTATTAATTATGATTGGAATTGTTTATTTTTTTCATTATGTTTCATTAGCGTCTTTATTATGTAGTGTAATGAGTTGAGTTTGGTTTTTAGTACCAGGTTTAAATTATAGCTTTGTCTTAAATAGCAATATTAAAGATTTATTAATTATTAATGTGTATGGTTCATTATGGTTACTTTTTGTCTTGGCTTTAGTATTTCTTGCAACAATTTTAATTTGAATTAAACACCATAAGAATATTAAAAATTTGCTTTTGGGTACAGAAAGAAAGTTCTATTTTAAAACAAAAAAATAATTTATATATCAATATATAAAAATAGTAAAAAAATAAGTTAGTCTTACAAAAAAATTTTTATTATTATATAATTATATGTAGAGTTTATTTGAGAAAGAATCTTATGGCAGACAATAAAGAAAAAGAAAATAACCAAAATAAACTACCAGAAGGTTATGATGTTATAGGTGAATATCAAGATAATATTGAACAAAGTTTAGTAGATAATTTGTTTGATTATTTTGGTAGAGCTTTTTATAAACCATCTTCATCTGATAGTAAAGATAAAATCAAAATTAGAAATTCTTATCTATCTAAATATGATAAAAAGATTTTTAAGTTAGTTAATAAAAAATTTATTATCTATTCTTTAATTACAGCAATCTTCTTACTTTTAACAATTGCTGGTTTCTTATTATATTATTTCTTTGTAGGTGAAAATGTACAGGCTGTTACAAATAAAGCTGCTGATTTAGCTGCTAGTAATGATTTAATTAACACACAGTCTGGTTGATTAGCCCTATTTTTAGCTATCTTAATTATTATTTGCTTGTTAGGAGTAACAACAATTTTCTTCTTTATCATAACAGTTGTTTGATATTTTAGAACTAATAAGCAATATAATCGCATCATTTCTAAAAATAAAATGTGAAACAAGGCTTTCTATAACTTTGCTAACAATTTATCTGAAAGTGGTCTTATTAATGCTATTCAAGCATCAATTCCAAACTTAGTTATAGATAAACACACTCCAGCATTTGATCGTTCAATTTATAACATTCATAATCGGATTTATTCATATGCAGATATTCCACAAGATGCACGTCGTACTGATTTTAAATGTTTAAGTTCAGGATTTTATAAAGGAAATGCTTTTTCATTAAGTTATTCTGGTTGAGAATGATTTAGAGAAGCAAAGGTAGTTGATGAAAATCAAGAAGGTAGAAATAAAATCAACATTCATGCAAGACGTTCATTAAGAAGATTTGAAGATAATATTTGTGTTTTAACAATAGATACATTTGCTGAACCAAAATTAAACTTTGTTTTGAATAATCCAGATGGAAAAAATATAAGATTACAAAATAAGATCTTTAATAATGTTTTTTCACTAGCTGTTAATAATCCTGATTTAGCTTATACAGTATTTACACCATATGTACAACATACTCTATCTAGGTGTAAAACTTGAACAGATTCATGTCGTAGCATTAGGCAAGTTATTAAAGAAGGTTCTAAGATTTATGTTGTCTTTGATGGTAAAAAGGATTTCTTTAAATTTGCAAGAATTATTGATCCAAGACTAAATTATGTGTTTAACTCAGTACAAGCTAGAACAAATACACTTGTTGACAGAGATCGTCAACTAATTAGAACTCCATCAACTGAATTGCTAAAATTAGGTTCATTGGATGAAACCGCTTCTTTAATGACTGAATACATCCTAGAAGAAACTGATTTACTATTTACTGCTTTAGAAATGGCAACTTGTTACCCAATGGATAATATCATTGCTAAAAAACGCAAAAATGTTCGTACATTGTATGATGTTTTAGAAGAAAAGAGAAATAATCCAAGTAATACTAAATTTAAAACATTAGTTGAATTAAATGATAATTTTAAAGAAGTTGCACAAGAAGATGTTTCTATGAAAAAAAGATCAATTCCAATTTTCAAACCTTTAGTAAACATTAATATTGATGACTCAAAATCATTAGACAACTCTTTAAAAATATAAAATTAAGATATCTATATTTTAAGTCTAATAATAGAGAACAATAGCAAAAGTTGTTCTCTATTTCTATATAATATATAGAAAAAATAATATAGGATTTATTTTTATGTCTATTAATAAATATGAATTGGCTTCTAGTCAACGTCGTTTTCTACTTAGAATGTTAGAATACTTAATTTTAATAGGATTAAATGTTGTTATTATGTATTTATATACATTTAAAATTATTAATTTTAATAATTATCAAGCAAACTATAATCATATTTTATTTTCAGTAGCTTTTACATGTGCCTTTATTACTGATTTCATATATTGAAGTATTTATTTTATTGTTATTCCATATTTTTGCAAAGGATATACTTTATTTGGTAAAGTCTTTAAATTGAAGTTGTATTGTCATCAATCTGAATGGAAATTTATCAATTTTTTAAAAAGGGAACTATTATTGTGAATACCTATTAACATATTATTTATTTTAATTGGATTAATATCATTTGCATTTAATGATCCTATTAATTTTTTAGTTTCAATTATTTTAATTAATAAACAAGATAATAATGTTGTTAAAACTATAGTGGCTACCTTTTTGTTATTTTTAAATATTGTTCTTTTCTTACCAATTGTTTTAGCAATTATTAATTTATTTTTAAATAACAAGTCTACCACTTTTATTGATCGTTTTAGTCATTTAAAATTACTTTATATGAAACCTTTAACTTCTGAATGTATAAATAATGATAAAGAACCAAAGACATATGATTTACCACTTTTAATAGATCCAGATGAACTTGAAAAATTATAAATTTTTGTCAATTTCTTTTATTTTTTTATTAATCATCTCAATTTTTTCTTTTGTTGGAATGCTTGCATCTATTGTAATAAAATCTATTCCATAGGTTAAACATGTTTGTTCTAAAAAATCTACATACACTTCATTTAAATTTTTAAAATACAATAAATTATTTTCAAAGTTTTCAATTTCAACTTGTCGGTTTCTTTTAAATAATCTCTCAACAAATAAATCCCAATCACTTTTTAAGATAATATAAAGCTTAGGTACACCAACTGAATAAATTAATTCATTTACTTTTTCATGTCACATATTATCATAAAATCCAAATACTACTGGATCAGCTGCCATATTTTGGTGTGCAAATAATCTATCTTCAAAAATTGTTCTATCAACAATTACATTTTTGTGGTTGTTAACAAAATTTTTATAGTTATCAAATCGTTTTAAGAAAAAATATAATTGAAAAACACAAGCAGCAATATTTTGTTTTTCATACAAACCTTTTAATAATGATTTTTGGATATCATCATTTTCATCAAGTTCTAATAAAATATCTGAATGGTTTTCTTTGGCTAATGCTTCAACTAATGTTGTTTTTCCTGTAGCAATCATCCCACCAACTGCTATAATATTAGACCTTTTAATTGGTTTAAATTCTTGTTGTTTTAATTTCATACAAATATGAATTATATATGATAAAAAATAAATTTTTAATTTTTGAATTAATAAAAATTATTTTTTTATTAAAAAGTTTAAAAATAAGCCAATTTATGTTATTTTATATTGCCTTAAAATTGATGTTAATTAGGATTTTAAAATAAGAGAATAATAAAATATTCTTTTTTCTATAATAATGTATTAAGTTTTGACTAAATAAAACATTTAATGGAGTTAGTTTAAATTTTTATTTATACATTGATATATCTATTTAATAAAATCCTATGTATATTGGATAGCTAACCCTATTATTAGGCATAAAATTGCAATAATAATATAAACAATAAAGGAAATAAGAAACAATTTCTTCGATTTTTGTGTTCTAGTTTTGCTAAATTCTTTATATTCTTCAAAATTATTAACATCATTAATTGCATGATCATATACATAAAATTCTAATTTTTGTCTTAATTTAGAAACCTTCATAAATCTAGAAAACTTTAACAAACTAAAGCTAAAAGCATTTGCAAATCCAGTTCGGCCGATTAGTCATAAAAGATTAAATAAAAAAGGAATAATACCTATACATATTAATGAGTTGGTCCATACCTTTTTTTGACAAAAGTATGGATAAAATTTTGTAAAACCAATACTAAAAATACAAATTGTAGAAATAATAAAGAAAAGGGAAATAAAAATAAAAGGAACAATCCCATTAGGAAATGAATTAGAATGTATTTCACTGCCATTAGTTTTTTTATTTTTTAATGTTAAATTTTTCCCTGATTTAACCTTAAAACCTTCGCTAAATCCACCATTTACTTTGTTCATTTTAAAATTTGCTCCTTAGTAGCGAAAACAAAATGCTCATTATTTTCATCAACAGAATAAAATTTTGGTTTATCCTCACTTTTATCATATTCTTTATCATATTCAAGATTATCATTTAAATTAGCTAAATTAACATGGATTTTTCGTAATTCAGGACTAGATTTAATTAATGATTTTGTATAAGGGTGAATTGGATTTTTAAAAATTATTTTTGTTTCACCTTTTTCAACTATTCTACCTTTATGCATAATAATTAAACGATTGGAAACATACCTCACCATTGATAAATCATGAGCAATAAATAAAAAAGTTATCCCTAGGGTTTTAGATAAATTTTTCATAATATTAATTACTTGTGCTTGAATTGAAACATCAAGTGCAGATATTGGTTCATCAGCAATAATTAGTTTTGGTTTCATAATTAATGCTCTTGCAATTACAATTCTTTGTCTTTGACCACCAGAAAATTCATGTGGATAACGATAAGCATGTTCATTTTTTAAACCCACATCATTTAATGCTTGATAAACATATTCTCTTGTAATAATTTGTTTCAAAGCATGATTATAAATTTTTATCTTATATTTATTAGTTGTCCTAATTTTTTTATAAACATAAATTTCATCTAAATAAGTCTCTAATTCAAAGTCAATAGCTTTAATGTTTTTTATTTTTGATGATATTTCTTTTTTGATAAAGTTAATTCAATATTTCTTATCATCATCACTTCCTTCTTTAATAAATTTAATAATATTTTTTTTAATGATATTAATCTTATTGAAATAGTTCTTTTTACTTTCTTTAAAACTTCTAATACATTGATTAATTTCTTCATTTTGTTTATCTATTAAAGGAATAATTTTATTCTTAAAATTTGCATTTTCTTTTTTAACAAAGTCTTCCTTAATTAGGAATTCTTTTTCCAATTTTATTTTAGCTTGATCAAGGATTTGTTTATTAGTTAAAAACTCACTACTATTAACATATTCTGTTTTAATTTTATGAAGTCTTTGATTTATTTTTTCAATATTATTTTGAATCATTTCTTTACGTTTAATGTTCTCTGCCTGAACTAAATTAGATTTTTTAATTAATTTTGATTTTAAAATGTCAATTTCATAAAATTCATTAGCTATATTTTTAGTACTTAATACCTTAATATTTTCAACAATTTTTTCATAAAGTATTCGGTACTCTGAAATAATTTTATATATATTTTTTTTATCATCTTTTTCTAAAGATAATTCATCAATGGTTTCACCAATTTTTAAAAGTTTAATAAGATCTAAAATGATATTATTGTATCTAGCTTTAATTTTAAAATCAATGTAAGCTAAGAAGTATTCTAGATCTTCTATACTGATGCAATTATTAACATCGAAATTTTTTAAAATATTTAATGTTTCTTTAATCATTAAAATCTTAACTTTTAATAAATGATATTCACTTAAAGAAGTTGTGATATTTTTATTTTGACGATAGATATTTAACTCTGTTTTTAAACTATTAATAGTTGCTTGCAAATAATTGATTCCATTACTATGTGATTTGTTATTTAAATTAATAATAATTTCTTGAAGTTCCTTTGCTAATTTTTCTTTTTCCTGTTTTAGATCCCAATAATCCTGTGGGGCTTTTAATAGTCTATTTTTTTCATTCAATTCTTTTTCTAATTCATAATAGTTTGATTCTTCAATATGAATTTTCTTACTTTCTAATTTATTAAGATTAAACCGTACCAAATCTTTAGTTAGTGAATTAATTTTATAAATTTGTGGAATTAGTATTTTATATGATGACTCAACATCTAATAAAAAACTAGAAAAATTTAAAATTAATGTTTTGATGTTTTTCTCATTTAAATCAAAGGACATAATGTTTTTTGCACCTTCTTGAAAAACCTTAGTAGCTGATTGATAAAATGGAATCAAATATTTAGAATTTAAATGATAATCTTGTCATCTAAATGTGTTTTTAAAATAAGCATTTATTTTTTGACAAATATGAATAGTTTCTTTAACATCCTTGGTTATCACCTTATTAATAAATAATGGCTCTGCAACTAATGATAAAACATTTTTTCTTGGATTTAATGAAGACATAGGATCTTGAAAAATCATTGACATGTTTTTACACAACCATTTTTTATCCTTTTTATTTAGATTCTTATGATTAATGATTTTATTATCAAAGTTAATTAATCCTGATGTTGGTTCATATAAACCAATAATACATTTTCCAGTTGTTGATTTACCAGAACCTGATTCACCAATAATACCAAAGAAATCTTTTTCATAAACATCAAAATTGATATCTTCAAGTACTTTAATCAATTTCCCAGATTTAACAAAATATTTTTCTAAATTATTAACTGATAATATTTTTTTCTTATCCATTTTTAGTCCTTTGTTTTTTAATGTTAATTGATTTTTTAGCTATTTTAATTTTTGCCATAATTTCTTTTGGAATTTTTATTTTTAAAGCATTAGGATGTAATAATCAAGTTGCAGCAAAATGAGTTGGTGAAACTTGAAATAAAGCTGGTTCTTTTTCAAAATCAATTTTCATAGCATATTTATTTCTAAAAGCAAAAGCATCTCCTTTTGGTGGTGATACCATATTTGGAGGTGTACCAGGAATAGATGATAGTTCCTCACCATGTAGATTTTCAGGAATTGAACCTATTAGTGCTCATGTATATGGATGACAAGGAAATGTAAGGATATCTTCAACTGTTCCTTTTTCAATAATTTTTCCGGCATACATAACATAAATATAATCACAAACATTAGCAACTAATGCAATGTTATGAGAAATAAAAATAATAGAAATATTTAGTTTATCTCTTAATTTTTTAATTAAATCAATAACCTTTGCTTGGATTGTAACATCAAGGGCTGTGGTTGGTTCATCAGCTATAATAACATCTGGTTCTCCAACAATAGTAATGGCTATCAAAATCCTTTGTCTCATTCCTCCAGAAAATTCATAGGGATAAGAATTAACAGCTTTTTTAGAATCATTAATACCAATAAAATCTAGTACCTCTATCATTCTTTTATATATATTTTGCATTTTTGTATTTTGTTGATATTTCATTTTTGCTTCTTTAATTAATTTATTTTTTTCCTCAGTATTTAATTTAGAATTATTTTTAATTTCAAAAATATAATTATTCTTTTTTCTTAATTCAGTGATTTTGATAGCATCAATAATTTGATTTTTAATCTTTTTTGTTGGATCCAATGACATTAAAGGATCTTGAGGAATATATCCAATTTTAGTTCCTCGAATAAAAGGTCATTGTTTTTTCTTAATTGACAAGATATCAATCCCATTTAGATTAATTAAATTAGCAGTTGTAATTGCTCCTTCATTAAATCCGATTGTAGATTTAACACTAACTGATTTACCAGAACCTGATTCACCAACAATACCAATAATTTCACCTTTTCTTAAATCTAAATCAATTCCCCTAACAGCTTGTACATATCCAGACTTAGCTTTAAAGACAACATTTAAATTTCTAATCTTAAGAATTTCTTGTCCTTTTAGTTTATTTTTTTCCTCTTGATGATAATTGTGTAATGTTAAACTCTTATTTAAAAACATATTAGTCACCTGAAACCCTTGGGTCTAATGCATCATTTAGATTATTAGAAATAATTTGTGCTGATAATGTTATTAAAATAATCATTAAAGTTGGACCAATTAATAAATGTGGATATGGATTAATTCTAGCTGTTTCAATCATAGTACCTAAACTAATTTCATTGCTTGATTTTAATCCTAAAAATACTAAAGAAGTTTCAAAGAAAATAATTCTTGGGATTAAATTTACCAAATTAACAAATAATCTTCCTGAGATATTAGGAAGCATATGAGTAAATAAAATCCGAGCTTGTGAAGCACCAAGAGTTTTAGCTGCTTGAATAAATTCAGCATCCTTATACTTTAAAATATAAGTTCTAGCAACTACCGCTGGTCACATTCAATTAACAAGAATTAATGATATTCCCAATGTTAAAGAATTAATATTTCCTCTTGAGAAAACTAATCCTAAGATCATAATTCATAAAATCAAAGGTACACTTGATAAAATCTCTACAATTCTCATTAAAACACTATCTACCAATTTACCAGCTTTTGAACCAGCTATTCCTCCATAAATAGTTCCAATTAAAATTGAAGGAATTGCTACTATTAGTGCAAAAAACAAAGATTTAATTGTAGAATATCATAACATTGTTCATCAATCACGACCTAAACCATCAGTACCTAACATGGTTACAACATTTTTTAGTTCTGGAATGACATAAGGATTAAAACCTTTAATTATGTATTGTGAACCAAGCTGTTCATAACTTTGTCAAATACCTAAATCTTGATATTGTCTAAGTTGCGAGAATGTATTAGCATCAATAATTGTATCAGTAACTCCACTTATGCCTAATCAAGGTATTCTTGGTGGTAAATAAGACAAAATAGAAGTAGGAATACTATTTGATATAGGATCTGCTATATTATCAATATTTGCTAATGTTATAATAATTGAAACAGCAATAATAATTCCAATTAAAATCACAAAAAAAGTAGCAACCTTTGACTTAAAGAATCTTTTAACTACATCATTAACATATTTGGTTGGTTTTCCAGCAATTTGTTCAGAATTGATATTTTCAATATTAACTGGTTCGAATCAATGAGGATCTAATTGTTCTATTTGAGTTTGATTAGTTGATTCATTTAAACTTGGATACTCAAAGTTTTGTTCAATTGTATTTTCATCTAAAAATTGCGACTCCTCAACCTCAATGTCATTTTTATTTAAATTAGCCTTTCTTATAAAAAATTTATAATTTTTATCAACATTTCTAATAATATTAATTTTATTTTTTCGAGTGATTCAAGCCCGTGTACTATTTCATAAACTATTTGCTTTCTTCTCACTTAATACAATTCTAGGATCAATGATTGTATAGAGTATATCAACAACTATTTGTAGTATAAAATAAATTGAACCATAAAAAATGGTTGAAAATATTACTAAATATATTTCTTTTTGATTAATAGCATTTACTAGGATTGAGGCAGTACCTGGTACATTAAAAAACTTTTCAATAATAATTGAACCACTTAAAATAGATAAAAAAGAAGGTAGTAAGCAAGCAATGATGGGAATAGCAGCATTTCTTAAAGCATATTTAAAGATTACTTGTCTAAATTTATATCCTTTAGCAAGTGCAATTCTAATGTAATCTTGTTTAAAAATTTCAACTAACTCATTTCTAGTATAGTAAGTAATAACAGATACAGAGGCAAAAACCATTGAAAGTATCGGGACAATCATTGACAAGATTACACTACCTGCACTTACACCAGTAGCAGGATCAACAAATTGTGTTGGGAGGCCAATTAAACCAGCAAACTGGATTAAATAAAGTGCAAAAATAAATGATGGTATAGACACAAATAAGACACTAACTCCATTAATTAAAATATCGGGCCATCTACCTCGATAATATGCAGAAATTATTCCAAAAGTAACACCAACAATTGATGAAATAACAAATGCAGGACCAGCAATCATCAATGTATATTGAATTGGTAATAATATTTTTTCCGTTACAGAAATCGATTCATTATATAATTGACCAAATTCTCCTGTAGTAAACAATTTTTCAAAGAAATGACCTAATTGAACAAAAACATTATCTAATAAACCAGCAGCTTGTAATCTAGATAGGTAAGCTGCATCATCTTCATTGTTAGCTTTAGAAATAGGATACCCAGGAATTGCTTGCATTAAAAAGAAAACTATTAGTAACAAAATAAATAATGCAACTATTGAAAATAATAACCTTTTAAAAATATATTTTAACATTCCTATTGTCCCTCCTTTCTAAACCATAGAATATAATAATTCTTTATATGTTCAAATAATACTACCTGATTCTCGTGATTTAAATGAACTTTCATTTCAAATATTAAGTTCATCATTAGACATATATAATTTACTTGAAGAGAAATATCAATACTTAGAAACATTTTCAATTGATGTTTTATTAAATGGATTTACTAATTGAGTATTCACATTTCCAATAAAATTACTATTTGGACTAATTGATGCATTTAAATCAAAAACACCAAAAGGCATAAATGAATATTGAATTGATTTAGTAATACCAGGAAAAACAATTGTTTGTAATGCAACTCAATTTATACAATTATTAATAGTAGTTCTTAATAATCTACTAACTCCACCTTCTTCAATTGGTGTAAAAAAATCTTTGACAATTAAATCAGCATAAGCTTTTGACACTTTTGATTTTAATTTAGGTTTTTCACCTTTTTCAAATTGATAATTTCCTCATTCATCAATTGAGTATGTTGGTGCTCCAGCACTAGTTTTCATGGCCTTATTGTTTTGATCAAAAATTATATTTTGTCTATCTTTTTCATAAATCTCTAAATTGTATCCGACAATATCAGATCTATTAATTTTCATTGTATTAACATAATACATATCATTTGGAAAATCCCTTGCAACATTTACTAAATTAGCAGCTTGAATAGTCGAGACATCTAACTCATTTGATTTAAATTGTTCAAATAAAATATTTTCATTATAACTACCGGCATATTTAAGTTCAATTGTGTCAAATTTTTTAATTGTAGCATCATTCATATCAAATGATTTATATTGATTATCAGTTAAGTTATTTGAGAAAGCATTAAAATAACTTTGATTAATTTTATAAACAATATTTTGTTCAGTAATATTAGAAATATAATAAGGACTAGCAAAAGCTCAATCATTTCAAGTTTTCCTTCAATCACCAGAACCGTAAAAATTTTCCATTTTAGTTTCAGTTGTATTTAATAAACCATTAGGTGTTAAAATAGCATTTCTATTTCAATCTTCATCATTAATAATGTTTTTCACTGTTTGCTTAAATGCTGGTATAGCACAAAAATATTGTTTTTGTAAAATGTCTAAACAATCACGTGCAGATAAGGTTGGGTTATTAAAATATAATTTTAATTTTTGACTATCTGATGATGAAGTATTTCGCTTATAATTATTAACATCTTCAATTGTTTTATTTACATCTAATCCAAGTAAATTAATAAAATAATCATTAGTATTTAACCCACAATCAATAGACCTAACATATGCCTTTATACTTGCAATATAATCTTCTGGGGATAAGAACATTTTTTGCCCATTTTGATTATTTATTTGATTCCCTTTAGTATCAACTCAAGGAATTGGTCTAATATTAAAAGTCATTGTTTGACTATTATTAAATTCATCAATTAGTTGATTAAGTTCATTATTAGCTCCATTGGCTACTAAATATGCTCCCTCATATGGAAGTGATTTACTATTTTCATCTCCAATAGTAGTTCATGTTGTTAATCCAGTTCAACATGATTGAAAAAAACTTGAATTTGGTGCATTTGAAAATGACGAATTAAATGATGTCTTGCTAGAAGTAAACGGATTATTTTGATCTCATAATCTTAATTTTGAATTTTTATTTTCACTAGCATCATAAAATCAATCACGATAATTATTATCAGAATTAGGATTAATTTGTTTATAAAAACCATTACGAACTAATCAAGGAACTTTTGTTCATGGACCATCCTCAACAAAAGGAATATTAGAAGGGTTGCTAGCAATAAAATTTACTAATTTAATTCCTAATCCTACATTAGAATAATTTTCAAGTGTCACCTTACCATCTTCATTTTTTAAATTAATTTTAATGCTAGAATTATCCTTTACTCATTTTCCAATAACATTAGCAATTGTAACATAGGCATCTGTTGAACTAATTTTTGAACTGTTTTTATCAGAATTTACTCAAGCTAATAAATCAGTTGGACTTATTAAAATTGATTGCTTACCATCAAATGTATAATTTTCTAATTCTTTTTTTAAAGAAGCTGCTCAATCCTCACTATTGTTTTCAATTACCTTATAAATTGGATGTCAAAAATTAGGCATTGAAAAAGCATCAGATAACATATATTTTATTCAAGTTCCAACCCCATTGTAATCTGGTGATCAATAAAAACTTAATAATTCAGTATTTTTATTATAAAAACCTTCATTTAATGTTTCTGGTGTTCTTTGAATATTTGTAATTCCTAATCTAGGATCAATTGCTTTTAAACTTTTATCTAAATTAACAAAAAAATTCTTTTCTCCATTTGATTGTGAAGCTTTTAAATTCACATATTGAAAATTTAATCCTGGAAAATTTTCATGATATTCATTTTTATATCAAATAGCATATTCATCTAAAACTTTTCTAGTTTTATTAATCAATGTATTAATTACATTATTTTTAGCATTTGCATATTTATCCTTATCTTTATTAAATTTAAGAATATAAATATTAGAAGATTTTACATTTTGTGGTCAAAATAGAATAGTAGCAGAGGCAACAACGATACAACTTAAGATTGAAACCATAACAACTGATTTTCAATGTTTTTTAAATCAGTTCATATTTACCTCCTTTTTATACTTTTAAATATTAGGATGAATCCTATTACCAATTTAGTTATTGAAAAATATTAATATTGAGTAATTTTTTGAATAAAAAATAGTTTATTATTTTTTATAAAATACTATAATAACTAATTTTACATTAAAAAAGTCAAAAAAACAATTTTACTTCTATACTTATATATATGCTAATTCTTAAATATTTGATTAGATATTTTTATTTTTTTATTAAAATGAGCCATTATAAAATATAATAAATAATGTTTATTTTAAAAAGAAAGGTTATTAAGTGGCAATTTCTAAAGAAACTAAGGCTGAAATTATTAAAAAATTTGGCGGTGATATTAAAAATACAGGGAAAATTGAAGTTCAAATTGCTTTAATTAGTGCAGAAATTGATAATTTAACTACACATATGATTGCAAATAAAAAAGATCGTCACTCAAAAAGAGGTCTTTATAAGAAAGTATCACAAAGAAAATCCTTGTTAAAATATTTAGAAAAAAATAATATTGAATCATATCGTAAATTATTAAAAGAATTAAATTTAAGAGGTTAGTATGGCTAGTACTAAGGTTGTTAATGTAATTAAGACTATAGCAACAAAAAATAAAATCAAAATTGATTTTGATAATTTGCAAAAAGATTTAAAATCATTAAAAATTGATTCTTTAGCAGCTATGAATTTAATAATGCAAATTGAGGAAGAATTGAAAGTTACTTTAGATGATGAGAAATTAATCTCTATTAAAACACTAGAGGATTTGATAAAAGCTTTTGAGGAAAAGATAAAATAATGATTTTATAGGGGTATAGTTCAATGGTAGAACTGCGGACTTCAAATCCGCGTGTTGTGGGTTCGAGTCCTGCTACCCCTGCCATTTTAAAAATTATAATATTGAAACTATGTATTAATTACATAGTCCCAAATTGAATTATTAAGTGCAACGCCTTTGATAAAATAAAGGTGGAGCACTTTTTAATTTTGTAAATATATAAAAAAGTGCCCCCTTTAGTACGGAAAGGGAGCAATTATGTTATACACTCAAATAACTCATGATGA
>JAEIGA010009510.1_pt1 | contig 14722 bp, 11 predicted proteins | sample 9270691 | NCBI WGS metagenome assembly JAEIGA01 (sample SAMN17057246, study PRJNA624740) | gut metagenome | biome: biome; isolation source: fecal sample | host: Bos grunniens | place: China: Xizang | collected 2019
CAGTGCAGTGTACTCTTCCTCGCCAATCCATGCGGATACGCCGGTCAGAGCAGTACCGTCAGCCTTGCTCTTGACAGACAGGGTCAGGTCCAGTGTTTTCTTAACCATTTCTGCTTCCACAAAACCGGCAGTAATGGTGGCTGCATCGCAGGTGAACTCCACAGTCTTTGCCTCGTAACCCTCGGCAGTAATGGTTGCGGTATACTCGGTACCGTAAACCAGGCCCATCAGAGTTACCTTGCCGCCCACATTGGTGGTGCCGGCAGCATTGCCGTCCAGCTCGACTGCTGCACCGGCAACGGGCATACCGTCCTCTGTCACAGCAAGCAGGGTAATGTCATGCTTGGAGCGATTCAGCTTCACGGAAATGGTTGCATCTTCGGTGCAGGTGAATTCCTGCTTCTCTTCGTCATAACCTTCGCAGGTGACAGTGGCCTCGTATTTCTGGCCAACAATCAGATCGTTGAAGATTGCTTTGCCGTCGTCTCCGGTGGTATAGCTGCCAGCAATGCCGTCAATGGTGACAGATGCGCCGGAAACAGCAACGTCTCCGCTTTTCACTTCAATGACAATTTCGGTCTTGTCTCCCTCTGCGGCGAATGCCTGAACAGGGCAGAGACTCAGAACCATCACAAATGCCATAAAAAGAGAAAGCATTCTGGAAAAATTCTTGCTCATGATTTGATTCTCCTTAATCGTGATCCTTTTTCTTCTTATAAGATACTCTCTTCGGAGTGTACTACGAGATAACTTCTGGTTACGCTGAATTTCACAGGCTCCACAGCCTCTTCTTCCAGCAGAACCGTTCCTTCCTGAAGGAGCATGGTTCCTCTTTCCTGCAGAACCTCTGTTCCTCTTCGGACGGATTTGGGGGATGCTTCCGGTTCGGTCTCCGGCAGCAGCTCTGTGCCCGGTTTCAGAACGCCCGTTTCCGGCTTCAGCAGAGCTGTGCCGCCTCGGGTGTTTTCCGGACGGGAATATTCCACACGGGGATCAAAGTCTTCGTACAGCTCTTCCGTTTCACGGCTGAGCTTGTCCGTCTTGCTGTGAAGAACCCGCTTATCCGGTGCTGCATCGGCAATGCCCATTTCTGCAGTTCCGTTCTTTGCCTTACGCCGGACAGAGGCAGAGGATGCCACCTGCACATTTCCGCCGCCGGAAGTTACAGCAGCCGATTTTCCGGAAGTGTACTTTCTGGAAGACTTGGCGGACTTGGCATTCCGGGAGCCGGTGCCGGTTTTGTTGTAGCGGTTCATTCCCGGCGCCTTCTTGGAACTCTTGGCGCCTCTGTTGTCCTGCATATTCTTGATTTCTCTTGCCACCGTTCTGCCGGTCAGATCACCGATGACATCCAGAATATCCAGTTTGATGTAGATAATTATGGTTGCGATCAAGCCAATCGCTGCCACAAAATAGCCTACAAGAGATATTGCATACCATGTCTGTGCACTCACTGGCCAATCACCTGCTCTCTGTATGCATTTACAATTGCCTGCTCAGCCGCGGCAAATCGTGCCACCACATTTTTCTGGATTTCTTCCGTGGTATCCGAGGTGGTTTCCACTGCCTTGACCGCACTTTCTACCTTATCCAACAGGCTGCTCATGTCATACTGTTCGATTCCGTCGGCCTTGAATTTCCGGGCATAGCTTTCAATGGAGTAAATGGCAAGCTTGTAAACCTCCAGCTTGATCATTTCACTTTCATCTTCGCTTAAGTTTTCAACCTGCTTGGTAATGCTTTCCCAGTAGGGAGCATAGGTACCCTTGTCGGAGGCTTCCGCAACATTCAGCGTAATGTCCCGGTTGAATTTGCCGATGTCCGCATAGTTGGAGGCCAGGAAGAAGAAGCTGTCTGCCTCCGTGCCGTAACTGACTGCGTCCTCAAACCACTGGATGGAACTCTTGATCCGGGTGATCTGGTTGTCCGCAGTGGCTGTGCGGCCGTAATCATAGTAATACCAGTAGAGCTTACCTACTTCATAGGAAAGATTTGCATAGTGGGGTTCTTCCTTCAGCAGGCTCAGGTTGGTATTGAGCTTGTTCTTGAAGATTTCCTCTTCCTGCACGGTGAACTTTGCGTCTTCCTTCATGGCGTTGATCATGCCATAGTACGCATCGCCGGTGGCAGGCTTGATATCAATTGCGGTGGAATAATAGCTGATTTTCTCTTCTGCAGAGGATGCTTTTTCTGCCCACTGCAGATTCTGTTCGTAGTCAAGATTGTTGGTACGGGTCTCCATCACCGTGCCGGTAATGCCCATTGCCAGGAACAGCACAGTGGCTGCTGCCGTTGCAATAAAGGTCTTCAGCTTCTTTTTCTGCTTTTTCCGGTAGCCTGCGCCGATCTCACTGATGTGATCCAGGTCATACATCAGCTCCACGCAGGATTGGTAACGGTTTTCCGGATTCTGCTGGACGCATTTCTGAATGATGGTCTCAATGCCTTCCGACAGGGCCGGATTGATCTGGCGTACCGGCTGGATTTCTGTGGTTGCCAGGCAGGGATCCAGACCTGTGATCAGCTGGAACATGGTAACGCCCAGGCTGTAAATATCCGATCTGGCGTCGGTCTTGCCGCCAAACTGTTCCCGGGGCGCATAGGCTCTGGTACCCAGGCTGGTGGTATCCTTCTGGCTGTGCTCTTTATATTCCCGGGCGATGCCGAAGTCGATGACGCGGATCTTTCCTTCCGGCGTCAGCATAACGTTGGCGGGCTTCATATCCCGGTAAATGATGGGAGGCGTTCTGGTGTGCAGGTAGTCCAGAGCTTCGCAGATCTGCTTGGCCCAATCCACCACCAGATCTTCAGCCTGGGCGCCGTCCGCTTCTACCAGCGCTTCCAGGGTTTCGCCTTCCACGAAGTCTTCTACAATATAAATAACATTGCCGTTGTCGATGATGTCCACAATTCTGACAATCGCCGGATTGTCGAACTGCTTGATCATGTTGGCTTCCGCGATGGCACTCTGAACAACGATCTCGTTGTTCCGGTCCTTGGCTTTCTTTTCGATTTCCTTAACGGCCCAGGACTTATTCAGACGTTTGTCCATTGCCAGGTAGACTTTGGACATACCGCCTTCGCCAATCAGCTTCAGTATTTCGTATTTGTCATCAATAACCTGTCCGAATACGGCCAAGCTGTCCGCCTCCTTAAATCGACCGAATCAGCATGGCAGAAATATTATCTGTCTCGCCGCACTCGATGTTTCTTTCAATCAGTGTCTCAATGTTGCGCCGCATAACGACCTCATTGCTGTTGCCTGCCGGTGCAAAGGCCTCGCCGATTTCCCGCCGGGTGATCTCATGCCGGAAGCCGTCGGAACACAGCAGGTAGCACAGGTTGCCGGCGGTATTGCCATGGATGAATACCGGCTGCACAAACTTGGATGCACCCACGCACTGCAGCAGCACATTGCCACGGGGATCTTTCAGAGCCTGTTCCTTGGTGATCCGGCCCAGGCGCAGTTCCCGCTGAACCAGGGTCTGATCTTCCGTCAGAACCACGGCGCTTTCGTCGTCGATTTTATACACCCGGGTATCGCCCACATGGCAGATAATATAGGTATTATCCGGCAGGAACAGGATCATGGTTACGGTGGTGCCCAGCTGAATGTGTCTCTGGGCGCCGTAGGTCAGAATCACCTTGTTGCAGTTCTTTACCAGGGCATCCAGACTGTCGCTGATGGCCGTTTTCCGGTTTGTGCGGGCCAGCAGGTAGGGCAGTTCCTCTTCAAACCATTTGGAGAGGGCTTCCACAACTGTTTTGCTGGCGACCTCGCCTTTTTCCAGACCGCCCATACCGTCGCAGACTGCCGCCATCAGAACGGTGCCTTCCGGGGTATAGGCTTCCTTTACGCACATACTGTCCTGGTTGGAGGCCTTTTCCGGACCAATATCTGTATGCATCGCAATTTTAAATTCCATCTTTTCTCTTTCCCTCTTACTCACTCAATAAAGAACTGGAACTTTTCGTTTGCCAGCTTCAGCTGACAGCCGGAAATCAGTTCTCTTTCCTCATTGGCGGGGATGGCTTCCCCGTCGATACGGGTCTTGTTGGTGGATCCCAGATCCACTGCGAAGTACTGACCGCAGTTTCTGCAGATTTCCATATGGGGATCGCTGACATAGCGGTTGTCCACGATGTAGTCGCCGGATTCTCTGCCCAGACGGAACGGATAGCGATCAATATCGATTCTTTCTCCGGTGGATTCCCGGATCAGATAGGCGTTGGTAAACTCCTCACCTTCATCGAACAGCAGCAGGGAAGTGCCCTTCTTTTTCTTGGGAGGGTCTTTCTTCTCCGGCTCATCCTGGGGAGGCTCGTAATTTTTCTTGGGGCGTTCAGGCTCCGGGTCCTTGTGTACCTTGGGCTTTTCCCGGCTGTCGCTGAACATGTCATAGACCTGAACTTTTTTCACATTGGTGCTGCCGGTATAGCCATGCATCTTGAAGCCGCAGTTGCACAGAACCGCATCTGCCGGCACCATGGTATGGCAGCGGGGGCATTCCAGCATATCGCCGTCATAATCGCCGTTGATCATCTTGATCAGCTTGCGGACATACTGCTCCAGATCAAATACGGAGAAATTGATTCCCCGGTTCAGAATGGAGATGTACTCGCTGACATATTCGCTGTCTTCCCGCTCATCGAAGGTGCTGTACTGAATGATGTTCAGAAGCATCTCCTGGAGGGTGCTGCCGCTTTCGTAGGGCTGCAGAGGGACATAGATGAAGAACAGCCGCTGAGAAGAGGGATTGATATAGATCTTGTCCATATCAAAAACGATCAACTGCTGTTTGAAGTGCTTTTCCTCAACAGACTTCAGATTCTCCAGAATGTTGTCCAGGAGTCTGGCGAAGGTTTCCTGGGTCATGGGAAGCTGCAGGAACTCTTCGAAGGTAAGATATCCGTTGATATCGTATTCCAGATTGTAGACAAAGCCCTTCTTATAGGCATCCACCCGGAGCAGACCGGTCACCTCATTGGTGTTCATGGCGTTCAGTTCCCATTCGCTGAGCTCCTGGCCCTTGTTGCCCTTCACCAGCAGTTTCCGGATGCCTTTTCTCTTGATGATTTTATATTTGTTCATTCTTCTGCGATTCCTTCCGGCTTAACCCAATGCCATTCTGCAGCGGTTGCAGGCTTCCTGGGCTTCCATGATCCGCTTGTCCAGCTCTGCCAGCTGTGCGTTCAGGTCTGCCATTGTTTTCTTGGATTTGGTATTGCGCATTTTCTGGATGATCACATCCCGTTCCCGGGCCACCTCATCCAGTCTGCTGCAGGCGGCATTGTAGGCACTGCGTGCCTGGGCCGCACGCCGCTGCTGTTCAGCCCGGGCAGCGGCTGCGCGGGCAGCCGCTTCTTCTTCCCGTCTGATTTCTTCCGCAGCTCTGCGGATATCATTGCTGAGGCCATTCAGAGAACCGATCAGCGTGTCGATTTTCCGGATTTCCCGGTCAACGCTCTCCACAAACAGCCCCACTTCCTGCCCCTGCCAGTTGGTCTGGAGCTGGGATCTGTACTGCGCCAGGGAATTGCGTGCAGATCTGAGCTGTCCGATCTTTCCGGCAATCTCAGCTGCCTGCTGATTCGCCGCGGTAACATTGATTGCCATGATTTTCACCTCCGAAGGTTAGTCGTAAATGCCGTGCATTGCCTTAATCCGGGGGATAAACTCCGGATCATATTTTTCCTTCAGTGCTTTCTGATAGGTGTTAACCACCGACTTCTTTTTGGAATACACTGCCAGATCCATAATATCGCCGTAGCTGACAGTGTCATAATAGATCACAAACGTTGCCACCACAGTCAGATATGCATCGTCTGCCAGATAGCACTTGTACTTATCCTTAAAATTAACAGTCGTCAGTTCTTTCTCTACCGTACAAATCAGATGTCCATCCTTATAGAAGCACAGGTACAGGCCCTTCATACCGAAACCGACTTCGTAAACCTGGTAGATTTCGCCATTCTCCTGATACTCATAGTAAGGATAGCTGCCAAAGAATTTCTTCACCATCTGGGTCTTTCCGGCAATGGAACCGATATAGTGATCCTTGTCAAAAACACGGAAAGCCAAGCGATCCTGCAATGTTTTTCCATAGGAGGTGTCGCTGGGATCATAAATCAGTTTTCTGATTTCCCCGGGCAATCTGATTTCAGATAAAAACATATTCGGCATGAACGGAGCTTCCGCATCTGCAATCACCGTTCCATTGCATAGAATATTCCATGACAGATTGAAATTTGTTTTTGTCTGAATAATATCTGCAATCATATCTGCACCTCGTATACTTCAATTCGTAAATGTTTCGTGTGCATCGCTGCCTGCATCCACAGACAGCGATGCCGTTTGTTTTATGCGTAGGAAACCTTACCCATGTTTTCATCCAGAGGTGTAAATTCATTTCCTGCTGCAGTTACGGAAATACCGCACTGCTTGTAGAACTTACCGTCTCTGGTTCTTACGGTAATGGTTGCAACACCGCCATTGACCGCTGTGACCAGACCGCCGGATACAGTTGCAACTGCTGTATTGGAGCTGCTCCAGACAAGGTCAGACATGGAATAGCCCTTGGGGATGATGGAAACACCGATGGAAGCCTGGCCGCCTTCATCAAGGCTCAGGAAGTAGCTGTCAATATCCAGGAAGTCACCGTAGGTCACATCACCGTCTTCTGTTGCCTCGGTGATCTCGGTTGCTTCCGTCTCTTCCGCTTCCTTATCGTCGGTCAGTGTCAGAACCTCTTCCCAAAGTACAACTTCCTGTTCTTCCAGAATGGGGATCTTCTTTGCTTTGCTTTCACCAATCAGAGTCCAGCTTGCGTTCAGCTTCAGCTTGTTGCCGATGGTCTTGGGATTGCCGTTTACTTCCAGAGTTATAATTGGGATATAAGCCGTTACACCGTAACCCCAAAGTGTCCGTCTGGTAATGGTCAGCGTTTCATCGCCTTCATCATTAATTTCACTGGAGTATTCTGTTGTAAATTTCAGTTCTGCCTTACCCTTCGCACGGACAACAGCCTTAATACCGGCATCCACCAGGGGGACACCCAGAGCAGTCAGCTCAATGGAAATTTTGGGACCAAAGTCAATTTTACAGGAAACAGAACCGGACAGTTCTGCACCGGAAGTGCTGCCGGTCTTCTTGACCTTGCCGTCATCCAGACTGTATTTGGTGGAGTTGGACAGGGTAGCAGTAACGGTCAGTTCACCGTTTGCATCCAGGCACAGGTAGAACTTAACATCCACAGTCAAGCCGGCTGCAACAGGCACTCTGACAGTCATAAAGTTCAGACTCTCAGACAGTTTGCCCTTGATGGACAGGGAAGAGGTAACCTTATAATTGCAGGTCAGGGAAGCCTTCAGTCCGCTGAAGACACTGTACTTAGCTTCCACATCCAACTTGATGGCACTGATTTTCAGAGAACCGGTAATCTCATAACCACCGGAGAACTTGTTCTCCATGGTCTTGGGATTCTTCTCCTGCTGATCCTTGGTCAGATCCAGTTCTTTCTTCAGTTCCTCAATATCGATCTTGCCCTCTTTATATGCATTGATGGCCAGCTGGTTCTTATAGGCTTCATTGCCATAGGCACTGCCAACAGGAATAACGGAAGTCTTGTTAAACCACTCGCCCGGCTTCTTCAGACTGGATTGCGGATCTGTAGCATACTGGCTCTCGGTTGCGCTCATGGAGAAGCTTTCACCCAGACCAAACAGGCTGTCCCAGGAGGGATTCAGAGAAACCGTACCCTTGGTGAAGTTAACATTCAGATTAATATCAGGAATAATGCCGTTGGCCAGCTGCTGAGCCTGGATTCTGTCCTCGCCCACATGGTTCAGGGTAGAGACATAGACCCCGTCATATTCATCGGAATAGGACAGGCCGCCTGCACCGCCAAAGCTGAAACCATCAGCCAGCTGGATATCCTTCTGAGACCAGACAACAGGGCCTGCAACATCCAGACCATCCAGCAGCTCACTGATTTCGGGATCCAGGGTGGTCACAGTTGCTGTGCCGTCATCATTCATGACGATCTCATCAACCTTGACACCAACACCATCCACATACTCATCATCCGGCATCAGAAGAACGTCACCGTTACTCAGAGATTCTGCCATCTCAGCAGGGATCACATAAGTACCGTCTTCTTCGGGGCTTTCCTCAATCTTGTCTGCTTCATCCGTCAGAATCTGCAGATCAGGATTATATTCCACCTCTGCACGGGGCTCAACAACACCGTTGATATACAGGTCCTGGGTCCAGGTAATGATCTGTTCCGCAACCTCGGGAGTCAGTCTGCCACGGACAGACATGAAACCTGCATCCTTGATAATGCCGTTTGCAATTGCGTAATCTACAACACTCTGTTCACCGGTGTCCACTTCAGATGCCAGGATTGCGGTCTCCAGTGCGAATTCCACCGTTGCATCCTCGTCGGGCTTGAAGGAAGTTGATTCCGCATTGGACAGAACACCCCAGTCGCCGCAGGACTGAACATAGGCATAGCAGGGTACAGCTTCATTTACATCTGTAAAGTAATCCTTCTCAGAAATCGTGCTGTCCATGCCGAAGCGCTCACCCAGAGCAGTGATCCATTCACCGCGGGTAATATACTCTTCAGTCTTACCGCAACCTGCCAGGCAGCTCATCATGCTTACCAGCGTTGCAATAACCAGTAACACAGAAATAAATCTTTTCATAACATTTGCTCCCTCTCTTTAATAATACTTAATGGGAAAGCTATTCTATATAAAAAGCCATTCGGCTTGGTTTTTCCATGTTTATGCACGCAGGGATGTACAGGGTACATCCCTGCGTATATATAATTACTTGAATGCGCTTGCGTTGCTCTGTGCGGTGGTTTCAGTCACTTCGTAGGACTGTGCGGTGTTGTCCAGGAACTTTGCGTAGGACTCGACAACGTTCTTGTACTCTTCAAAACGGGGCTTCATTGCATTCATAGCTGCACGGATATCGTTGGATGCTGCAGACTGCCAGGTGCTTTCCAGTGCATTCATCTTATTGTTAATGTCAGCCAGCTTGCTGTCCATGTTTGCATTGATATTACGGATCTTACCTGCAGTTTCGGTAAGAACCTGAGTTGTTACTTGAATTCCGCCTGCCATAATTATGTTTCTCCTTTCTTAACTTTCGCTGCTTAGTTGATCAGAGCCTTGGCCTGCTTGATGACATTCTCCTGAGTCTCGCGGTATGCCTTAGCAGTGGTTCTCAGGTACTCAGCATAACGGTTCATCAGGGTGTACATCTTCTCCAGATCGTCCTTGAAGCCTTCGATCTGATTGGCGAAAGCCACATTGTCCGCACCGCTCCAGGTCTGAGCCAGGGAACCGGTGGTGGAGTACAGCTCGGTGTACTGTGCCTTGTACTCATTTGCCAGACCCTCAATGCTGGAAGCTGCCTGCTCCAACATCTCAGGGGTTACCAGAATCTTCTGTGCCATCTTTTTTCCTCCTAGTTTTGTTGTTGATTATATTAACATCAGCTTTGTGCCGTTATGGATATCCAGCTCAAAAACCGATAGGTTAATATTGATGATTGCACCATTTCCGCGGTAGCAGATAATGGTATTTTCGTCGGCGATGAATCTTCCGCCGCTTAAGTCCGTGACCGCCTTCATGATCAGCTTCAGCACTTCGTGCATCATGGCATTCGTGGGCAGGAACATGTCGTAGGAGGTTTTCAATGTCGGAACATATACTTCCACCAAAACCTTATCCATATGGTTATTCCTCCTCCTTTGCCAGCAGCTTTGTCAGGGTGATCCGGTTCTTGGTAAATGCGAAACCGTATTCGCTGCCGATTTCCTCGTACAGATCGCTGGTGAGCTTGGTGATCTTCAGAATGTTCTGTTCCGTCACACCGTCGCCCAGCCACAGACCGTCGCCGGTAATGTGACGGCGGAACCAGGCCTCGTACTGGTAAGTGCTCATCTGTGCAGCAGTTTCCACGATCACGAAGTGGAGCTTGTAGAAGGGCTCTGCCTTCTCGATCAGCAGCTTCAGCTTCTCCTTGCCGTCGTCATCCAGCTGCTCACACAGCCGCTTGAAACCGAACAGAATGTAGGTCCGTTCCTCGAAGGAATCCAGAGCCGCCACATCCATACCGGCATCCTTGTAGGTGTTATTACGCAGCACCATCTCTGCGAACAGCTGCCGTACAAATTCGTCGCCGGGGTTTTCCACGATTTCGCAGCCGGTTGCCGCCATGTTCCGCAGTATACGCTCGTTGTCCAGCAGAAGGGTCTTGCCGGAAGCTGCCGCCACCGCGCCAAAGACCGTAACAAAGGAAACCGCAGATTCCAGTTCCTGGGTCAGAACAGGGTAGACCACCTTGCTGCGCAGATTTACCTGTGCCAGTTCCAGAGACTTCTTTGCCACACCCACAGGTACCGCAGTGATATCCGTGATATAAGGTCTGACGTATGCCAGGCTGACCGTCTCCGGCAGCACGGGAATGGGCTTGGCAAAGGCAGATGCGCCTGCAGCCAGCCGCTTGCAGAAGCCGCGGATAAAGTCCTGGGTATCCAGAATCTCGGTGCAGCTTGCGGACTGGAACTCGAATACCCGGTCCAGCTTCGCCAGGCCTCTGCCCTTGAGTCTGGAAGGAATCAGGCCGTCGGTCTTGCCCAGAACCACCAGATAATCGGTAGGGTCGTTCATCTGCAGAGCCAGAACCGTTTTGAAGTTCTGCTGTACTCTGTAGCGGACCGCATTGGGGGTCGTGGCAGTGACTGCAAAATAGATGCCGTACTTGGGGCCGTCACGGCTGATCACCGCAAAGGCATCCATGTAATTTTCATAGATCTCCGTGAAACCGGAGAAGTTGTTCAGCAGCACCAGAATGTTGGGCAGGGTCTTGCCGCTGTTGTTGCAGTAGCTGGTGTAATCGCCGCCGTAATCGGAGAACAGTGCTTTTCTTGTATCGATTTCCTTGGACAGCAGCTTCAGCAGGTTGATGACCTTTTCCTCGTCACCTGCCAGGGTGACGCCGCCCACCTGGGGCGCATCCTCGAACATTCTCAGCGTCTCGGAGCCGAAGTCCATGATGTAGACGTTGACTTCCTCTGCGGAATGGTTCTTGATGACGGAATAGCACAGAGCCGTCAGGAACTCGGATTTACCGCTGCCGGTTGCACCGTAGATCAGGCAGTTGCCGTCTGCGGCAAAGGGAATGGTCAGCACATCCTGCTTCTGGTTGAAGGGATCGTCGTACTCGCCAACCACAGGATTCAGTACGAACCGCTCGGGCTTCACGCCGTATTTTTCCTCCAGGGCATCCACGCAGATAAACTCGGGGATGGGAGGCAGCCACAGGGGTCTGACGCATACATCGTCTTCCCGTGCCAGATCCGACAGATACTTGACGATGGCAACGATCTGCTTCATCTTGGTACCGGTCTGAACCCGCTTCTTCAGAGGCTTGACCTGCATGATTACCCGGCCGATGTTGTCCACCACCTGGATGCTGGTATCCACGGTCTTTTCAATGGTTTCCGTAGGAATATACTCCGCACCGCACCAGGCAGACTGGCCCAGGGCAAACAGTTCGTTGAAACCGACCTGGAGATAGAACCGGCCGGTCTGTACCAGCTCTGCCGCATCGGGGCGCTTGATCATTTCCTGGCTGTCTGCCTTTTCCTGAACTTTCAGACAGACGCGGAACTTACTGTTACTCCAGATCTGGTCATCCACAACGCCGCTGGGCTTCTGGGTTGCCAGAATCAGGTGCACACCAAGGCTTCGGCCGATACGTGCCGCACTGATCAGCTGTTCCATAAATTCCGGCTGCTGTGCCTTCAGTTCCGCAAATTCGTCGGAGATGATGAACAGATGGGGAACCGGCTCGGAAACAACCTTGTCCCGGTACAGCTGCTGATACTTGTAGATGTCCATGGTACCCTCGTTGGATACCTTTCTGGCTTCGTTGAAGATGGCCTGTCTGCGGCGCAGCTCACTCTGAATGGAAATCAGGGAGCGGTTGATGGCCGCACCGTCCAGGTTGGTGATGGTACCGGCCAGATGGGGCAGCTTGATGCCTCTGTCCGGATCCTCGAAGGCACCCGCCAGACCGCCGCCCTTATAGTCGATCAGAATAAAGGCAACTTCATCGGGGTGATAGTTGACTGCCATGGAAAGGATGTAGGTGATGATGAACTCGGACTTACCGGAGCCGGTCATACCTGCCACCAGACCATGGGGGCCATGGAACTTTTCGTGAAGGTCGATGTTGAACACACCGCCGTAGGTGTCCACGCCAACAGGGGTCTGCAGGGTAATGGTGGGATTGTTCTCCTTCCATCTGGACAGACAGTTCAGATGCTCGATCTTGCCTACATTGAACATCTCCAGGAAGGTCAGCATGGAGGGCATGGTGTAGCGCTTGCTGTTCAGATCCAGTTCGATGTTGGCAATGTCCTCGGCGATGGCATCGAAGACCTTTCTGTCCACCGCATCCGGCGTAAACATATGTACATTGCCGGTGGTGTCATCACGGTCGAAGAGCTTGGACTCATCGGCATCCAGAGAAACCACCATTTTGGTATCCTTGGGCAGATCCTTCATGCTGCCGGCCAGGTTGATGACGCTGAAGCCCCGGTTATTTTTGAAGCGGAGCATCTGCTGGATGGCCTCGCAGCTGTCGGTCAGATTCTTGCTGGTGGAAATGACCACATAATAAGGAGAGAATACGGTGTAGTCTTCATTGGGACGGTCTTCCCGGTCCAGAATATTCTTCTCGATATAGACGGACAGTTCCTTGATTTCCTCCTGGTTGGTGGCCAGGAAGCGGATAGACTTGTCATCGCTCCAGAAGTGGGGAATGAATTTGACGAATTCCCATTCTTCCAGGTCGTTGCTATCGGTGATCAGAATGATCTTCAGCTCATCATAGCTGTGCAGGGCGATCATCTGCAGGATGAAGGACTTTGCCATACTGGTGGTTTCCAGATAGCTGCCGCAGATACCCATGGAAATGTTGTCCACCAGAGAAACGCTGATGGGCACATCAGTCAGTTCCTTGGATTCTGCACCCAGGGACAGCATGGCATCCTGCAGATTGTCTTCCTCCATGGAGAATTTCTTTTCTGCATACTTGATGTCCATATCCATGGGCAGATTGCCCCGGCCCAGACGAAGCTGCAGGAAGTCGTTCTGGCCGATGGTTCTTTCCCAGAGATTGGTCTTCTTATTGGCAATCCGTTCGGCACATTCGTCGGGACTGATGAGGTTCTCTTCCAGAATATCGCTCTGTTCCTTGCAGGTCCGCTTGATCTTGTCCCGGACGCTGTCCAGATAGGCAAGGTACTTTTCCTGCCGTTTCTTTTCGCTGGCGATTCGCTGCTTCTTCTCATGATTCTTGGTGAGGATGGGCCACAGAAGGGTGCCCAGCAGCATACTGAAGGCCATGACCATGGTGGGCAGTGCCTGGGAAATGGGACCGCCGGACTGGATCACATTGTTCAGGGTGATCATGGCCGTACTGAGGGAGGCCATACCCATGGTAATGGAGGGACCCAGCATCAGCGCCATCGGTACGGTATCCAGCTTCTGGAACGCAGGTGGGGGATCGATGACGATCTCCATGTGCTCGATTTCCCGGTGGAATCTGGGTGCCCGGAAGAAATACTGCTTTTCATCCGGCTCCGCCACGTCGTCCCGCTGGGCAGGCCGCTGGGGCAGGTAAGAGAAAAAGTCAGAGGAACAGACCTTCAGATTTCTGTCCGGATTGTTCACGGCCAGGAACTTATGGCCCACAACGATCTTCAGACCCATGATGTACACCATGTCGCCTGCATTCAGACCGTAGGACTGGACTCTGTATCCGTTGACGTAGGTACCGTTGGTGCTTTCCAGATCCATCACCGACCAGCGGCTTCCGTCAAAGGTCAGCTTAGCATGTTCTGTGGAAACATACTGATTGTTGATCCAGAAATCACTGCCGTTTTTCCGGCCCACAGTGAAGACACCCGGGTTCTTCACCACGATCTTCTGGAATGTTCTGTTGGAGATATCATCGCTCTCCACGTACAGAATAGCCTGCTCCCTGGTGGAGCGGATATCAATGTTCAGAAACGCATGGGCTTTCAGAACAATGCTCTTTACAGGATTTCCTTCCCGGTCCAGAATCGTGGCATTCCGGTTGCTTTTTGCCACCCAGGAACCTTCTGAGGCTTCAATGCTGATCAGCTCTCTCGGCTGACCCCGGTTATCTGTATCCGTAATCCAGTATCTGCCTTTGACGCGGTCCGGCAATGTCATACTGAACATTTGACTCGGCTTAATCAGATTGATAATCACACGCATACCACCTTTGATATCCGATACAGTTCAGCACAATCCCACCGGCAAAAAGCCGCCGCCAATCCGGGAAACCGGAATTCTGCTGCAAAGGGTAGACTATCGGATATTATTTTACTAATATAGAGTATCACACAACGCATCAGAGTGCAAGGCTGTTTTTAAATTTTCTGTTAATAAGACGGTTAAAAAGTACACTGCAGCGTGTTTTTTACCTATTTATTACGAATTGTAACCTTTTCGGTTGCTGTTTCCGATTCGTTTCTTTTTCGTTTCCATCTCCTATTATATATATTAATGTAGGAAAGAAGAAGCTTTGGTGCGGGCGACAGGACTCGATTGCCGTTTCCGCTCTGCAGAAACGTATCGTGTTGTTCCCGTCGAGCCGGGAACAAGC
>JAEIGA010009511.1_pt1 | contig 14721 bp, 21 predicted proteins | sample 9270691 | NCBI WGS metagenome assembly JAEIGA01 (sample SAMN17057246, study PRJNA624740) | gut metagenome | biome: biome; isolation source: fecal sample | host: Bos grunniens | place: China: Xizang | collected 2019
CAAAAAACACCAAGTAAGATCTTCATTATCTGGATTAAACCAACTAGTATCTTGATTTCTTCTAAAATTTTCAACACTAACTATAATAGTTAAATATTCTGGAACATAATGTTCTTCACTTTCATACGTATTTTGCGTTGATGATATTTTTACATAACCTCTTCCATCATATATAACAGTTTCATCACCATCCATAGAATTAAAGTAATATGCGTAATTGTTAGAATATCCTTTTATAAAAATTTGACATGTATCTATATATAATTCATTATCTGGTTCATAATCTAATGTTGAATCATTTAACTATGTATGTGCAACGTATAATACGTCACGCTTAGTTGTATTTTCTCCTGAATACCAATCAGCATTTCCAAAATTATTAGTTGTAGCTTTTAATTCAATATGAAACGCTTTATTATAATTATTAGCAGCATAAATTTCTAAATAATTATTATCTGAATCATAAAATTCAATATAAGATCCATCTATATCATAAAAACCTGATCTAGAACCTATTATATTTTTTGATGTAAACATTGGAATTTGAAACATCGCATATTTATATTCTTCTTTTTTAGGTGTAAATTTTGCAAGTTCTTTCGTTAAATCCGCAGGTGTAACAACTTCATCTTCAGTTGTTAAATTACCAACTGTTGCACCAAATGAAATTTGCTGTTTTGTTTCAGATTTATAATCATTTGTTTTTAATACATTATTACAACCTAATATTAATAATATTGTTAGTATACTAAAAACTAACAAATATAACTTTAATTTTCTTTTCATATATTATTTTCCTTTATTATTTTTTAAATTATTAGACATTTGTTAAATTCATATTTTCAAAAAAACTTTTAACTAATTCAATTTTTTGATTTATTGTGTATTTAGATATATCATTTGGAAGATTAGTTGAATCCATCTATTTTCCAATTGTTAATATTAAATTATCCATTGAGTTTATATCTACCACACTTGGAGATGTAATTGGTATACCAACCGCTTCTGTAATTCGTAATAATAAATTATTTTTGTATGTTTCAGTTGCAAATGATAAGTCTGTTACACTAATATTTAAATACTATGCTAATTGTAATAATAAATTATTGAAATTACGAATATTAGTATTTTCTAACTAATTTATAAAATCACCATTTTCTATATCATTTTTAAGCTGATTAATTTTATCACGTAAAAGAACTTGTTCTTCACATTCAACTTGTACCCATTTTTCTGTCCATCTATTATTAATAACTTCATAACCATCTTGAACTAATTTAAAACCATTAAATGGTTTTTCAGGCAAGTTATCATTAATAGCTAATATATCATATGAATAAGCATCTGTTGTATCTTCACCAATATATACAGGAACAAGTTTTTTATTTATTTGTTTATAAAGCATATTTAAATTCCTTAAATTATTAAATTATAAGCACTCTTTGGAGCAATTGTAGATAATACTTCACGATATAACATATTTTCATATGTAACATAAATATCTTTGCTGTAAATACCACTCTTTATTTCAATGTTTTGTAATTGTTTATCTTCAGGTAAATCAAAGAATTTTACCAATGAAACATCATTATTAACATTTACGTTATGTGTTCCATGATATAACTAGTCAGAACTGCATCCAAATAATATAAAACTACATTGTTTTCCAATATTAATATTATATGACTCATTACCAATATAAATATTATTTGAATCACTATCGATTGAAATATTATATGATGGTTTTATTTCTTCTTCTGAAATTCCACCAACCTAATCACCGATCCAATTATTTCTGCAATTAAAATTAAAACAAATATTATTAGAATTTACAATTGTATTTAAAATACAATTACTTTCAAACTTTATTTGTTTAACATTATACAATATATTTTCTGAACAATAATTTCCAAATGTAATATCATTTGTATTCTGTAAATCATTTTCTTGACAATAATTTCCAAATATAATATTACTAGAATTTGTAAATCGTGATGAATAACAATGTTGACCAACTTTAATATTAAAACATTTTTCTTCAAATTTACAGAAGTTCATTGAAATTTTTTCATCTATAATATTCTATTCTACTTTAATATTTGAACAATCATTTCCATCAATTGAATATTCTGAATTAATTAATATGGATTTAAAGTCATATGGTAAATCATTATTATTTTCATCAATCATTCTGTAAATAATACCACGTTCAAAAATATCCGGATAATCAAATCTTTCAGTTTCATCTTTTAAAGAATACCAAATTTCATACTCTTTATTATCGTATGTAATTGTTTTACAATGTTCTGATAATGTATTTGGTGACATTGCAGTTATCAAAATATCAAATCTATGTTCTTTATCTCCATTTAAATAACATTCTTTATAATTAACATCTATTTCTTTTCCAGCATAATAATCTGTTAAACAATATGTTTTTCCAGTAATTAATTTTCCAGTATCTTTTAAATTACAAAGTGTTTCATAATTTACATATATCAAATCGTTATTTTCATAAACAATATTGTCAATATAATTTTTAGTTGTTCCATCTAGTGAATACCATTTTAAATCATATTTATATTGTTTAATACATTCACATTTTTCAACATAATCTTTTGGGATATATAAATAACCACAATCATTTCCAATATGCACTGAAACATCTTTACAATATACAACATAAACAAAATGTTCTAGTTTTGGATTTTGTATATTTGTAAATTTAATGCTTAGCCTTTCAAAATTATTTAATCCTTGTGTTTCGCTATATGTATTAGAATAATCAGAATCAGGTAAAGTATCTAATGGAAAAACTTTAACGTAATCACAACCATTTTCGGCTGAGTGTGAAACCTAAAAATTAAAATTATCTAAATCTTTAAATTTAATTATTGTTGTAGCATATGAATTGTCTATGCCTTTATTGGAAAATGATTCATAAACATAATTTTCATCTTCTGAAATTGTTTCACTTATTTTCCATTGATTGTTTAAATTAACAATAAAATCTTTATTAAGAATTTTTATATATTCCTATTCAACATCAGGTGGATTTATATAAATGGTTTGATTTGAATAAGATGCATCAAATACTCGTGTATTATTCCAAGAAGTTCCATCAAAACCTAATACTAAACCATTTTCATCAGATGAACTCATTATTATGTTATTATTAACTATAACATCAAAATGTAATTCACCATCAAATTCAGGTCTAATAGTTTTAATAGTTGAAGAATTTATCTAATTTAACTTTAAATCTGAATCTTTGTTACTATAATTTTTTAATTGACCTAAATTAACTGCATCTGTATCTTTTTCACCATCAGCTACATTTTCAATTTTCTAATCATATGCATTTAAACTATCAGAAGAAATAATATATATAGTATTAGATAATGGACCTTCTTCACTGTTTACCAATTCATAATAATCATCTCTAGCAATATGCTTAACTTCAAATTGATCAATTTTTTTACCGTCAATTAATATTTTATTTTCTATATCCTAAGATAATTCATTAACTTTTCCGTCAATTATTGTAAAGTTAGTCGCTAAACTATTTGTTGCTTGATTTATAATTCCAATATTATTATTTAAAGTTGCAATATTTTGATTAACACTATTTTTTAATGGTTCAATTTCATTAGATATGCTGTTATATAAAATTTCTTCTAAATGTTTTTCACCAATATAAAAACCACTTAAACCACTTAAAGGATTTATCGAAAATGATCCAGGACCATGTGATTTATATCTATTATCATATCCATAAAGATCTTTACCATTCCAAACAAATGCAAGTGTTTCACCTGAAATAGCTTCCACATTATAACCTGCTGCATGTTGATATGTGCCATAAGCAGATACATTTTGACCTTCAGCTACAGAAAATCGCTATGCATAATTTTTAAAACCAAATTCAGCATTATTTGCAGATATTTTAGATGTAAAAAATTCCTATTCATTTAGATAATTTAATGCGCTTATATAAGAATTTCCATCACCAACTTTTATTTTTACCTAATCATTTGGTAATCGTATTAAGGCTATTTCACCATTGTTTAAAATTATATTTGAATTATTCCAATTACTTAAATCATCTATTTTTAAAGAAATTCTTACATTATCTAACTTTGACATATCATACTTTCTTTTAAATCTTTGTTACAATATATTACTATTTACTCAATATAAAAAAAATTACGTATCATACGATACGTAATTTTAAGAATTATAATTATTTAATTATTTAATTATTCTGCACCACCACATGATATAACAGAAATATCTAATTTAAAGCTGTTATTTTCAGGTGTAAATGTTGTATCACCTAATGTAATAGAAGAAAGTTTATTAGCTTCAACTTCAGACATGATTGTACTGCTAAGTGAAGATAATTGACCAAAGTTAACTGCATCTTTTTCTTCAGTACCAGGAGCAAGATTAATAATCTTTTGATCATACATATTATATATATCAGCTGATACAATATAAACTGTATTGGGATCAACTTCACCATCATCAACTAATTTATGATATGCGTCTTGAGCGATATTTACAATTGAAAGAGAATTGACATATTGGTTTCTAACATAAATCTTTTCATCAATTTTCTTTTCAAGTGCAGTATCAGCTAATATGCGTGAATCAATTTCAGTTTTAAGATCTGTGCTTAATGCTGTATTTAATGCTTCAACTTTAGCAACATAATCATTACTAAGTGCAACACTTATATCTTTAACTTCTTGTTTAGTTGCATATAATTTTTCATCACCTAATTCAATCCATTGATTATTAGCATAAACATATTCTTTAGATGTAGAAATTATTATAACAACATCACCAGCTTTTGGATCTTTTACATCATCAAGTTTTTCAACAGCATCTCTAAAATGCATTGCACCATTAAGATCAGTGATATCTTGTTTTGTTACAACTTTATTATCTTTAGTTGCAGCATCTAAACCAATTTCAGTACATAATGCAACAAAATCAGATTTATTTAATTTTTTTTCTTCTAATTTTGATACACTTAATTGAAGATCTTCAACTGAAAGTTTTGTTGTTGTGCTTAATGAAGCACTTAAAGCTTTAATATCAGTTGAAAGAGCTGTACTTAACCAATCATGCTGTCCTGAAAGATATTCAATATCAGCATCATTTGATGTTAATTGATTTTGAAGATTTTCAACTGAAAGTTTAACAGTATCACTTAATGAAGTACTTAAAGCTTTAATATCAGTTGAAAGAGCTGTACTTAACCAATCATGCTGTCCTGATAAATATTCGATATCATTATCATTAGAAGAAATTTCAGATGAAAGATATTCTATAATTGGAAGAATATCAGAAGTATCACCAACAGGTCTTAAGCCTGTTGATAAACTTGAATCTAAAACATAAACTTTCTATATTCCGTTTTCTGTAACAGCAACAACTTGACCTTCATAACCAAGTTGTGTTGCACCGGTTAATGTGGCATAAGCACTTGCTTCAGCAAAGGATGAGAATATTGAGTATCTATCTAAAGGGAACGGTCCATTTCTAGATTGAACGTTTACCCAACTCATCATATTTGAAAATGTTTTATCTGTAGTCATAATATTTTTATCCTTTACTTAATTAGTTTTGAAATGAAGTTTTACCATATGAAATATTAAAATCAGCAGCAGCAGTAAATGGTACGTGAGAGTCAATAGTCCATATTGCATATTCAATAGCAGTATCAGCTTTTGCACCATTAACCATTAATGCTTTTGTTGTAATTTTTCTTAATTCACCTTTATTATCAAAATTCCAGTCACCTAATGCAAGGTTATTCCATTTGATATATTTATGTGAACCACCATCTGCTGTTATAGCATTAGCTGGAACAGCAAAAATTATCTATGTTGCACCAGTTGGAACAGTAAATTTTGATGGCCAAGCTGAAGATGTACCTGAATTACCTGTACCAAAATTAAATGTTGTAGCATGAATACCTGAACGAATATCATCAGATGTCATATTATTTAAATCTAAAAATGCTTCACCATCTTTTCTATAACCGAAGAAACCTTTACGATATCCTTTAGCTGTAACTGTTTGTGATGAATTAGATGGAGTAATAGCGGTTGCATTAAAACCACCTTTTGCTGCAGTATAATCATCAGTTGAATATCCAGCCGTTTTAGTAATACCAGTAATTTTATCATTTGTTTCAGTAGAAGCTGATAAAACTAAATTACCAAGATTTGTAATTGGTTTTGATGTAGAACCTGTTGCATAACTTGTAGCTGTTACGGTACGAGATTCACCAGCATCAGTAAATGTCGAAGAAGTCCAAGTTGTTGTTAGTAAAGTATATGAAGTTAATGTTGTATTTGTAGTAACACCTGTTTTACTTGCTAATACTGTTGAACCGCTAAGGATTGCACCAGATAATACAGAACCAGTTGATGTAACTTTAGTACCACTTTCATTAATACCACCAAATGAATCCCAACTTGGAGTATCTGTTGATTTTAATTCAAATTTTGGTGTTTTACTAATAGCTGAACCAACTTCACCTGTTTGATTTTGATCATTTGCTACGCTAAATGAGGTTGCCCATGTTTTATCAATTGTAAGAGATTTACTTTCTTCTGCAAGAATTTGTTTAAAAAGATCTTCAATTGATTTACCAGCAGTTTCAAGTGTAGCAGAACCAGATGATGGTTTAGCAAGTGTACCTAATTGAACAGTATAAGTTAAATTTTCATCAAAAATAACATTACTTGCATTATAGTTACCATCCATAGCAGCCCAAGTTGTACCATTCCAAACATAAGCTGTATATGAATATTTGCCAGTAGTACCAATTTGTGTTTTAACAACACATGTATCACCTTTAACATTACCTTCAGTTGGTTTAGCATCTTCTGATGCAACTTCAGTATGTTTGTTTGTTACTTCATCAATTTTTGTTGAAACAAAATCTTTAGAAGCAAGATTACCAGTATCACCAAATTCAACCCATGATTTTGTTGTGTCTGACCAAACAAATTCTGCATCTCCACTTAATGCTAATCCACCATTAACAGCTTCAATATATTCAGATTCATTAGAAAGTTTATATAAACCTTTACCATCATCTGAAGTTGATAATTCAACTACAGTTCCAATAAAACTTACACCTGTTGCAACAGCACCTTTAATTCCTTCAATTGTAGCATAAACTTCATCTGAAAGACCTTTTACTTCTTTATCAGTATAAGCAGATAATTCAGATTTTGCAGCTGGAATATCAGTAGTTAAAATATTATCAGTTACAGTTGTTAAACTATTAATAGATGCATTTATATTTGAAATAGTTTCAGTTGAAAGTGTATTAACTGTAGCTGCAACACCATCAATTTTAGCGTTTACTTCTGAAAAATCAACTTCTGGAATTGTTAATGGATTACCAAGTGCTACCCATGAATTATCAGCGTTTTTTCCACAAAGTTGAAATTTGGCTTGTTCGCCTTCTACAGTATCTAAAGCTGAAAGTTGGTATTCAACGTATGAAAGACCTGTTATATTAGCAGCTGGAATTTCAATATTTGTTGCAATAAGATCTTTCCAAGATTTATTACCATCACCGATACGAATTTCGTATTTACCGTTTGTTAATTGAGCAAGACCTATTTCACCAGCTGATAATTTAGGATTTACTGCATTCCATCTAGTGAGTGTATCATTTCTCAATATAATTTTTGTTTTTATGTTTGCCATATTTGTAATTTCCTTTTTACAATAAATGTTTAAAATATTTACTTAAATAGTTATTAAGCTCCACCGCCATATACATTATCTGCACCACCGCTATCAATTAAAAGTGAATTATCTTTTGTACCATCTAATGCATCTAATATTTGTTCCGGATTTTTTTCTATTGTACTTATAACTGTTTCTGGAATTTTTTGTTCTATTGTCTCTACAACAGTTTTAATTTCTGTTTTAATTTCATTACTTACAGTAGTATTAACTTCGTTTTTAATAGCATTAAGTATTTTAGTATCTATTATGTTATTTAAAGAATCACCAATAACATGTTTATATTCATGCTTTTTAAGTTCATAATTATCACAAACACCAAACATATTAACGTTTGGATGCATTGTTGATACAATATGTGTATGCATATGAACATTCATCTAATGAATATCCATCTGGTTATTTTTAGGATTATAGCATTCTAATTTATTTGAAATACCTAAAATATAATCATGTCTAGCAGGTTTAGTTCTAACCCATTTGCATGTCATACAACATTTTGGACATGTTATTTGATAACCAATTTTATCTCCATTTATACTAATATCTTGTAAATCACGCGTTTCAGCACTTACAAGTGATGTATATGTTTTAATATATCCTAAATATATTGATAATGCATGTTCATAATTATTAATTATAGGCTCATTAAATCCAGGTTTCTAAACAAGTATTAAATTTTCTGGAGCACTAAAACAATTAATAACCTATATCTAATAGCATGTTTTTATATTACTATATTCATCTATATATTCAAGATTATTTAAAGCTACCTTATAACGTAAATTTCCATATTTATCTGAAATTTCTGAAACTTTTACAACTTCTTTAACATCAAACTATTTTTGATGTAATGTATATTTTTTATCAACTGTATTCATTTTTATGTATATTTTAAATAGTTGTTTATAATATTTACTTTATTATCTTTTTTAAAAGTAAATAAATTATATGAAAAATGCAATAAAACGTCATGATATTAAAACAGATGATTTGGATGTTAATCCAAAATCAACATGGTTAAATCCAGGTATTAATACAATCGAACAACTTAAAGATTGGATATTAACACGTTTAGGTTATCCACTTGTAACAATAGAATTAACAGATTCACAACTTAATACATGTATAGCAGATGCAATTTCAGTTTATAGTAAATACGCATACACACCTGAAAAATATTTAATTGTAAATACTAAATTTTATAAACATGGTATTGGAATAGATTTAAAAGATTATAATATAATGTCTGTTAAAGATATTGCATTTTAGCGAGATAATATATTTGGTTTAGTTGGAAATGATATGTTCTTTGGTCCATATGCATTTTTCGGTCAAGGTGTTGGATCACCTGCATTTGGTCTTGGTTCTCAAAGTTATGTTGGAACTTGGACAACATACCATAATATTCATGAATGGTTTGATGTTACAAAACGAATGATGGGAAGTAATCCTGATTGGCAATACGATAAATCAACTAAAATACTTAAAATAATGCCAGAACCTACATGTGATCCAAGAAGAGATAATTTTATTCTTCTTACATGTAATCAAGAACCGCCAATTGAAGATTATTATGGAAATGAATATGTTCGTAGATTAGTTTTAGCTGAAGCTAAAATACTTCTTGGAACTATTAGAAAGAAATTTTCATCTGTACAACTTATCGGTGGTGGCACAATAGATACATCAATAGGTGATGAAGGAAAAGAAGAAAAACAAGCTGCAATGGAAGATCTTATAAAATCTGAATCACGTGGACAATGTTGTTATATTGCATAAAAATTATAACAATTATTATTTAATTTTAGTTTATAAAAATACATTTATATGATATAATATTTCTAAAAGGAATATTATAAATATGAATTTAACTAAAGAACAAAACGAATATATTGCAAAAGAATTTAGACGTTCAGAACATAAGAAATATGAAAATTTAATACTACCTAGATTATATTGGCTTTTAGTTGATAAATATAATGTTGTTTTAAAATTTAATACGCAGCAAACAGTTATCATTGAAAATGATGATAATAAAAAACATGTATATTTAGATGGTTATTTTTCAGATCTAAATATAGGTATAGAAGTTGATGAACCATATCATAAAGCACAGATTGAAAAAGATAAATGTAGAGAAAATAATATTCTCTATACATTAGGAATAGATCGTATAAATGATAAACCTATTATTCTTAGATTTGATGTAACAAAAGATATAAATGAACAAATTTATAAAAACGCTGATATAATTTTAAAAAAATATAATGAGCTTGGAAAACCAGAATGGTTAGTTGATAATTATATAAATATTGTTAAGAATAAACAAGCCGTTAAATATAATGATAATTTGTTGTTTAAATATAAGTATGATTTTTTAAATACTATTGGTTTAAGAACTGCAGCTGGAAAAGAATATACTAAATATGGAACACAGAGTATTTCAGGTAGAAATTTTGATGATAATTACTTTATATGGTTTCCAAATATTGAAGATAATAAAGCTACGGGTTGGATGAATAGTTATGATAAATTTCAACATATTTTTACAACACATTGTACTAAAAATATTAGAGGAAATTTTTGGAAAAAAGATGAAGAATTATTTAAAACTGGAAAATTAAAAAATCGATATATTGTATTTAAAGTTATTGATAGACGTAATAATAGAGGTTATAAATATTATGGAGAATATACATGCATTATGTATGATGCAAAAAATCGTATTTCTAAATGGAAACGAATAAGCACAAAAGATATAAATATAATTAAGTAATTTATAAGTATGAGAATTATAGAAGAAGAACAGCTTGATTTTGATGATTTAATGCTAATGCCACAACATTCTGATATGAATTCTAGAAAAGAAGTAATATTAGAACGAGAAATTAAATGGATTGGAAATGATGGTATTCAACATTCATTTAATTGTATTCCAATAATGGCAGCTAATATGATTGGTATTGGTTGTCCAAGTATGGCTAAAGTATTAGTTAAAAATAAGTGTATATGTACAATGGAAAAACATTATACATTTGATCAGCTTGATAGTTTATTTTATGATTTAACAGATACTGAGCGACAATTAATTTTTCCAACTATAGGTATAAAAGAATCTATAGATACATTGGATAAATTAGATAAAAAATGGAAACTTAATGGTATAGTATTAGATGTTCCAAATGCATATATTCCAGCTGTACTTGAAAGAACAAAATTATTAGCTAAAACATTTCCGCATGCATTTTTAATAGTCGGAAATGTTGTTACAAGCGATAGAACATATACACTTCTTGAAGCTGGAGCAACAGCTGTAAAAGTGAATATCGGAGCAGGTTCATGTTGTACTACAAGAAAAATGACTAATTGCGGTCGTCCTCAGGCAAGCGCTGTAATTGATTGTGCTAATGCAGCGCATAATGTACACAAATTTGTAATTAGTGATGGTGGTTGTAAAAACGAAGGACACATTGCAACAGCATTTGGCTGTGGTGCAGATTTTGTTATGTCTGGTTCTATGTTTATGGGTTGTGATGAAATGGAAACAGAAATAATAGAAAAAGATGGTAAACAATATAAAATTGCAATGGGTTCTTCAAGCAAACGTGCTCAAGATATGGTATTTGGTGGAATGACAAAATATAGAGCAAGTGAAGGTAGAGAAGTTTTAGTTCCATGCAAAGGACCATTACAAAATACTTTAGATTCAATATTTGGCGGTTTAAGAAGCGCTGGAACATATATTGGATCACATAAACTTAAAGATTTTAATAAACATGCTAATTTTTACAAAGTACGTAGAACATTAAATGATGTATTTGCTAATTGTAAAGATATTTCTAAAACCGTATAATATATTATGAAGAAAAATAAAATGTTAGTTTGTGTTGATGCAAGCTATTGGATGTATTACACTGTATTTGGTTCAATTTCTGAATTTCAGAAAAAATCACCATCTGAAGCAGCATATTGGATAAAACCAGCTGAAGAAGTTGATCAAAAAAATCTACCTGATTTACTAGGATGTGATACATATAAAAGAATATTAAAAAAATTTGTTATGAAAAGATGCGAAACTATTGATTGGCATCTTCGTGGTCATTTTCAAAATGAGATAGATACAATGGATAAAATAGATATAGTTTTTGTAATGGATGATTTTACATGTAAATCATTTAGAAAAGAATTATATCCGCAGTATAAAGCTCAACGAAAATTAGTTCCTAAATCGTATGATATGTATAAAATTAGAAATTATGTTTTTGATGTAATTTTTAAAGAACTTGAATTAGAAGAAAAATACGGTTATAAATTTATTTCAGTTGCAGGTGCTGAAGCAGATGATATTATAGCAATAGCAATGAATAAATGTTCAGACGATTATATGATTAAAGTTTTATTTGCATCCGATCATGATTTTGTACAATTAGAAAATGTAAAACAAATAGATTTATTTGGAAAAGAAGTTCAATGCAAAATTGGTAATATTGAAGTTACTCCACAAGAATATCTGCTTGGAAAAATATTATTAGGTGATGGAGCAGATAATATTGGAAAGGTATTTAAAGGCGTTGGACCTAAAAAAGCAATAAATCTTATTCGTAATAAAGATAAGCTTAAAGAAATGCTTAAAGAAAATGCTGAAAGTGCTAGACAATATAAGTTAAATAAACAACTTATTGCATTCTCTGAAATTCCAGAAGAATTATCAGACAGAATATGTGAAGAATTTAGTAAAACAGTATATTCTGACGATGTATTAAATGATAATAGTGGATTTGCAAATTTGGAATGGTTATGAGTTCAACTATAAATAATGAGTTTATAAACACTATAAAAATTGCTAATATTGCAGCAGAGGCTTATACTAAATCACAAGCACGATTTGCAGAAGAAGTTATTTTAAATTTAACTTTACAAGGTGAATTTGATTTAGCTGATAAATTTGAAGAAGGATTAAAACAAATAAATGAAAAATACTAAAAAACAACATGTTATTAATGATGTAAATTTTGATAATTTTACTTTACAAAAGAAAGAAATTTCAATTAATGGAAAAGCATTACCATTAAAAATAGGTGATAGATTTAAATTATCAGATAATGATAAATTATATAAAACAATAATGGCTATTACTATTTGTGAAGATGGACGTGTTTCATATACAGCTGAATGGTATGATCCAGATACATGTCAATTTAACACAGATTCATTTACATTATGTGAATTTAAATTATTAGATTCAAAATCTGTCAATAAAATAAAGCAAATGGGATTTAAAGAATGAAAAATATATTAATAACCGGTAGTTTAGGTTTTATTGGTTTTAATGCAATTCAATTATGGAAACATGAAAAACCACAATATAATTATGTTGTTTTAGATAAAGAAACATATGCTGCCGTTTTTAAGCTAAACGATAAAAGGCAATGGTGTATAGATAATAACATACATATGTATAAGTGTGATATATGTGATGAATTTTCTGTTGAAAGTATAATTCAGCAAGAACATATTGATACAATTGTAAATTTTGCAGCTGAAAGTCATGTTGATAATAGTATTTCAGGACCAAATGTGTTTTTTAAAACAAATATTATTGGAACAACAACATTATTAAATTTGGCTAAAAAATATGATTTAAGATTTCATCAAATCGGAACAGATGAAGTTTATGGCGAGACAACACCTGATGATTGGGAAGATGTTGATAAAATGTATAATATTGTTGATGTTATTAAAAACCCAGATCAAAAACCTTTAGTACCTTCTTCGCCATATAGTTCATCTAAAGCAAGTGCTGATATGATTGCGCTTTCATATCATAGAACATTTGGAACACAAGTTACAGTTTCAAGATGTACTAATAATTTTGGAAAATATCAACATTATGAAAAGCTTATTGGTACAGTTATTTCAAAAGCGCTTAAAAATGAAAAAATTCCTGTTTATGGTAAAGGTAATCAAAAACGCCATTGGATTCATGTTGATGAACACAATAGAATGGTAATGAAAATTCTTGAAAAAGGAAAACTTGGTAAAATATATAATATTGCTCCTCCAAAAGAAAATTGGATAACTAATATGACTCTTATTAAGTTTATATTAAAAACACTTAATAAATCAAATGATTTAATTGAACATGTAACAGATCGTTTAGGTCATGATACTTCATATTTTCTTTATGGAACAGATTTTTGTCAGGCTGATAAAAATTGGAAAAAAGATATGATTGAAACAATTAATTGGTATAAGGAAAATTGTAATGAATCTATTTAAAAAGAAATTAAATGTTTTAGTTCTTGGTTCAGATGGAATGCTTGGCTATGATGTATATAATGAATTATTAAAAGAATCATATAGCCAATGTTCTAAAATAAATAAAGTTATTGGTTTAGAGAAATGTGATATTGAAAAATATTTCATGACACATGATTATATTGATACTTTTAATTTTTTTAGCACACATGAACATTTTGATTATGTTATCAACTGTGTTGCAATGACTGATACTAACGCAGCTGAAAATACAAAAGAAGGTAGAGATTTATCATATAAACTTAATGTCGTTTTTCCTCAAAGGTTAGCCGAAACATGCAAATGTTTTAAAACTAAACTTATTCATATAAGTACAGATTATGTATTTTCTGAAAACTCGGTTGGTTATGTACATGGTTTTTATGCAGGTTTAGCTGAACCGTTTCCTGTAAATATATATGGAACACACAAGTTATTAGGTGAAATGTATATTAAAAATACAATGGAACCAAAAACTTATGTAATTTTAAGAACATCATGGTTATATGGTGAACATAATAAAAAATCATTTGTTCATAAGTTTATAACAAATGCTTATAAATGTATGGAAGAAAATAGAAATATTGAAGTAACTGAAAATGAATATTCTGTTCCAACTTCAACACAAGCTGTTGTAGA
>JAEIGA010009512.1_pt1 | contig 14721 bp, 15 predicted proteins | sample 9270691 | NCBI WGS metagenome assembly JAEIGA01 (sample SAMN17057246, study PRJNA624740) | gut metagenome | biome: biome; isolation source: fecal sample | host: Bos grunniens | place: China: Xizang | collected 2019
GGTATCTCTGAAGCGCTTATCAATACTGCATTCGGTATCGCAACTGGTGCGTTCGCTGTAATTGGTTACAACTTCTATACTAACAAAATCGACCACCTTACTTACGCAATCGACGAAATCGGTTTCTCTATTGTGCAAACATTTGCTGCAACTCACTAATTCCATATTTCAACCAATTAACAAGATTTTTTTAATCAAATAATTAAAGGTAAATATGGGAAAAGTAAAAATTAAAAGAAAGAGTACGCTCATCGACATGACCGCGATGAGTGACGTGACTGTTCTTTTGCTTACTTTTTTTATGTTGACTTCTACCTTCTTGGCTAAAGAACCTACAGTGGTTATGACTCCATCGTCGGTTTCAGAAGAAAAGGTACCTATGAACAACTTGGTAACTATCCTCGTATCAGGAAAAGATAAACCAGGTAATGCAGGTAATCCGGAAACAGAAGGTAAAATCTTTATCTCTTTCACCGGTGATAAAGACTCAACCCTCTCAAGCGAGCACATTCGTGAAATGATGCTTTTGGAGGCATTAAAAATTTACAATGAACAGCACCCCTCAGCAAAAGTTGATCTCACTCCAGCTCAAATCGCTGAGTTTAAGAAACTCAATATGTTTGGATTGCCTTTCCGTGGTATGCCTCAATACCTCAGCTTAGAGCAATCAAAACGTGATGAATTCCAAGGCAACATGGAAGATGCAAACGTAGGTATTCCCATCGATGGAAATAAAGACCGTAATGGTCGCCTCAACGACTTCCAAGTGTGGATGAAAGCTGTTTATAACGTAGCACAAAGAATTCACAACGATCAAAAGGAGATGTTGACCGATCCTGCCGACGTTAAGAAATTGGAAAACCTTTACACAGCTCTTATGCGTAAAGGGGAAGGTATTGCTATTAAAGCAGATAAAAACACTCCATTCTCAACAGTGCAAATCGTGTTTGATAATCTTCAAACTATGAAGCTTAACAAGTTCAGTCTTTTGACTGCTCTTAAATCAGAAGATGAACCAACCAATTAATAAAGGTAAATTATGGCACAAATAGAACAATCAGATAACGGCGGCAAAAAGAAAAAAGGCGCCCAAAAGAAGATCGCTATTCATGTCGATTTTACCCCTATGGTTGACATGAACATGCTTCTAATTACATTCTTTATGCTTTGTACAACAATGATTAAGTCTCAAACTTTGCAATTGATTCTTCCTACCAACGAAGATGTTAAAAAGGAAAATCAAAACCAAGCAAAGAAGTCAGAGGCGGTTACATTGATTCTTGATACAGAGTATAATGCTCAATCTGGAACTCCAGTGGTTGATGAAAACGGTAAAACTAAACATAAAGTTTATTATTATACCGGTATTGCTGATACCACATTCTCTACCCCCGATTTCTTGAAACTTGAAGAATTTGTCGGAAATCAAAATAATCAACCTCAAGGCATTCGTGCTATTCTTGTTAAACGCAACGAAGCGGTTATGAAAGAATACATTAAACTTAAGGAACGTTGGAAAAACGAAGAAATTACAAAAGAGCAATTCGACTCTCTTGCTAAGGTCAACGCTGCCGACTCAACTAAGACTCGCCCTGTAGTTGTGATTAAACCCGGTCCCAATACCACTTACGAAGGTTTGGTTAACGCACTCGATGAAATGCAAATCAACCAAATTTCTCGTTACAGTATTGAGTTGCCTACCCACACCGACACTGTCCTCATTAACGAGTATAATCGTAGAAATCCTTCTAAGTAATTTTGTGTGAATGAACTATATATTAACCTGTTAAAACGTAAAGAAAAATGGCAAAAGATGTAGATCTTTCATCACAAGGTTGGCGCGACCTGATTTTCGAAGGAAAAAATAAAGAGTTTGGTGCATATCAAATGCGTAAGGACTCAGAGGGTCGTCATAATAAGGCAATGATTATCGTGTTGGCGGCATTGGCTGTGGTTCTCACTATTGTTATCTTAATTGCTTCGGGTACTATCAATTTTGAAAGTGAAGAAGCTGCTGATGCAGGTGTAGAACAAGCTGTGGTTAACTTCGATGAGCTCCCTGAAGAAGAAGAAATTGAAGAACCTGAAGTAATTGATCTTCCAGAACCTGAGCAACAAATTGAAAAACAAGATGTTGCTAACGAACAACAAGTTACCAAAATCGACATCGTTGAAGATAGTCAATTTGACGACAAGAAAGAGGTAAAAGATATGAGTGAAGTTCAAGAAAACGAAGCTCAATTAGGTGCAAAAGATGTAACTGAAGGTACCAATGACTTGAATAAAGAGCAAGTAAAAGAAAAGGTTATCGTGGAAGAAATTAAACCCGAGCCTAAAGTTGAACAAATCTTCTCGGCAGTAGAACAAAAACCATCATTCCCCGGTGGTGAAGCTGCGTTGATGAAATGGCTTAGCTCTAATATTCAATATCCTGTAATGGCACAAGAAGAAGGTGCTCAAGGTCGTGTAGTTGTTCAATTCGTAGTCGAAAAAGATGGTCGCATTGGTCAAGTTAAAGTGGCTCGTGGTCGTCACCCCGAACTCGATAAAGAAGCTGTACGTCTCGTGAAATCTCTTCCTAAATTCATTCCTGGAAAGAACAACGGTCAAGCCGTACGTTGTTGGTTTACTCTTCCAATCAACTTCAAACTCCAACAATAATATTTAAGTAAATATTATCCCTGATAAAGAGTGGCAATCACATTGCCACTCTTTTTTGTATATTATTTGATATGAAATCTAAATAAATTCAGTATATTTGCATGTTATATAGTGTAAAATGTTTTCTTTTGTTGAGAATATCGCTAATATTATCAGCTGAATAGGAAATGTTATAAAATCTATGTAAAATAATGAGAAAATGAAACTTTCGGTGATATTTAGATTTGTCGTGTTAGGCGTGTTATGGTTGATGTTGTGTTACATGCTATTGTCAACAGCAAAGCCTATTACATTATATACATGGTTTGTTATTTTCGCTTCGGCAGTGATAATATTTGTGCCTATGTATAAAAAATATATAGGTAATAAAAGAAAATAGATGATTTAGCGTCATGGTTGAAACACCATTGTTAGATAAAATAAATTCGCCCGATGATTTGCGAAATCTTCCACAAGAGCAATTGCCTCAGGTGTGTGATGATATTCGCAAATTTCTTATTGACTCCTTATCTCGCAATCCAGGGCATTTTGCATCGAGTATGGGGGCAGTAGAGTTGACGGTAGCTCTTCATTATGTATTTAATACCCCTTATGATAGAATCGTGTGGGACGTGGGACATCAAGCCTATGGTCATAAACTGCTAACCGGTCGTAAAGATCGTTTTGACCAAAATCGCAAATTTGGTGGTTTGAGTGGATTCCCAAACCCTAATGAGAGTGAATATGACTCATTTTCTGCCGGGCATGCGTCTAATTCAATTTCGGCTGCATTAGGTATGGCAGTGGCATCTGAATTGAAAAAAGAATCACCACGACGTAATGTTGTGGCGGTAATTGGTGATGCTTCGATAGGAGGAGGATTGGCCTTTGAAGGAATAAATAACGCAGCGAATAATCGAAACAATTTGCTTATTATTTTGAATGATAATAATATGTCGATTGATCGCAATGTTGGGTCGTTAAATTCATACCTTGGGAAGATTACAACATCAAAAGGATATAACACGCTTCGTTATAAAACATATAATTCATTAAAACGCCATAATCTTTTCCCCGAAAAATTGAGAGGAAAGGTGTTGCGATTCAATAATAGCCTGAAAGCATTTCTGTCAAATCAGCAAAATATATTTGAGGGCTTGAATGTGAGATATTTCGGTCCATTTGATGGTCATGATTTGTCTCGAATGATAAAAGTGTTGCGAGAAATTAAGGATATGGAAGGTCCTCGTATTCTCCACCTATGCACTATTAAAGGTAAAGGATATGAGCCGGCTGAGAAAGATCCGGCATCATGGCATGCTCCCGGGGTGTTTAATCCCAAAACAGGAGAGCGAAAATGTGAAGACCTGCAAGGTAAGCCATTAAAATTTCAAGATGTGTTTGGTAACACGTTGGTTGAATTGGCTAAAAATAATGATAAAATTGTGGGGATTACGGCCGCAATGCCCTCAGGAACATCGATGAGTATTTTGCAACAAGAAATGCCTGATCGAGTTTTTGATGTGGGTATATCTGAAGGTCACGCTGTAACATTTGCAGGTGGATTGGCTAAAGACGGATTACGACCCTATTGTGCAATCTATTCATCATTTTTGCAACGAGCATACGACCATATTATTCACGATGTAGCATTGATGAAACTACCGGTTACATTTTGTATTGATAGGGCCGGCTTGGTTGGCGAAGATGGAGCAACACATCATGGCTCGCTTGATTTGGCTTATTTGCGTTCAATTCCCGGAATGATAGTGTCGGCTCCTCGCAATGAGCATTGGTTGAGAAATTTGCTATATACTTCGCAATGTGATAATTTTGGCCCGTTTGCAATACGCTACCCTCGTGGCAGTGGAAAAATAGTGCAATGGCAAAATGAAATGACACTCGTGGAGATTGGCAAAGGAGAAAAAATTGCCGATGGCGAAGATGTGGCAGTGTTGTCAATTGGTACGATTGCCGATGAAGTGAAAACTGCAATCGAAAAAGTAAAGAAGCATGAAAATATTTCGGTTGCACACTATGATATGGTGTTCTTAAAGCCGATAGATGAGCAATTGTTAGGAGAGGTTGCTAAAAAAAACTGTCCTATTATAACTGTTGAAGATGGAACATTGACAGGAGGACTTGCTTCGGCTGTAGTGGAGTGGCTTAATAAATATGGATATAACACGAAAGTATATCCAATAGGTATTCCCGATCAATTTGTTACACAAGGTTCTATTTCTGAGTTGTATAAATGTTGTGGAATGGATAGTGATGCTATTTCAGAAACAATAATCAGAGCTAAAAAAGAAAATCAATGAAAATCGTTATAGCAGGAGCAGGAGAGGTTGGCTCGCACTTGGCTAAATTGCTTTCGTTTGAGAATCAAGATATAGTGTTGGTCGATAAAGATGCGTCGAAATTAGCAAATATCGATGCTAATTATAACTTGATGACTTATGTTGGTCGCCCCACGTCGTTTCAAACACTTCGTGAAGCCGGAGTGGAAACATGTGATTTGTTTATAGCTGTAACTCCCTACGAAACGACAAATGTGGTTGCATGTTCGATGGCAAAGCAAATTGGAGCAGGAAAAACTGTAGCTCGAATCGACAACTATGAGTTTATGAATAATGAAAATCGTGAATATTTTAGAACAATAGGAGTCGATTCATTGATTTATCCCGAATTTCTTGCAGCACAGGAGATTATCACAGCATTAAAACGTCCATGGGTGCGACATTGGTTTGAACTGTCAAATGGCGAAATATTGCTCGTTGGAGTAAAAATGCGGGAATTATCAAAACTCATTGGTTTGCAGCTCAAAGAACTGGCAGCATTGCAACCAACATTCCACATTTCAGCAATAAAAAGAAGACATAATACGATTATTCCTCGAGGCGATGATTATATAAAGCTCAATGATATATTGTATTTTACGACAACCCGTAATCATGTTGACGATTTGCTTGAAATATGTGGTAAAACAAATTATGATGTAAATAAAGTCATGATAATGGGAGGGTCTCGTATTGCGATACGAACAGTCGATCTTGCCGATAATGATTATAAATTTAAGATAATTGAGCAAAATTTAGATATGTGTCAAGTATTGGCTGAGCATTGTCCTGACTGTGATATTGTTCATGCCGATGCTCGAGATATAGATGTGTTGAGAGAAGAAGGATTAGATGAATGTGATGCGTTTATAGCGTTAACCGAAAGCTCTGAAACTAATATCTTGGCATGTATTATGGCAAAAGAATTTGGAGTGGCTAAGACAATTGCCGAAGTTGAGAATTTACAGTTGATATCTGAGGCAGAAGGGTTGAATATTGGCACCACAATAAATAAAAAGCTATTGGCTTCAAGCACGATTTTTCAATTATTACTTGATGCCGATTCGTCAACTTCAAAATGTCACTCGTTGACAGATGCCGAGGTCGCAGAATTAGAAGCTCGCCCCGGTTCAAAAATAACTCGAGGAGCAGTGAAAGATTTGAATCTATCTCGTGAAATGACTATTGCCGGATTGGTGCGAGATGGAGAGGGTATGCTCGTTACCGGTAACACTGTGATTCAGCCGGGCGACCATGTGGTGGTATTTTGCTTGGCGGGCTCTTTGCATAAAGTTGAAAAACTCTTTTATTAATAGTAATGTATTATAACAAGCGACCACAAGTGAATTTTACGGCATTGGCACGTGTCGTCGGGGTGCTTTTATTGATAGAAGCTCTATTTATGCTTATCCCATTGGTAACTTGCATTATTTATGGTGAAAATGACTATAAGGCATTTGCTATTACAATAGGCATAACCGCATTGACTGGTGCATTAATGAGATTTAGCATTAGTCCCTCAAATCCCGAAATGGGCAAACGAGAGGGGTTTCTATTGACGGCGTTAACGTGGGTTGTGTTTTCAATATTTGGTATGATTCCCTTTCTGATTGGCGACCCTAAGATGAGCATTAGTGATGCTTTTTTTGAAACGATGTCGGGATTTACCACAACAGGAGCTTCGGTTATGACCTCTATAGGTCATTTTTCAAAAGGTATTCATATTTGGAGATGTTTGATGCAATGGATTGGGGGTATGGGAATTATTCTCTTTACGTTGGCAGTGATTCCAATGCTCAATCATTCGGGTGGAATGCAGATGTTTAATGCCGAAGTAACAGGGATTACACGTGATAAATTGCGACCTCGAATAAGTCAAACCGCCAAAGGGTTGTGGCTTATTTATGTGATATTAACAGCCGTGTTGTGTGTGTTGCTATGGCTTGGGCCAATGAATCTTTTTGAAAGTGTGTGCCATGCGTTTAGCACGATGTCAACCGGAGGTTTTTCAACTCAAGATGCAAGTATCGGAGCATGGAACTCTGCTTATGTGAAGATTGTAATCACAGCGTTTATGTTTTTGGGGGGCGTAAACTTTGCACTGCTATTTAAGGCATCTACAGGTCAAATTGGCGAATTGTGGAAAAATGAAGTATTTAGGACCTATGTGTATATTATTGGAGTGATGATGATTTTATTTGCGATAACAATCATTGCCAATAATCAAGTGCATTCATGGGAATCGCTAACAATCGATCCATTGTTCCAAATTGTTTCGGTATTGACATCAACCGGATTGATTGTGGGAAATTTTGAAAATTGGGGTGGATTTGTCGTTGCATTAATGTTCTTACTGATGTTCTTTGGGGCGAGTGCCGGCTCTACAAGTGGTGGTGCTAAAATTGATAGAATGATATTTTTGGTAAAAAATATTCGAAATGAAGTGTACCGTTGTTTACACCCCAATGCAATATGTTCGGTGAGAGTAAATGGAAAGGTTTTACCCGCCGATGTTGTGAATAAAGTTATTGCATTTTTGTGTATATATGTAATTCTCGTCGTGATTGGCGGATTGATTTTGACAGCTATAGGTATACCTCTTGTTGATGCATTCTTTTCGGCATTTTCGTGTATCGGGAATACCGGATTGGGAGCAGGCGTAACCGGATATGGTGGCTCTTACGATATAATTCCTGATGTCGGTAAGTGGGTGTTGTCGCTATTGATGTTGATGGGGCGTCTTGAATTGTTTACCGTATTGTTATTGTTTTCACGCACATTCTGGAAAAAGTAAAATAAAAGATGTACAAAAAAACGACCAAGCATTTACTTGGTCGTTTTTTTGTAGCGGGAACGAGAGTTGAACTCGTGACCTCCGGGTTATGAATCCGACGCTCTAACCAACTGAGCTATCCCGCCATGATTTCTGTTTTGCGAGTGCAAAGATAGTGGTTTTGTTTTATTCTGCCAAATTTTTTAAGTGAAAAGCGAAAAATAAATTTACTTAAAACCTCGAATAAAGGTAAACTCTTCGTTTATATGAGAAAGAATCGTGATTAATGAGTTATATGTTGAATGTGAAATGTTATTGTTGTTATATTCGTGTTGTGAATCGTCGTTTTTAGAAAGTGTAACATTACATATAATATCTTGAGGCATTGGCGTTGAGTCGAAAGTATTTAGGGCTAATTTTATTTTGTGAAAAATTTCTATAGCGTTGTCGAATGGTATTTCCCCATCTTCGCAGGAGTCAATCGTTGCAAAGCGATAATATGCTCGTGAAAGGGAGAGTAAAACATCGGCACGAGCTGTGTCTTTAACATATAAAGAAATTGAAATTGATTTTATTGACATAAAAAGTTACTTTTTGCAAAGGTAATGATAGATTCTTTTATAGAAAAAATTATTAATGTGATATAAACTTTTTATAGTAGAAATGTATTATTTGTATATTAAAGTATTATCTTTGCATGTAAAGAAACTAATATTATTAAAATTATATAGGTATGAAATCAATTAAACGACTTGTTGCTGTAATTGTAGCGTGTGTTGCAATCGCTGTTCCTGCTTCGGCTCAATTTGCTTTTGGCATTAAGGCAGGAGCTAAAATTAATCAAATCCCTGAAACTGTTAGCGGTTTTGAGTGGGATGATTGTTCAGGCTTTACCGGTGGGGTAATGGGCGAATTTATGTTCCCGATAATTGGTTTAGGTGTTGACGCTTCATTGATGTATGTTTATGCTCCAATGAAAACCGAATTAGAAGTATTCGATAAAGAGATAGCAGAAGTCAATAGCTATAATCATTATCTTGAAATTCCAATTAACTTAAAATATAAACTTTCGATCCCTGCGGTAGAAAAGATTGTGGCTCCATATATTTTTACTGGTCCAAGCTTCTCGTTTTTGTTGAGTGGTAATTCTTTTTCCGGAACTAATTTAAGCTATCTTGAACAAAATCCTGTAGATATTGCATGGAATCTTGGTATTGGTGTGGAGTTATTCAATCATCTTCAAATTGGAGCAAGCTATGGTTGGGGATTGAGTAATACCTATAAAAAAGCTCAAAACTATGGTGTGATTGATCAAAATAATGTAGTAGGGAAGTACATTGCAGATTTGGAAGGTGTAAAGAAGAATTGTTGGACAATTACAGCAGCTTATACATTCTAAATAACAAAATAGAATTCTGACGAATAATAAAAGACTGTCATCGTTTGCGGCGACAGTCTTTTGTTTTTATATAATTGTTGGCGTTGTATTTTTTCTATAAACTAATTAGTCCCATTGCTTGAGAGCGTCCAACGAGGTCGGCAAAGAGTGAGAGTGGGGCAGAGGGATTGACCTCTTCGTTAAGGACTTTTATTGTGGGAGATTGGATATCTACATCGTTGCGTAGTTGAGATAAAATTTGATAGGCAACTTGTAGATGTGGGAAATCGGGGCGAACGTTGCCCACTTTGTTATAATAGTAATATAACATTGAAGCCAAGTATCGCATTATCTCATTTACGTGCTCACGAGCAGTATTATCGGCATTGTTTAATTGTTGCTGAATGATTTGCATTAATGAAAAAATAGCAGTGATGTAAAGTTGTAGTGCCGATTGCTTTATCGAGAGCGAATCGTTGCCATCTATAGCCATTTGAAACAACGCGGTAACTGCTGTGGCGTATGCGTCATTGATGTTATTCATCAATGCCAATGCTTCACAATGATATGCGGCAAGTATTGCTAATGCAGAAATTTCGTCGGTTGTTGTGTTTTTTGTGTTATGAGCAGCCGCCCATAAGGTATCGGCTTGAGCAAGTAGTTCGCCTGAAAGTCGCACTGCATCAGCTACATCTCCACAATCAATCATTTCATCGATGGTGGTGCAGTTTTGAAGTAATGCTTGTATTTTATCCATGATAAGGTGGCAGATTCTAAAAATGTTATCTTAATTTTGCACAAAATTATAATTTTTCTTTGAGGAAGATGCAACTTAAAAAATGTTTATGCGTCTAATGAAGCATAAATAAATGATTTTTATGGAGTATAAATCGGAAAAAGAGCAGCAGTTTATATCAATCATTGAGGATAATCGTCAGTTGATATATAAGGTATGCTATATGTATGCAGCTAACGATGACCACTTCAATGATTTATATCAAGAGGTGCTGATACACATTTGGCAAGGGATTGATAAATTTAGAGGATTGGCTCAATTATCGACATGGATTTATCGTATATCAATTAATACATGTGTAACCTATTATCGCAGAAATCATAAATATAATGAAATGGTGTCGATTGACGGATTGTCGATAGTAGATGTTGATGATGGAACGCATCGGCAACAATTAAAAGAATTATATCGATTGATTAATCGTCTTGACCGACTTGAAAAGGCGATAATACTCCTTTGGCTCGATGAAAAATCTTATGATGAAATTTCTGAAATCACTGGATTGAGTCGCAATAATGTGGCTTCACGATTGAGAAGAATTAAAATGAAATTACAACAACTTAGCGAAGAATAAAACTGAATACTATGGATATTGATGAACTAAAAAAACAATGGAAATCGATGGAACTACGCATCGATCAGCTCGAAAAAGATAACAAACGATTATTGTCGTGCATCAGTAATGACAAGGTTTGGGGTGTGAGAAAAAAGTTGCAAACTCGTTACTTTGCTTTGATTGTATTGTGTGTGGTTAGCCCTGTTTGGATATTATTGATGAATGAGATGTATTATATTGACACTGAGGTTTTAATTATATATACATTCTTTTTTGTGGTCATGGCAGTTGTAAACAGTTATATTTACAATCTAATAGGTAAAGTTGACTGCTCCTCAATGACTATTAAAGAAGCATTAATGGCGATTACTAAAGTTGAGGAAACTCGCCGAAGGGGACAGCTTTTGGGGTGGATTTTAGCTGTGCCATTAGTGATAATATTGTTTAGAGTGTTTTCCGAAATGGGACACCCCGAAGTGTTGTATGGTGCAAGCGTTGGTCTTGTAATAGGTGGTATATATGGCTATATTTTTGATCGCCAAACATTACAGCTAATAAAAGAACTTCGCAAAACTCTCGCCGATGCACTCGCTGAAGAGGATATATAGTAAAAATAGATACATTTTTGTTAAAAACTTCTTTGAAAAATGTGAGGTAATAATTTGCGAGTAGCGGGATATTGCATTAACTTTGTAGTTATATAAGTTATAACTCAAAAACTACATTGTGCAATGAATAGCAATAGCCTTGTGTCAATCTCCGATATCTCAAAAGAGGAGATATTGCAACTCCTTGAAAATGCTCGCTATTTTGAGGAAAATCCCAATCACAAAATTCTTGACGGTAAAGTGGTTGCAACATTGTTTTTTGAACCATCAACCCGCACAAGATTGAGTTTTGAAACAGCCGTAAATCGCCTTGGTGGTCGTGTGATAGGTTTCTCCGATGCCAGCACTACAAGTTCGTCGAAAGGAGAAACTCTCAAAGATACCATTAAGATGGTTAGCAACTATGTTGACCTTATCGTGATGCGTCACTATCTTGAAGGGGCAGCACGTTATGCAACAGAAGTGACCGATACTCCGATTATCAACGCAGGCGATGGTGCACATCAACACCCATCGCAAACAATGCTCGACCTATATTCAATTTATAAAACACAAGGCACGCTTGAGAATCTCACTATCACAATGGTTGGCGACTTGAAATATGGTCGCACAGTGCATTCATTGTTGATGGCAATGCAATATTTCAACCCCACATTCAATTTTGTTGCTTGTGATGAATTGAAGATGCCTGCTGAATATAAAGAGTTCTGCGACCAAAAGGGAATTAAATATACCGAACATAAAGAATTCTCACAAGAGGTTATAAACTCATCGGATATTATATATATGACTCGCGTGCAACGTGAACGATTTACCGACATCATGGAATATGAAAAAGTGAAAAACCTTTACAACCTCCACAATGCGATGCTCGATAATTCAAAAGATAATCTTCGTATATTGCATCCACTACCTCGTGTGAATGAAATTGACCAAGATGTGGATGATAACCCAAAAGCATATTATTTTCAGCAAGCCCAAAACGGATTATATGCACGTCAAGCAATAATTTGTAGAGCATTAAACATTGACATTAAAGAAGTACAAAAATCATGACAGGAAAGAAAGAACTCGCTGTTGCAGCATTGCAAAATGGCACCGTTATAGATCATATTCCCGCTTCGGTATTGTTTGATGCTGTGAAAATTTTGGGAATTGAAAAATTAGATACTCATGTTACTATTGGAAATAATCTTAATAGTAATAAACTTGGGACAAAAGGCATTATTAAGGTTGCCGATGTAGAATTTCCCGAAGCAATACTCAATCGCATTGCATTGATAGCACCAACTGCTGTGGTAAATATCATTCGCGATTTTGAGGTAGTAGAGAAGCATAAAGTACAACTTCCCGACACGATTGTGGGTATTGTGAAATGTGGAAATCCCAAGTGTATAACCAATAACGAGCCAATGAAAACTCGATTTGAGGTAGTTGATCGCCAAAATGTAACTATTAGTTGCCACTATTGTGGTCATTCGGTAAGTAATAAAGAAGCTCAAATAGACTAAACGATATTGCCGATGAAGCAGAGTTGGAAGCCCGGAACGATGATTTACCCACTCCCTGCAGTGCTTGTGAGTTGTGGTAATACCCCCGAGCGTCGCAACTTGATTACTGTTGCATGGACAGGAACAATATGTACCAACCCTGCTATGTGCTATATTTCCATTCGTCCCGAACGTCATAGTTATGGGATTATAAAAGAGGAGATGGAATTTACGATAAATCTCACTACAGAGTCAATGGCTCATGCTACCGATTGGTGTGGCGTGCGTTCGGGAAAAGATTTTGACAAATGGAAAGAATCCGGACTAACACCAATGTCGGGAGTGAAAGTTGGTTGCCCCTACGTTGATGAATCGCCACTTTCAATCGAATGCAGGGTAAAAGAGATTATTAAACTCGGAAGCCACGATATGTTTATTGCCGAAGTGCTAAATGTGCTTGCCGATGAAAAATATTTTGACCCTGAAACCGGGGCATTTGACCTCGCAAAAGCATCGCCCATAAGCTATAGCCATGGAGGATATTTTACTCAAGGTGAAAAGATTGGAGGCTTTGGGTGGACAGTAAAGAAAAAGAAATAAAAATAATAATTTAATATATCATCAAAATTTATGGAAAGAGATAACCAAATTTTTGACATTATCGAGCGTGAACATCAACGCCAAAAGAAAGGTATTGAACTCATCGCATCAGAAAACTTCGTAAGTGAACAAGTGATGCAAGCAATGGGCTCATGCCTCACAAACAAGTATGCTGAGGGTTACCCCGGACACCGTTATTATGGCGGTTGCCAAGTGGTAGATGAGGCAGAGCAACTTGCTATTGATCGTCTTAAAGAAATCTTCGGAGCAAGCTATGCAAATGTGCAGCCACACTCAGGAGCACAAGCAAATATGGCTGTGTTTATGGCATGTATGCAACCAGGGGATAAATTCCTCGGTTTGAATCTTGCTCATGGTGGACACCTTTCACATGGTAGCCCTGTTAACTTCTCAGGTCTTATGTTCCAAGCATTGGAATATAATGTAAAAGAAGATACAGGTTTGGTTGACTATGAACAAATGGAAGAGGTGGCACGTCGCGAACGTCCTAAATTGATTATTGGTGGTGCAAGTGCTTATTCTCGTGAATGGGATTATGCACGTATGCGTCGTCTTGCCGATGAAATCGGTGCTATTTTCATGGTTGATATGGCTCACCCTGCAGGTCTCATTGCTGCCGGTTTGCTTGACAATCCGGTGAAATATGCTCACATCGTTACATCTACAACACATAAAACACTTCGTGGTCCTCGTGGTGGTATCATTCTTCTTGGCGAAGACTTTGAAAATCCATGGGGCAAAAAGACTCCAAAGGGTGTAACTCGTATGATGTCATCGTTGCTTGACTCTGCAGTATTCCCAGGCGTTCAAGGTGGTCCACTCGAACATGTTATCGCAGCTAAAGCAGTAGCATTTGGCGAAGCACTTCAACCTTCTTACAAAGAATATCAAGCACAAGTGAAAAAGAATGCAGCTGTTATGGCTCAAGCACTTGTTGATAAAGGTTATAAAATTATCTCAGGAGGGACCGACAACCACTGTATGCTTGTTGACCTTCGCACAAAATTCCCTGAATTGACAGGTAAAGTAGCTGAGAAAGTGCTTGTAGAAGCCGATATTACTGCCAACAAAAACATGGTGCCATTCGATAGCCGTTCTCCATTCCAAACATCAGGTATCCGTCTTGGTACTCCTGCTATCACTACTCGTGGTGCTAAAGAAGATCTCATGGGCGAAATCGTAGAAATGATTGATACTGTACTTTCTAACCCTGAAAACGAAAAAATCATCGCTTCAGTACGCGAAAAAGTTAATTCAATCATGGTTGAATACCCAATGTTTGCGTATTAAACTACGGAAATTAAAATTCAATAATAGTAAGGTTGCATCAATTTGTTGGTGCAACTTTTTTTGTGGTTAAAATATTTTTTTACTAAAAAAAATTATTGGTGTCCGATAAAAATCAATAAAGCATAAAAATAGTGTCTCAATCGCAGATTTAATGCGGTTGAGATTCTTTTTTGCGATTTACAAGCCCCCCTAATCGAAAAGCGTCAGTTGTGGCGGTGGATTTTCGTCCA
>JAEIGA010009513.1_pt1 | contig 14720 bp, 10 predicted proteins | sample 9270691 | NCBI WGS metagenome assembly JAEIGA01 (sample SAMN17057246, study PRJNA624740) | gut metagenome | biome: biome; isolation source: fecal sample | host: Bos grunniens | place: China: Xizang | collected 2019
AAAGATATTTATGACTTGCAGGGCCGTAAAGTAACAGCACCTGTCAAGGGTGGCTTGTATATCCAGAACGGCAATAAGTTTATCGCAAGATAAGTAACATTTCATAAAAGGATATAAACCTGGTGCCCCAAAGTCTCAACGCTTTGGCTTCTGATAAGTATAACATGAAAAAGAGCAATGCGCGCATTGCTCTTTTTCATGTTATGTACCTCACTGTTTGCCACATCAGGATTTTATTGTAAATTCGCAGTAAATCACTAACACTTATGAAAACTATAATCAAATACATTCTGCTTGCTTTACGCAAATGGCAGAAAAGCAACCTGATGATACGCATCCTTACGGGTGTCATTATTGGTGCCGTTTTTGCTCTTGTATGCCCCCAATATAAAAGTATAACCTTTTTAGGAACTCTGTTTGTCGGCGCATTGAAAGCTGTAGCACCTATACTTGTATTTATTTTGGTCACCTCTTCAATTTCCAAAGCACAAGAAGGTTTAGGCAAGAAGTTCCGCAAGGTTATTGTTCTTTATATAATGTCAACATTTATTGCGGCAATATTGGCGGTGTTCGCAGGCAGGATATTCCCTGTAAGCATTGTGCTTTCCGACATTGCCGGCGCAAACAATGCCGCACCCGGGGCATTGGGTGATGTATTCCGCAACATAGTAAATGAGGTGGTGAGCAACCCTGTCAAGGCTATAATGAATGCCAACTACCTGAGCATTCTCTTTTGGGCCATAATCACAGGACTTTCATTAAAGAAACTTGCAAATGAAAATACCATACGCACCGTCCACGACTTTGCCGAATCGGTTTCATTGGTCGTAAAATGGATTATCCAATGTGCTCCTGTCGGTATTATGGGACTTGTATATGGAGCAGTTACCGATAGCGGACTGGATATTTTCACCACCTATGGCAAACTTTTGTTGTTGCTTGTAGGGTGTATGCTTGCAGTATCGCTTATTATCAACCCAATCATAGTTGCCTTGCTTATCAGGCGCAACCCCTATCCTCTGTTGTGGCAATGCCTTAAGGAAAGTGCTGTAAGTGCATTTTTCACCCGTTCATCGGCCGCCAACATTCCGGTAAACATGAATTTGTGCAAACGAATGGGTGTTGACGAGGATTTCTATTCTGTAAGCATACCTTTAGGAAGCACCATTAACATGAACGGTGCTGCCATAACCATAACTGTAATGACAATGGCAACTTGCCACACAATGGGCATAACACCATCATTGGGAAGCGCCTTATTGCTCAGCATAATAGCCACACTCGCCGCATGTGGAGCTTCGGGTGTAGCCGGAGGCTCGCTATTGCTTATCCCTATGGCATGTTCGCTGTTCGGCATCAGCAACGACATAGCCATGCAGGTTGTAGCAGTGGGATTCATCATTGGTGTGATACAGGATTCACTTGAGACGGCACTGAACTCAAGCGGCGATGCATTCTTTACCATTGCCGCCGATATGCAAGAGCAAACTAAATCCGCAAAGCATTGACATAGAACGGTGAGAATTGACATAACAACAATAAAAGCCAAACAATAATGAGAAAAAGCCTTATTATATTCTTGTTTATGTTGCCATTGCTGGCAGTAGCACAGGAAAAGACAAAAGTTGCCTGCATAGGCAATAGTGTGACATACGGATATGGGCACAAAGAGCCGTCAAAGACATCATATCCGTCACAATTGCAGCAGATGCTTGGCGAGAAATACGAGATACGCAACTTCGGCCATTCGGGCGCAACTCTATTGAATAAGGGACACCGTCCATACATAAACCTGCACGAATATAAAGCAGCACTTGCTTTTTCTCTCGGCTTGCACTATCTTTACATGTGATAACTAATTAAATAACACTATGAAACGCTTTCTCACATTGGCTTTTGGCATATTGAGCATGTGCCTTGCCGCTTACTCACAAACTCCGACATATCTGACAAAGACTTACAAACCAACAGAACAGGTGGGCTATGAGGTAAAACCGTCCGTCGGCATACAGGGAGGTGAGACATGGAAGAATGCCTTCACTATTTGTGATAGAGGTAAGGCAACCTTCAACGTGGATGGAAAACACGAGCAGCTTTCATTCATCATTGGGCCTGTTGACTATCAATTATTCAACGAATCGTCTATCGTCACTATTCTTGCTGACGGAAGAAAGATTTTCGATGCCGTAGTGAAACCCGCCGATTTGCCCAGACATATCACCCTGAACATCAGTGGTGTCAACACTTTGCAATTCGTAGAGGTAAAGAACGCTTTGAATATTGCCTTCTGCGAGGTGGCGCTGTGGGATAAGGACGAGATTCCTCACGACTTACAAAGTAAAGCAGAACCAAATGCACAGAAAAAGTTGCTTTTCAAGGATATCAAGCCTTACCACATGAACGGTACTACAGAGTTGAACAACAACGGTCACAAATGGGTAACGCCTGACAGAAAAACCACCTCTATCAAAATTGGCAACAAAACTTGGGATTATGGCCTTGCCATGGACCTCTCAATGCAACTTATTGGCAATGGAGCCAAGGAGACACATCTCAACATCAAAGGTCAATATGAGACACTACAGTTCACGGTAGGTCCGTTGGCAACTGACAATGCAAAAAACGGTAGAGGATGGATTACCGTACTTGGCGACAACAAGATTCTATATGAATACGAGATAGAGCAAGATCACATTGCCCGACATGTAACGCTAAACATTGAGGGGGTACATAAACTTACATTTGCCAGCGAGCAGACCGACGGTAGCCAAGGAGCGGGTATCGTAGATGCGTGGGTATTTCCGAAGGGACAAGGCCCAGTAGAGACCTCACAGGAGACAACCGAGGTGATAGATCCTAAGTTGAAAACACTACCCGATGTGTGTAAACTGATTAGCAACATACCACCCTACTCGCTGCGAAGCGGTGTAGAACAACAGCTCTACGACGGCAAGTCGGATTATATAACCTTCTCCATGGGAGGTGTGAAGTTCAGCGAGGGTTTCATTCTGTACAACAAAGCCAACGTTCTGAGCAATGATGTACACTCACACGCCATATTCGACCTAGGTAATGAATTTGACTACATTAGCTTCACCGTTGGCTATGTGAGCAAGAGTTGGGCGATGAGCAACGACCAACTAAGTGTCTTTGCAGATGATAAACTGATATTCCAGACTCCACTTCAGCCAACCTTCCCAAACCAAACGTTTGTAGTACCTATCAAGAAGTGCCGCAAACTGAAATTTGAGAGCAAGGGACAAGGTACCTTGGACGTAGCCGCATATGGCGTGGCCGACCTGGTAGTATATCGAGGCGACCCCGTTGAAAATGAGCTATTCGTACATCCTACACCGGAATGTCCTTCCGAGATTGACCTTATTGACTTGGGAGCGCCCTACCTACACTATGTAAGTTCGGCTGAATCAGGTGTCTTTGTCAATGGTAAATCCAAAAAAGACTATTTCACAAGATACGACAACAGTAGAATATACAAAGGTTTTATACTACAAACAAGCACCCACTTCTCGCTAGACCAAGGAGTGCTTGCCGGTTCAGATGCTGTAGGGGCTGCGACTATCGGCGCTGCAGCTATCGGTGCTGCATTTGTGCCCATCGGTGTATCAGTTGGCGGTGCCATTGTGGGAACCTCACTTATGAGTGTTGCCGGACTGATGATGCTTGCCGCCGGAGGAGAAGCGATAGAGAACTCTTGTGCAGCCTTTAACACCTATGGCGAGTACAACAGTGTAACCTTTACCGTCGAATGTCTCAGAACACAGGGCGACACACAATTTTTCGGCACAGACACAGCCCAACCCGACATTAGCGAGAGAAAAGAAAAACTATTGATTGGCGCAGACCACACCGTCATGGCAGAACTTGCTATCTTCGAAGGAATGGAACCGCAAACAGTGACTGTACCCATTAATGGCTGCGGACAACTCATGTTCTGGCTCGCAAATACCAAGGGCACATCGGCAGCATACGTCTTCCATGACATAAAGGTGTCAAAAGAGAAGTGTGAGCTCATCGTCCCAGAAGACATGAGACCCTCAGAGGCCGTAGTAACAGAACCACGCTGGACGGAACAGACAATACCTGAAGGGTGGACAAAACCAAACAGTTGTGGCGTTAGTGCCATTGACAGTTACTTGGTTGGGCTCAGGAACCTCTACGACAATGCTTCAAAGGCTATCAAAAAATATGCTCCATCATATACTATCCACACCTATTACCTTGAAACCGAAGCCATGCAGATATGCAAGGCCGTAAAACTAATAAGCAAAGTGCCGACAAGTACGGGCGAACACAATGCAATACGCATTCCATACACATTAGAACAATATGGTTACACCATAAAGTCGTTGAGAGAGATGAAAGAAGAGATCGTTTCGTTGAGCTTAAAACAAGCGAGTGCTGTGGCGGCTTTGCCAGAGTTAGGCCTGGGAGCACTATCCTATGGTAAGGTGTTAAAGGAATGCAATAAACTCCTAAAGCTATTGAAGGAGGCTGTCAATGAAATGCATCAATGTACTATTGAAAATGAGGCATTCCTAAAGAAACTTATATCCACCGCCATTGATATTGATGGACGCGAATCCAATGAAAAGACCATCTTTGCCCCCCTTCTTTCGGGAGAGGAGACACCTAACGGGACAAAATCAAAAGTACGAAACTTTGCAGAATAACGATGTAGTCATTCTTTATAGGAACAGCGTGCTATTCCTGTAAATATAATAAATACCACATGAAAAGATTCATCTCCATACTATTGTTAATCCTGCCATTGCTCGCAGTAGCACAGGAAAAGACAAAAGTTGCCTGCATAGGAAACAGCGTAACATACGGCTACGGACATAAAGAGCCTGCAAAGACATCATATCCGTCACAACTGCAACAGATGTTGGGCGACAAGTACGAGGTACGCAACTTTGGCCATTCAGGTGCAACACTATTGAGCAAGGGACACCGCCCGTACATCAACTTGCCCGAATACAATGCGGCACTTGAGTTTGCACCCGACATCGCAATCATCCATTTGGGACTGAACGATACCGACCCACGCAACTGGCCCAACTACCGCGACGAGTTCTATGACGACTATATAAACATCATTGAGGCATTGCGCGAGACAAATCCCGAAGTTGATGTATATGTTTGCCAAATGACACCCATATTCCATTGGCATCGCCGTTTCAAGAGCGGAACACGCGATTGGTATCATCAGATACAGGAACTTATTCCGCACATTGCCGAATATGACAATTTTGAGCTCATAGACCTGAGCCGTTACTTGTACCACCGCCCCGACCTTATGCCCGATGCATTGCACCCCGACGCAGAGGGAGCCGGCATCATTGCCAAGCAGGTATATTCGGCAATAACAGACGACTTTGGCGGTCTTTCACTGCCGTCAATATACAGCGACAACATGGTTATTCAACGCGGTAAGCCATTCATTGTAAAAGGAACAGCAAATGCAGGTGACGAGGTTACAGTAAAACTCGGCAAAAAGAAGATAAAAGCCTGCACCAACGAATGGGGTGAATGGCAAGTATCGTTTGCACCAATGAAAGCCGACGGCAAGTGCTACACAATGACTGTTGAATGCGGTAAAGAGAAAATAACATACAGCAACATTGTTGTAGGTGAGGTATGGCTCTGTTCGGGACAGTCGAACATGGCATTTATGGTAAAGGAGAGTTCGCACATAGAGCAGAGCCTTGCAAATGTAAAAAGCAAGGATATACGCCTCTACGACATGAAGCCAAGAGTCATCACAAACAACATAGAATGGGATTCCATAGACCTTGTAAAGCTCAACAACCACGACTACTACCTGCCGACAAGCTGGCAGATGCAGAGCGAACAGAACGTGAACGATTTTTCGGCTGTAGCATACCACTTTGGCGCGATGCTTGCCGACTCGCTCGGCGTTCCTGTGGGACTTATATGCAACGCTGTTGGCGGAGCCCCTGCCGAGGCTTTCATCGACCGCAAGACATTGGAATTCCACCCCATCCTTGTTGACATATTATATAATTGGAGAGGAAACGACATGATACAGGACTGGTGCAGAGGACGCGCAAGCAAGAACATTGCCAAGAGCACAAACAACCTGCAACGTCACCCCTACGAGCCATGTTACCTGTACGAGACAGGTATAATGCCGATATCCAGCTACCCCATCAAGGGAGCAATTTGGTATCAGGGTGAATCGAACGCGCACAACGTGGAACTGCACGAAATTATATTCCCCACACTCATCGACAGCTGGCGCAGAACATGGAACGATGCTGAGATGCCATTCTATTTTGTTCAACTATCGAGCATAAACCGCCCGTCGTGGCCACACTTCCGCGACTCACAACGCAGAATGGCTGCAGAAATTCCCAACTGCGACTTTGCCGTATCGAGCGACAAAGGTGACCCGTATGATGTTCACCCGAAGGAGAAAGCCCCCGTTGGAGAACGTCTTGCACGTCTTGCACTGAACCAGACATACGGTATGTGCCACGTGGCGCAGCACGGCCCCACCCCGGTGAGTGCAAAAGAGATAAAAGGAAAACTAACTATCGAATTCAGCAATGCTGCAGGATTAAAGACAAGCGACGGCAAGGCTTTGCGTGGTTTGGAGATTGGTTGGGCTGTTGGTTCATTACAGGAGATTCCAAGTGAGAACATTAAGTTCGATGGCAACCGCTTAATCATTGAGGGCTACAGCAATTTACGTCGCGTTCGCTATGCGTGGAAACCCTACACCGACGCAAATCTTGTTAACGAAGCAGACCTGCCGGCAAGCACGTTTGAGATAACTGTAGAATGAAAAAGGCGCCAATGGCGCCTTTTTCATTCTACAGTTATCAAGTTCTTACTTTATCACTCCAAGTTCCTTGCCAACCTTTATAAAAGCATTGATAGCCTTGTCAAGGTGCTCCTGTTCGTGAGCAGCAGAGAGCTGTACGCGGATACGTGCCTCGCCCTTTGGAACAACAGGATAATAGAAACCGGTGACAAAGATACCCTCTTGAGCCATCTTCTGTGCAAACACCTGTGAAAGCGGAGCGTCGTAGAGCATCACCGCACAGATAGCCGACTGTGTAGGCTTGATATCGAAGCCTGCAGCCAACATCTTCTCGCGGAAATAATTTACATTGTTCTGCAATTTTGTGTGAAGTTCATCGCTCTCGGCAAGCATCTTGAATACCTCTATTGACGCACCTACCACAGAGGGTGGCAACGAGTTTGAGAAGAGATAAGGACGTGAACGCTGACGGAGCATGTCGATAATCTCCTTGCGACCTGTAGTAAAACCACCTACCGCACCACCGAACGCCTTACCGAATGTACCTGTGAAGATATCGATGCGTCCGTAGCAGTCGAACTGCTCGGCAACACCATGACCTGTTGCACCAACCACACCGGCAGAGTGGCTCTCGTCAACCATCACAAGCGCATTGTATTTTTCTGCAAGGTCGCATATCTTATCCATAGGAGCGACATTTCCGTCCATAGAGAAGACACCATCGGTAACGATTATGCGGAAACGTTGCGCCTGAGCCTCCTGCAAGCAACGCTCCAAGTCGGCCATATCGGCATTGGCATAACGATAACGCTGAGCCTTGCAAAGACGTACACCGTCGATGATAGAAGCATGGTTGAGAGAATCGGAAATAATTGCATCCTCAGCTGTAAACAATGGCTCAAACAAACCACCGTTGGCATCAAAACATGCTGCATAAAGAATTGTATCCTCGGTCTTGAAATAGTCGGCTACAGCCTTTTCAAGCACCTTGTGATAATCCTGTGTACCACAGATGAAACGTACCGATGACATACCGAAGCCACGTGCATCCATAGCCTCTTGTGCAGCCTTCATCAAGCGTGGGTTGTTTGAAAGACCAAGATAGTTGTTGGCGCAGAAGTTTAGTGCCTTTGAACCATCTTCGAGAGTAATCTCGGCAAACTGTTGCGATGCGATGTTGCGTTCTTTCTTGTAAAGACCCGCCTCTTCAATTGCAGCCAATTCATTCTGCAGATGTTGTTGGAATTTTCCGTACATTGTTTATATGTTTTAGTTAATTATACTTCTCGATTATTTCTGTAACATCCACAAAAGTATATTTTTTGACTAAAAATTCATAGCAAGTACAAAAAATATTTCAGCAATTACATGATAAGAAGCAAGAAAATCAGCAATTCCGCTTTTAAAAAGTTGTTAATTTATGATATTTTAATAAAAAGTTGTACCTTTGACGCGACACAAAAAGTTTATTTATACAGAACACCAAACACAAAATGAACAAACTATGATAGGAAACATACTACTATTGTTATTCTATTTGACAGCTCCGGCAGGAATATTGTTTATATGCCGTAAAACAAAGATTTTTAACAAGATAGGTCCCGTATTGACACTATACATATTAGGTGTTATTGTTGCAAACATCGGCATATTCCCGAGTGAAAAAATCGCGTATGACAAACTGTTCGGGTTCATGGAATCTTTCTCGGAAGTACTAATTCCGTTGGCATTGCCAATGATACTCTTTGGATGTAACTTCAAGAAATTCTCTTTGGGCAAATCATTGAAGGCGTTTGTGATAGGAACTATCTCTGTTGCAGTATTCGTTGCTGCAGGTTACGCCATTTTCAAGGAAAAACTCGGCGAGGAGGGTGCTATAATGGGTGCTTCGCTCACAGGACAGTATCTTGGTGGTGCTGCCAACCTCGCGGCCATAAAGCAGATGTTGGGACTCAGTAGCGAGAATTTCATAATACTCACAACATGCAACCTCATTGTCTCATTCTTCTACCTGATGTTCCTGATGGGTGGCGGTGTCAAGTTGGCACGTTATATTGTAGGTAAACGAGGCAAAAAGGAACAGAATGTAAACATCGAAGAATATACCGAAGAGAACCCCTATAAAGATTTTGGGAAGAAAAAAAGCCTTATACAGCTTGGTAAAGTATTCATAGCATCTATAATCGTTATGGGAATCTCGGTTTACATAGGTACTCTTGCAGGCGGAGGCAAAGGTATTTCCATGGTTGGGCTAATATTGTCAATTACCACGCTATCGCTCCTGCTCACAAGTTGGAAAGAGGTACGCACATGGGACAAGAGCTACGACGCCGGAATGTACCTCATTTACGTATTCTGTCTTGTAATGGCAACAATGGCCGACTTGAGCAAAATAAATTGGAGCCAGAGCCTTTACATACTCATATATCAGGCTGTAATAATATTCGGTTCATTATTCCTGACCATTCTTTTTGCAAGATTATTCCGCATTAATGCCGATGATGCTGTCATAACATCGGACACCCTTATCAACTCACCATTGTGTGTACCTATGATTGCGGCAACAATGAAGAACAAGGATGTCATTATGATAGGTATTGCAAACGGACTTTTAGGATACGCAGTAGGAAACTACATCGGTTTTCTCATGTTCAATCTGTTTTGTTTATTTTAACGACATAACTGATTATTATCCTATTTTTATTCCATTTTTTACATAAAAAATTTGTTGCTGTTTATAATTAGCAGTAACTTTGAACAACAAATCAAAGGCATAATAAACATATTGTATGCCTATATAAAAAAGAACAAACAAAGACAATATAGCCTTATGAAAAATGTACTTGTAATAGGTTCTACAGGCCAGATAGGTTCAGAACTTACCATGAAGTTACGCAACATGATTCCCGACGGGAACATCGTTGCCGGATATATCCCCGGTGCAGAACCCAAAGGCATATTACTTGAGAGCGGACCGGCAGCTGAGGCAAACGTAAAAAACGCCCAGCAGCTTGCCGACATTGTAGATAAATACAAGATTGATACAATATACAACCTTGCTGCACTGCTTTCGGCTGTTGCCGAAGCAAAGCCATTGCTCGCATGGGATATACAGATGAACGGACTTATCAATATCCTTGAGATTGCGCGCGAAAAGAAATGTGCAGTGTTCACTCCAAGTTCTATCGGTTCTTTCGGCCCCAACACACCACGCGACAACACACCACAGGACACAATACAACGTCCAAAGACAATGTACGGTGTAACAAAGGTTGCAACAGAGCTTTTGAGCGACTACTACTTCACAAAATATGGTGTTGATACACGTGCAGTACGCTTCCCGGGACTTATCTCAAATGTGACACTCCCCGGTGGCGGAACAACCGACTATGCAGTAGATATTTATTACGCAGCAGTAAAAGGCGAAGATTTCGCCTGTCCCATCCAGGCCGGCACATTCATGGACATGATGTATATGCCCGACGCGTTGAAAGCTGCAGTTGACATCATGCAGGCCGACCCTTCACGTCTCATTCACCGCAACGCATTCAACGTAGCATCAATGAGCTTTGACCCTGAAATCATCAAGGCATCTATCCAGAAGTACATTCCTGACTTCAAGATGCACTACGAGTTCGACCCTGTGCGCCAGGCAATCGCCGATTCTTGGCCAAACAAGATGGACGACTCCTGTGCACGCGAGGAGTGGGACTGGAAGCCAAGCTACGACCTTGACTCAATGACACAGGACATGATAAAGACACTCCGCGAGAGATTCAACAAATAAGCATAAAAAAACCGAGCTGTTGCTCGGTTTTTTTATGCTATTCGAAGATAAGGCTCAACAACAAAAGAGCCTTTTTAAATGTCCTCTGTTTTAAATAATTGAATAAAAAGAACTGTTTTTAGGCTTGCGATGTACGAAAAAGCGCAGTTTACTGAACGTAAATGAGCATTTTTAGGACGAGCGTAACGACAAAAGAGCCTTTTTAAATGTCCTCTGTTTTAAATAATTGAATAAAAAGAGCTGTTTTTAGGCTTGCGATGTACGAAAAAGCGCAGTTTACTGAACGTAAATGAGCATTTTTAGGACGAGCGTAACAACAAAAGAGCCTTTTTAGTCAATTATTTAGATAATTCCAACATCCTCACTATAGGCCGTTTTGCATCTTCGCGCAAAGCCTCATCGAGTTCCACTGTCGGCCACTCATATTTCAGAGTATTATACAACTTTTCAAGAGTATTCAAACGCATATAGGCACACTCATTGCAAGCGCAAGAGCCTGTCATTGGCGGTACAGGAATAAATTCCTTGTCAGGACAACGTTTCATCATTTCGTGAAGGATACCGCTCTCGGTAGCCACAACAAACTGCTTTGCATCGCTCTTCTCGGCATAAGAGAGTATTGCCGCTGTAGAGCCAATGAAGTCGGCAAGAGCAAGCACACCGCTTTTACATTCAGGGTGAGCAAGTACCTTTGCATCAGGGTTGGCACTTTTCAGTTCAACAATCTTTTCAATAGAGAACTGCTCGTGCACATGGCAACCACCATTCCATAACAGCATATTACGATGTGTAACTGCATTGAGATAACCGCCGAGATTCTTATCGGGAGCGAAGATTATCTTTTCGTCTTTAGGAAAACTGTCAACCACAGCACGCGCATTGGTCGATGTAACAACGATATCTGTCAGAGCCTTTACTGCAGCCGATGTATTCACGTATGCAACAACCTTATGGTCGGGATGCTCAGCCTTGAACTTCGCAAGTTCCTCAGCCGGACAACTCTCGGCAAGCGAACAGCCGGCATTCAAATCGGGGATTAGGACCTTCTTTTCGGGAGAAAGAATCTTGTTTGTCTCGGCCATAAAGTGCACACCGCACATAACAAGAATGTCGGCAGTTGTCTTTTCGGCAATCTGCGCCAAAGCAAGACTGTCGCCTACAAAATCAGCAACATCCTGTACAGCACCATCGGTATAATAATGGGCTAGGACAACCGCATTTTTCTCTGCACACAAACGACGAATTTCGGCCTTTAGGTCGATACCTTCGGGAACAGCCTCATTGATGTATCCCTTATCTATCCATTCCTGTTTAATCATGATTATATCAAAATTACATCAATACGCCGGCGAAGATAATAAAAAATCCGATACAACACCACTAATGAGTGTCATGACAAGAAATTTTATTTCCACAGATTCCCCCAACCGCCACGTTTTTCTCCTGCAGCAGATGGAATATTCTCTTGTGGAGTGTCAGAAACTTCAGCAACGGTTGATGCAGCCAACATATTGACTGCACATAAATCGACTTTTTGCACTTCGGGTCTCAAATAATCCTTTTTCATTATAATTGCTATGTTTATTCAACAATAGCATTTAAACAAACTAAAACGCAATTTGTTCTTTGCCCGATTAACTATTTAAACGGTTTCGTTAAACGTTAAACAAATGTTAAGTATTGAACATTGTATAAATTGCGGCTCATATTTATATAAGTTTTTTAGTAAATAATTATTTTTATAATTATATTTGAACGATAATTACAATTTTTAAACACATAGTTCCTGCGTATTCGTTCAACGTTATTGACAACACTCGCTGTTCGCATCCCGCAGGGCACGACTAACACCGTGCTTCCTGCGACTAACTGCTGCTCGTGCTGTCGATTTGCAAGCAAATTCGTTCAACGTTAATCGTTAATCGCCGTGTGTCTTACTATAAACAATAGAGAAATATGACAGATATAATTTTTCAATGGTTCAAAAGCATAACATTCCTGCAGATAATTGACTTTGTGGGTACATTTGCTTTTGCCATAAGCGGTATCCGCTTGGCTTCGGCAAAACGGTTCGACTGGTTCGGAGCATACGTCGTAGGTGCAGCAACAGCCATCGGCGGCGGAACGTTGCGCGATGTAATACTAGATGTTCCTGTATTCTGGATGCACGACGGATTTTACCTCTCATGTACAGGCTTTGCCCTTTTATGGGTAATTATATTCCGCAAGTATCTCATCAACATGCACAACACATTCTTTATCTTCGACGCCATAGGCCTTGCCCTATTTACCATCGTAGGTATACAAAAGACAATAGATTGCGGCCTGCCCATTTGGGTTGGCATTGTCATGGGTACCATGACCGGTGCCGCAGGCGGTGTCATACGCGATGTACTCATCAACGAAGTACCGCTTATATTCCGCGAAGAGATATACGCCATGGCGTGCATTGTGGGCGGAATCATATTCGGAATATGCTACATGTTCGAAACGCCCACAATGTTTGCTCACCTCGCTTGCGGTGCGGCAGTATTCCTCACACGTGTGCTTGCAGTGAAGTATCATATATGCCTACCTACTTTACGTCCCGAGAACGACGATATTCAACAAGATTAAAAAACAACCTATAAATATGAAAAAGATTACATTATTGCTATTTGCTATTCTTTTCGGCTTGCCAATAGGAGTTTCTGCCGACAGCAGAATAAACCTGACACCTGTCCCAAAGCAGATGACAGTCGGTGAAGGTAAGCTCATTCTGCCCGAGAGTTTCACTATATCAACAAACGGCATAAACGAAGCCACTGCCGAAGCAAACAAGTTCTGCAATCTGTTTAATGAGATTACAGGCTACAACGTAGCAGTCACAGACGACGGCAATGCCTTGATAACAATACAAAAATACACCGGTAATGAGGAACTTGGCGACGAAGGCTATACCCTCGACATCACTGCCGACGGCATAGCCATAACAGCCAACAGCGCAAGCGGTTTCTACTACGCATTCCAAAGCATCAAGAAGATGTTGCCGGCGAACATCATGGCAGAGGTTAAGGACAACTGTGTCACCGAATATTCATTGCCGATAGTAAGCATCGTCGATGCTCCGCGTTTTGAATACCGCGGTTTCATGCTCGACGTCAGCCGTCACTTCTTCGATATGGACGAAATCAAGCGCATCATTGATGTGATGTCATACTACAAGCTCAACCGCTTCCACTGGCACCTCACCGACGACCAGGGCTGGCGTTTCGAGGTAAAGAAATACCCACGCCTTACAACCGTTGGTGCAACACGCAGCAACAACTGGATTACCGACCGCAACTATGGCGGTTACTACACAGGCGAGCCTTACGGCCCATACTTCTACACCCAGGAGCAGTGCCGCGAGATTGTTGCATACGCAGCCGAGCGTCACATTGAGGTGGTGCCCGAGATTGAATTCCCCGGTCACTCATGTGCCGTAAACGCCGCATACCCCGAGCTCAGCTGCACCCCTAACGGCGGTCACAGCGTACAGATTAGTGGCGGTATCTTCAGCGATGTACTCAATGTCGCAAGCCCCTTGGTTTTGCAGTTTGCAAAGGATGTGCTTGACGAAGTGATAGAGGTATTCCCTTACAGCCAGATACACATCGGTGGCGACGAGACTCCCACAAACGCTTGGCAGAACAATGCCGAGTGCCAGGCGATGATGCAGAAGATGGGATTCACCAACTACCGCCAGTTGCAGTCACACTTCGTGCGTCAGGTATCGGATCATGTGACATCAAAAGAGGGCGACAAGAAACGCACCGTAATCATGTGGAACGAGAGCCTCACAGCCGGCGGCACCGACGAGGAGGCAATCGTTGGTACAGGCGGCACAATGATGTGTTGGGAGATTGGCAATGCACAGCCATGCGCCCTCAAGGCAGCCCAGTATGGCATGAAGTCTATCATCACCACCCAGGTACCATACTACATTAACCGCAAACAGAGTACCGATGCCAACGAGCCCCCTGTAGCCGGTTATGGAACAGATAATGTAAAGGCAGTATATGACTATGCGCCCATACCGGCAAGCGTACCGGCGAACCTGCACAAATACTATGTAGGTGTACAGGGAACATTCTGGACCGAGCA
>JAEIGA010009514.1_pt1 | contig 14720 bp, 9 predicted proteins | sample 9270691 | NCBI WGS metagenome assembly JAEIGA01 (sample SAMN17057246, study PRJNA624740) | gut metagenome | biome: biome; isolation source: fecal sample | host: Bos grunniens | place: China: Xizang | collected 2019
TCTGCCTTGTCAAGGAACTCGTTGACTCCGTCCTCGATGCAGCATCTGAGTGTTGCAGGCTCGCCGTTAGGGCCTCTCTTGATGCACTTTGCGCATCCGAGACAGCCTGAAATAGGCTTTACTCCAAGCCAGATGACTTCAGTCTCGACACCTGCTGCAATAAGTTCCTTCTCTACTTCCTTGAGTGCTGTGTATGTGCATCCCTCCTTGTGTGGGCTGCCGTTTACCAATAGTACTTTCATATTTTCTTATGTTTAAATGTTATCGTTAAGTTTAGTTTCTCTATTCCGTTGCGCTTCGCTCCTATGTTGATTCTATGTATTTGTCTCGTTAGCGTTTCGTGTAAGTTGTTGATAGGTAGTGAGTTGTTGGTTTGTCCTGCATGGCGGGGAAGGCAGGATATTGATGTAAGTAGCTGTTATTCAGGGAGTTGTTCGTTACGATATAGGCCTTTCTGCAATCCACCGCCTTCCGCTCTCTGCTTCTTGGAGATTTCATCCATCCTGCGGAGAGAATCTTCAGTGAAGTCTCCATGGAATACCATCATGCTGGTGCTTGGCCAGGTGATCAGCATTACCATTTCATGGCATGTGTTACCGTCAGGCTGATCCAGATATATGACCATGTGTGATATGTCATCTTTGATCTCCGAGGCCTTCATGTAGGATTTAAGCATCTTTTCAGCTGCTGTGACAAATGCCTTTTCCTCAGTCTCCCTATTTTCCTTGAATGAGAACATGTAAAGCGCATCAAGGTCATCAATGATGGCCTTTACTGGTGTCTTGTTGAGAGTTGGTCTTGCCATTCTGAGCATAAGGCCGTCAACCTTCATGCATTTGGCGCCCTTCACGTCATCGTTGGCTTCGAGAAATCTCACGGCAGGGCTTTTGGCGGTCTCCTGACTCTGAGCCGAAACATTCAGGCTTGTCAGTGCCGTCATTAATAAAAGTATGAATGATATCAACCGTTTCATAGCTCCAGCCAGGGTGCACTTATTATGCCAACATCGTTGCCGAATGTTGATATGGGTTCCTAAATTTTCCCAAAGATATGAATTTTTATATATCTTTGTTTTATAAGATTCAATACAAGAGATGTCATATCTTGAAGATAGAATACTAATTCAAATGATAAAGGCCGGAGATTGTGGAAGCTTTCACTGTCTATATGATAGGTATGTGTCTGATCTCTGGCATTTTATTTATCAGTATGTCAAATCTGAGGAAGTTACGGATGAGATTGTACAGGACACATTTATCCGTCTATGGTTGTATCGTAACCGTCTTGATGAGAACCGATCGGTAAAATCCCTTCTTTTTACGATATCATACAGGCAGATGCTCAAGGAGATTAAACGTCAGGTAAAAAATCCGCTGATGAGGGGTTTTGTTGAATTTTCTGATGGTCTCGAGACTGAGGATAAATACCTCTATGATTATGACGTATATGTCAAGGCTCTTGAGATAGCAAAGAAATCCTTGACTCCAAGACAAAGGGAAATATGGCAGCTGAGCCGTGAAAAGGAGATGTCTACAGAGGAAATTGCCAAATACCTTTCAATCCAGGAGCAGGTGGTAAGAAATCAGCTTTCATCAGCATTGAAGAAAATCAAAGAACAACTTGTGAAAATTATTTGATTTTTCATGTTATAAAATCGCAGGTTGTGGATAATATATGTACTTCCTATGAACACTAAACTAAGGAAATATAGGACAGGGAGGATTTCATCTACTGAGTTTGATGATTTGGCGAAGTGGATCGAAGATGCCTCGGATCTCGAATTACGGTCTGTCCTTGAGCAGGAGTGGAATGAATTCACTTCGGCTGATACTCTGTCTAAGGAGAAGATGGAGTCATTACGTCCTGTCGTAAGTAAAACCGCCAGAACAAAGATTATTACCTGTCTGGCGTCTATTGCTGCATGCGTTCTTTTATTCATATGCATAGGTTTAGGCTTTTATGTGGTGTCGATCAAGACTGACGTTGACGCTTTGGCAGCAAATGAAGTTGTAATCTCTGCCGGTGATGAAGGTCAATCGACCATAGAGCTTCCAGATGGTTCCAAGGTAAGACTTAATGCAAGATCGTCCATAACATACAATGCTGATTTCGGCATCGATGAAAGAAGGGTTGTTCTTGAAGGCGAAGGATTCTTTGATGTAAAGAAGGATCTTGATACGAGGTTCGTTGTAACTGCTCCAGGAATGGAAGTCGTCGTACATGGAACCAAATTTAATATTTATGCTTATCCTGACAGAGAGTTTTCGGAAATGTCCCTGCTGGAGGGAAGTGTAACTCTTTATTCAGGTGAGTCAGCCATAAAGGTAGCTCCGAATGAAAAGGTGAGCATTGACAGATGTACCGGAAGGGTAAATTTAGCAAAGACAGATAACAAGGTTGAGACAGCCTGGTTGAAGAAGACACTTGTATTCATGCATGAGCCTTTGTACAGAGTGGTGGATGTACTTGAACGTAGATTTGGTGTAAAGATCGAGTGCTCAGATGAAATATGCTTGTCAGATATATATACAGGTACATTCAGGGACAGAAGTATCAATGATATACTTGAAGTCCTCAGGATGCACTACGGCTTTTCATATGAAGCTGATAATAACCGCATAACCATAAAAACTAATAATAACTAATAACTGTAGATATGGAAAGAATCAGAATTTCGGTTCGTTCTTCTATATTGGTGTTACTCTTTTCCCTTTTTATGTCTCCTATGGCATTTGCTCAGGAGGAAAAGGTTAGTATCAATGTAAAGGATGTTGCTTTAGAGGCGTTCTTCAAAGCCATTGAGGAACAGACGGATTATAGTTTCTCATTCCGTGATTCAGAGTTGGAAGGCAAGCCTCTGGTTACAGTCAAGGCCAAGGATGTGTCAGTGGCATCTCTGCTTAATACAGAGTTGGCAAAGGCAGATCTCCAGTATGCACTGGTCAATGACAAAATCGTGATTACCCCACTTCCGGCTGCAAAGCCTGCCGTTGAGGAGGTAGTATCCGGAAAGGTTGTTGACTCTTCAGGAAATCCGGTAATTGGAGCTTCAGCTCTGATTAAAGGTACAACTAAAGGATCTATAACCGACGTTGACGGTAGATTCTCTGTAACCGCAAAGAAAGGTGATGTCCTGGAGTTCTCATCTTTAGGATATTCAACGTTCGAGTATAAGGTGGTCGGAGCTAACCGCAATCTTGAGGTCGTCCTTGAGGAGGATTTTGAGATGCTTAACGAGGCGGTAGCTGTCGGTTATGGTACCACTCTCCGTAAAAACTTGACCACTTCTGTCGCAACAGTCAAGACAGAGAAACTTTCCAAGGCAGCGAACAGTAATATGTCCCAGCTCCTTATGGGTCAGGCTGCCGGTCTTAGAGCCAACATCAGCAGTACACAGCCAGGTGGTAATATAGATATATCTATCCGAGGCGGTGGTACTCCTATCTATATCGTGGATGGAATCATGATGCCTTCCGGCTCTCTTGAAGTCGGAAACGGATCCATCGAGACACCTAATTCCATCAACCGAGCTGGTCTGGCTGGTCTTAACCCGGGCGATATCGAATCTATCGAAGTGCTTAAAGATGCTTCTGCATCTATCTATGGTATCAATGCGGCCAATGGTGTAATCCTCATCACAACCAAGAAGGGATCGGAGGGAGCTCCAAGAGTTACAGTCGAATCAAGCTACTCTTTTGTAAGAAACAGCAAGTATCTTGAGCCTCTTACTACTACAGAGTACATGAACTTTGCAAATGTCTTCAATAAGGAGAACTACCTGTTGAACCATGAAATGTACCCATATGGTCCTAACGAATATGATGGTGGTTGGTCGCCAGTATTCTATCCGGACCAGATCGCATCCGCTACCAATACAAACTGGCTTGATTACATCCTCAGACCAGGATACATCAACAACCAGTCAATTTCGATTACCGGAGGTACAAAGTATGTGAGGTACTATATCGGTGGAAACTTCTTTGATCAGCAGGGTACAGTGATCAATTCAGGAATGCGCAGATACACTCTCAGAACAAACCTTTCTGCTCAGGTGTTCCCATTCATGAAGATCAATACTGTTCTCAATATCAACTCAAACAACTTTGTCAACTCAAATGCTGACGGTGGTGGAGCCGGTGGTGTAGGTAAGGATGCTCTCCAGTCTGCACTTATGTTCCCTCCTAATTACTCAGTCTATAACGAGGAAGGACAGTATATGAGATATCGTTCGACAGCCAACCCTGCGGAGATGGCGATGTATAACGATAATACACGATCGACAGGTTGGTATGCCAACATTTCTACTGACATCAATCTCTATAAGGATATTCTCGTATTGAGAGGTCTCTATGGTCTCAATCGTGAGTCTGCAAGACGTTCTCTCTACATCCCTACTACAATGCTTTGGTATGAGGTTGCAGGTGTGTCCAGAGGTCACTTGGGATATGTAGACCGTGACGACCAGACAATCGAGGGAATGCTTATGTATAAGCAGAATTTTGCTGATATAGTGAATATTGATGCTGTCCTCGGTATGGGAGTATACAACCAGTCAGGTACAGGTCTCGAACTCGACTACAAGAACGCAAATGACAACATCGGACCAGATAACGTAGCGGCAGCCGAAGGTCCTTTCACTCCGACATCATCAAGATGGGAGAATGAGAAGAGATCTCAGTTCGGTCGACTTGCTGTCGATGTTCTTGACAGATACGTTGTATCTGCAACAATCCGTCGTGACGGTACAGATAAGTTCTTCCCTGGAAAGAAATATGCATGGTTCCCATCAGTTTCTGCAGCATGGAAGATATCTAACGAGTCATTCATGAAGAATATCAAGTGGATTGACCTCCTTAAAGTTCGTGCAAGCTACGGTGTGACAGGTCGAGACAATCTTGGATCATCACTCTACGGCGTTTATAGAATGGCCCCTAGTTATGTGAAGTTTGATAATAATCAGACTAACTATATTCCTTATATCAAGTCCGGAGCCGATTATCCTGACGTGACTTGGGAGAAGACAATCATGAAGAATATCGGTATCGACTTCCATTTGTTGAAAGACAGGGTATGGGGTAGTGTCGATGTCTTCAGAAATGATGTGACAGAACTTTTGGGTGAGGCCCCAGGTGAGCCACTCAGTATGGTAGGTACACGTCCAGTAAACTATGGACACTACTACAGAGCCGGATGGGATGCTACATTGAACACCGTCAACGTAAAGAATGTCGGTGGATTCTCATGGTCATCTGTCCTCACACTTACCCAGTATAATATGTATTGGGTCGAGAGAACTGAGAACTACGACTTCCAGGAGTATCAGGTAAGAGAGAATGAACCGATGAATGCCAACTATTTCTATCATGTATCAGGCATCATCAACTCTGACCTTTCCAATATGCCGGAATCTCAGTGCAGCCTTGATGAAACATGGCAGATGCCGGGATGTCCGATCATCGAGGATAGAAATAATGACGGAATTATCGGTCTTGAGGATATTTATCTTGATGATACTCTTCCAAAGATCAGCATCGGTTTCGGCAATACATTTACCTATAAGAGCTTTGACCTGGATATCTTCCTATATGGACAGTTCGGATCGACAAGATATAACTACGCTATGAACTGGGCAGCTCCTGGTACACTTGCTTATAGCCCACCTCAGAACTCAAACCAGTTCGCTTATGAGCTTTGGAATTCACAGACACGTGATAATGGAACCTTGCCAGGTATTGCTTCAACAAAGACAACGGCTCTTCCTGGTAATGCAGGAACAGACCTTCGACGTCAGGATGCATCATTCGTACGTGTAAGAAACATAACATTCGGATATAACCTCAATGGTAGGTATCTGGGTAATGTACTTTCGAAGCGAATAGAAGGAATTCGCATCTTCCTCGATGTACAGAATCCATTTATCTTCACAAAGTTCTCGGGAGTTGACCCTGAAATCTATATCGGTAACAGCTCTTCTCCTGCAGGATACCCGATGACCAGAACCTTCTCTATGGGTGCAAAGTTCAACTTTAAATAAGCAATCCGATGAAAAAGATATTTAATATTATAATTCTAGCCCTTGCATTGATCATTGGATCTGGCTGTGAAGACAACTTTGATCCAAAGATTTATGGTGTGCTTACAGAGCAGAATTTTCCGGTATCAGAGGATGACTTTGTGTCGCTGATGATGTCGTGCTATATACCATATGTAAATACATGGACTTATTCTCTTTATGCTTCAAGCGGCAATATGCATCCATGGTATATCCCTGCTGGTGGAGTATTGAAGATGTTTGATTCGACTTCCGATATGCAGGCAATCTGGCAGTCAGGAGTCTGGTCGACCAACTATAGAAATATCACAGAGGCGAACTTCAAGAATTGCGTATACGCAACTCGTGGAACACTTACAGATGATTTACCTAATCACTATCCTAAGACTCGTGAGGTAACAAGATTTACTGCAGTAATCGGAACTATTCAGAATGCTCCGGCAACACAGATTTCAGAAACCCGCAAGAATGAGATTCTTGCTGAGGCACGCCTTTGCAGAGGTCTCCACATGTACAATCTTCTTCATGTATTCGGACCTGTTCCATTGATCGTAAATCCGGAAGACGTAGAGAATCCGGAAGCCCTTGAAAACGCGGAGCGTCCAGCACTTGATGATATTACTAAGTGGATTTACGATGATTTTGAGTTTGCGGCAAAGAATGCTCCAGAATCTCAGGTTGAAAAGGGACGTTTCACAAGAGACTTTGCAAGAGTCATGCTTATGCGTCACTGTCTCAATGAGGGATATCATATGGATGGATATTACCAGAAGGCGCTCGACATGTATACAGAGCTCAATACCGGTAAGTACAGACTCTTCACGCAGGGAGCAAATCCTTATAAGGAGATGTTCCGTGAGGTTAACGACTTCAACTGTGAGATTATTGCTGCGATCAGCTGTGACCCATCTTCTACAGGTAACCCTAAGGAAGGAGGAATGAATCCGTTTGCGATGCTTTCAATGCCTAATAACGCGGCAAAGAAGGATGATATCGGCAATCCGACTCCATTCTCTGTAGTAGGTCCAGGTTGGGGAATGATTTTCAACTTTGCGCCTAAATTCTATAATACATTCGATGAGAAGGATCTCAGAGCAGAGTGCGTCATTACAAGCTACTATACAAACGGTGGTGAATGGTGGGGACCAGAGCAGATCGGCAAGAAGTCAGAGTGGGACGGATATGTTCCTTATAAATATCCGGCAGAAACATCTACAGCGCCATGCTTTGGTAACGATTTTCCACTTGCGCGTTGGGCTGATGTGCTCCTCATGTATGCAGAAGCAGAGGTCCGTCTCTCAAATTCAGCACCGTCTGCTGATGCTCTCGCTGCTGTAAACGAGGTCAGAGCCCGTGCTGGACTTGGTAATCTTCCTACATCTTATACAACATCTGCTGAAGTTTTCCTTGACGCTCTTCTTGAGGAACGTGGACATGAACTGTGGTTTGAAGGATTGCGTAAGATTGACCTGATCCGTTTCAATAAGTTTGCTCAGCAGAACTTTAAGGTAAAGGGAAAACTTCCTACCCATCAGTATATTCCGCTTCCAAACTACGCAGTTGATGAGGCGACTGAATTCGGAAAAACTCTTGAGCAGACTTACTCTCGCGAAGGTTGGGAGCAGGATCTTGCAGCAGCAAAGAAATAATCCAATGGAGGAAAAATCATGAAAAAATTTATCTCAAACATAATGATTCTTGTTGCTTTGACTGCAGTTTCATGTGCAGAAAAGATCGACAAGACCGTAACGTGGCCAGAATGGGCATCGCGTCCTATTCTTTCTGATCTGGCAGTTGTGGGTGCGGACGGAGCCAAGGCAATCATTGCCGGCGAAAAGGTCAAATTCACAGCTACTATTGCAGACGAGTATAACGAGCTTAAGAGTTATACTGTAGATGTAAAGTACGCAGGGAATGAAGTCGTAAGCATTACAAAAGATCTGAACGGAAATCAAGCGAATGTTGAAATTGAATTTGATATGCCGTTTGCTGCATATCTTGCATCTGGTGAATTCTATCCCGAGGTTACATTGACAGCAGTCAATGTTGCAAACGGTGCGGCAAGCACCCGTGTCGCTTATGAGAATAATGTTGCCGTGTCAAGACCAGAGGCTCCTGCAAGGCTTTATATCGTGGATAATGCGGGTAAGACTATCGAGCTTGCAAAGGGTGAGGGTTACAAATACGCATCTGTTGAAGGTGCAAATCTTTCAGGCCTTGGAGCTACCTTCTACATCGCAGAGGCCCTCAACGGAAATAAGCCTGATTACAGCAAGCTTGTATGGGGCTTCAAGGATGGTGCAATTAAAGTTGTAGCTGAGGGTGAAAACCCTATCAAGGCTCCGGATTCTGCGGGAAAGGGTTTCAGATATCTTGGCTTTGACATTTATACTTTCAAGTTGGATAAGCTGGTAAATCTTACTATTACTCTTGACAGAAGTACACTCGCCGAGCAGGACCAGAGTGGAGTTAAATACCTCGCACTGGAGAATGTTAATCTTGTAAGAGATTGTGAGTTTGTTTTTGAAGGCTTCGGTGACCTTAAGTCGATGCTCCAGCCTGGTATGTTCGAGATTATGAGCGACAAGACTGCCAAATTCCTTGGCCATTCGACAAAATGGAGCATCTACTACGATACAGTCGATAATTGGCTTATTGTCAACTATGCAGATTTCCATGCTCCAGACCAGATATGGGTTACTGGTGAGAAGGCTTGCTTCCCTCTTGGAAACAATGATACTGAGAATGAATTCAAGTATCTTGCTGGAGACGGAAAGATTCGCTTTGCAACCTTGTCTGCAATAATTGATGAAAATGGAGATTATCGTCTGGTTGTATACCTGAAGGATGGTTTTGCTCTCCAGCTCTTCAGAAGAATTAAATGGGCGGCTGAGATGTATGCTAAGTCTCTTACTGAGGACTACTGTGTGGTTACAGCTGACAATAAGTTTATCAAGCCAGGAACAGAGTTCGTGCCAGGTGTCTACGAATTGGTATTTACAGTAACAGAAATGGATGACAATCAGGGCGTAGGCGCAGTGGTTGACGTATCTATGTTCCCATACACATTATGATGAAGTTCAAATACATATTATCAGCAGTCATATTTTCATTTTTCTTTTTCGGGTGTGATTTTATAATTACACCCGAAGGGGGAGATGATACAGGTGTAGAGCAGGGACCATCTTCAGATCTCGAGCAGGACCCTGAGCAAAATCCAGATCAAGAACCAGAGACTATTCCAGATCCGCAAGAGACAGGTCAGTTTAATATTATAGCTTGGTCAGATATCAGTAATAATGGAGATCCATCAGAATGTGAGTGGAAGTTTCAGAAACTGGTTGAGGCTGACTTCAATATGTATCTTGGATGGTTCGACGCTGCTGATAAGGTTGAGTTCTTGCTTTCTGCAGCCGACAGGGTCGGAATAGATATCATAACTGCTTGTCCTGAACTTGAGTCTGACACTCAGAATATGGTAAAGAAGATGTCGGCTCATAAGTCGTTATATGGTTATCATATCATGGACGAACCGAGTGAGAGTCATTTCCCTGGACTTAAAACCAGAATTAACAATATCAGGAAGTATGATTCTGTACGTCCATGTTATGTGAATCTATATCCTAACTGGGCATGGGGTGGTCAAAACTACTATCTGGCTCGAGTAAGAAAGTTTGTCCAGCAGGTGCCTGTTTCATTCCTGTCATTTGATAACTATCCTATCAAGACCGTCAACGGCGTGAGCACAGTCCGTCATGATTGGTATCGTAACCTTGAGGACATCCGTACTGTAGCTGTTGAGAATGATTTGCCGATATGGGCCTTTGCCTTGGCTCTGTCGCATTCGACAGACGAGGCATCTTACCCAATTCCGACAATCGGAGAATTACGCCTTCAGCAGTTCAGTAACATGCTCTATGGTGCTGTTTCATTCCAGTATTTTACAACATGGGGCTTCATTCAGAACCACGGTACGACCGATGTCTATAACAATATCAAAATTGTCAATTCTGAACTTCGTGCATTCCAGAAGTATTTCTATGGTGCTGATATCAAGGGTGTGTGGCATACAGGATCCAGCATACCGTCAGGAACCAAGAAGTTGGAGACATTGCCTGCTGGAATTACAAGACTGGAGACAGAGGATTCGGGAGCCCTTGTTACTCACTTTACTAAAGAAGGTAGAGACTATATTGCTGTCGTAAACAAAACCTGCAACTGGGGAATGGATTTATTCATCTCATTCTCTGATACTAATGCAGTCATGATCGGCAAGGATGGCAAAAAGACCCCAATTGAAGAAAAATACCGCATACCTGCAGGTGACATAAGACTATTTACATGGAAATAAATATGAAAAAGACAATTAACGCATTACTAATAACTATTTTAACGATTTTCTCATTCGGCTGTAAGCCATATGAAATGCCGGACCTTTCTGGTGGTGGCTCAGGATCTGGCTCAGGTGCTCCTATCATGGAGGTTCCCGATGAGTTCATCCTTCTTACATGGACAGGAGTTGTTGATGTAAACTATGCAGAGTGGCAGCTCCAGAAGATGGTTGAGTGCGGAATAAATACATACCTTGGCTGGAGAGAGACATACAATGAACTTGAGGTCATTCTTAACGCAGCAGACAAAGTAGGAATTAATGTCATTGTATCTTCTCCTGAGCTGGAAACAGATACTAAGAATATGGTGGAGAGACTGACTTCTCATGAGTCATTCTACGGTTATCATATTGAAGATGAGCCGGAAGTAAGTGAATTCCCGATACTGGCGGACAGAATAAATAAGATTCTTAAATATGACACTGAGCACCCATGCTATGTGAATGTCTATCCGAACTGGGCTTGGGGTGGTGAGAACGGTTATCTCAGCAAGCTTAGAAATTTCCTCAAGGAAGTTCCTGTTCCGTTCCTTTCATTTGACAATTATCCTATCAGGAATGTCAATGGAAAAATCGAAGTGCGTTCTGACTGGTATCATAATCTTGAAGATATCCGAACAGCAGCCAAGGAGGCTAAGATGCCTTTCTGGTCATTTGCTCTCGCTCTTTCGCATAGCATACCAGATTCTAAGTACCCGGTGCCAACCCTCGCACAGCTCCGTCTCCAGCAGTTCAGCAACATGGTTTATGGTGCAGTCGCATTCCAGTATTTTACAGGTTGGGGCTACATTCAGAATGGAAATATCGTGCAGCATGTTTTTGACATCGTAAAGCAGGTAAACTCGGAGCTTAAGTCGATGGAGAAGATTTTCCTCGGAGCCAACATCAAAGGTGTATGGCATACGGGTGATAACATCCCTTCAGGAACAAAGCAGCTCAACATCCTTCCTTCTGGTGTAACTAAGCTTCAGACCTCTGCTACAGGTGCCATCGTTTCTTCATTTACAAATAATGGAAAGAACTACATGGCTGTCGTGAACAAGAACTGTGAAGGTCCAATGGCACTCAGTGTTGGATTCAAAGTGGATAATGTCGTAACAATTGCAAAAGGCGGCGCTCAGGCACCGGTACAGGAAAACTATCAGATCGAGGCGGGTGATATCTTGATATTCTGTTGGTAAAATTATGAATAAGAAATTACTGATAATAAGTGCAATTCTGGCACTTTGCTGCGGATGCGCACAGACCACAGAGCAGGAGACTATTCCTATTCTGTCGTGGGCTGGTATGCCGGCTGATAAGGCTGATGTCCTGTTTCCATTAGCTAAGGAGTGCGGTTTTGACTGGCATCTTGGACTTTATGGAAGTCAGGAAATGGCAATCTCAGCGATGGATGCTGCAGCAAAGGCAGGCATCGGTGTTATCCCGGGTTTCCCTGAACTTAAGGATTCTACAGAAAAGGCTGTGGCGGCAATCAAGGACCATCCTGCACTCATTGCCTATCATCTGAAGGATGAACCAGAGACATGGGATGTTGACTGGCTGAAGGAAATGCATGATAATATCAGGGCATTGGATTCAACCCATCCTTGTTACATCAACCTTTATCCTAATTGGGCATGGAATGAGGAAAAGTATGTTGAGCACATTGAACTTTATGCAAATGAAATAGACACAGAGTTCTACTCATTCGATCAGTATCCGGTAACTGAGGTAGATGGGGAAATCGTGGTAAGACCGACATGGTATAGAAATCTTGAGGAGTTCTCTGCAATGGCGAAACGTCATGGAAAGCCTTTCTGGGCATTTTCACTTGCTCTTTCTCATCACCTCGGAGCACCATCACCTCCTGCCTTCTATCCGATTCCTACAATAGGTCATCTTCGTCTGCAGGTGTTCAGTGACCTTCTTTACGGGGCTCAGGTGATCCAGTACTTCACTTTTGGAGGTGCTGTCGACACAAAGACTTGTCAGAAGAAGCCTGAGTTTGAGACCATTCAGCAGATGAACTCTGAAATCAAGGCATATTCTCCTGTCTTCCTGGGATGTAATGTCCTGAATGTATGGCATACCGGTGAAATTATCCCATCGCATACAAAGAGACTTGAATCAATGCCTCACAAGAAGGTTAAGTCTTTGTCAGTGAGCGGGGAGGGCGCAGTCGTCTCCCTTCTTGAGAATGGAGGAAAGACATATCTGGCTGTCCAGAATAGGGATTGCGTGAATGAAGCGGAACTTGATATATACTTCAGCGGTCGAGTACGTATGTTTACTGTTGATGGACTCAAGCGCGTTGAAAGTAATAAGATGACGCTTTCACCAGGAAATATTACTATATTTAAGCTCTAGAATAAAATCTATTTTAACCATATAAATAATAAAACTATGCGTTACCTAAAATCATTTTTAGTTGCATGTGCGGCTCTTTTTGCTGCTGCATGTACTCCTGAAGAACAACCGCCGGTAGAGACTCCGAAGGAGCCTGTTGCACCGGTAATCGTGTCTGCCCAGTTGAAGGGCGTTAACGGCGAGGCTGAAATCATTGCCGGTAATCCTGTGAAGTTTACAGCAAGCGTTACTGTCGAGAACAGTGAACTTCTGGATTATACATTGGAAATCAAGAAGGACGGAGCCGTAATCGGTTCTGCTTCCGGTGAACTTACTGGTACTTCAGCAACAATTGAGAAAGAGCTTACTCTTGACGTAAGTGCTGCAACTCTTGATGCACCGTTCTTCCCAGTTGTAACACTCAAGGTTACAAATAAGGATGAGATGTATGCAGAGAAGACTCTTGAAGAGGCTGATAACGTTAAGATTACAACTATGGAGCTTCTTGACGCTCTCTGGTTGGTGGACAATCTTGGCGCTGCTTATCAGATGTCAGCAACAGACGAGAGGGGAAAATATCGCACAACTGCGAGCCTTGAGGTTCTTGGAACATCATTCCAGATCGTTTCAAAGGTTACAGAAGCTGGTGAAGTTGATCCTTCTGGTGAGAATTATGGTACATTTGATACTCCTGAAGCTGGTGAAGAGGGCCTCTATTGGATCGGATACAACGTATTCACTGGTGAACTCAGCAAGTGTCTGAACCTCACTCATACTTTGGATTACACAAAGATGGCGAATGACGGTGACTACAAGGTGTATTGGAACGCAACTCTCGTTCAGGACTGCCGCGTAGTATTCTTGAACTACCCTGAAGGAATTCAGCTTCAGGCTGACCGTTGGGCTGACGTAGAAGGAAATACAGCACGTTATACCGGACATACAAATGAGCATTGGGAGATTTACTATAACCCAGACGCAAACTGGCTTGTCCTCAAGGAACAGTATATTACAACTCCTTCTCTTTGGGTTACAGGTGAGAATGCAGGTCTTCCAATGTCTCCATATGCAGGTGACTTCGCTTTCAACTGGTTCGGTGCCGACGTGACTAATACAAACTGGTGGAGAAGCTGGGATCGTGCTACTGCTGTCATGAAGGGCGAAAACGAGTGGGAGATTCTCCTTTACTTTAAGGCAAACTTTGGAATCAAGCTTTACTATGGAGCTGCTAGCTGGGGTGCTGAGTGTGCTTGGACTTCAACAACTCCTGAGACACTCGTTATTTCTGAGGTTGTCGCAGACCCTGAAACAGGTGCTCTTGACGGAAACTACGGAAATGCCGGTCCTTCATTCACAGAAGGTCTCTATACCCTCAAATACAACTCTGCTACAGAGGAAGTGTCTCTTGTGAAATATACTGGTCCTACTTATGGAGTAGCCGCAGGTGATAAGGATCCTATCGCTCCAGAGCCAGAACCAGAGCCAGAACCAGAGCCGGACGTGCCAGCAAATGCTAGTCTTTACCTTGTGGACAACGCAGGTAATGTTTGGACAATGGCATCTACAGACAATAATTTCTATACTACTGAAGAACAGACTTCAGGTATTGGTACAAGCTTCACATTTGCTGAAAAGTATGCTGATGGCGCAATTGACCAGACAGGTGCAGTTTATGGACCGTTTGAGCTTGATGCAGCTTATAGCGTTCAAAATCAGAAGCCATTTAAAGTGAGCTTCGATTTTGAGGCGAAGAAAGTGTATTACAATGAGTTTATTGACATGAGCAAACTTGCTGACAATGGTGATGGTCGTCTCGTAAGATGGGTTGTCACTCTCCCAACAGACTGTCTCGTTGAGTTTGCTAACTTTGGAAAGCCAGTTTCTCAGCTTGTTAATACAGCTGGTTTTGCTGATATTACAGAGACTTCAGCTCGCTATATCGGTGTTTCA
>JAEIGA010009515.1_pt1 | contig 14720 bp, 18 predicted proteins | sample 9270691 | NCBI WGS metagenome assembly JAEIGA01 (sample SAMN17057246, study PRJNA624740) | gut metagenome | biome: biome; isolation source: fecal sample | host: Bos grunniens | place: China: Xizang | collected 2019
TGCAGAGCTTGATTTCATTGGCTTTGAGCCTTGTTAGCATATGCTAATTGCCTATGTCCTATTAATGGGACAGTTAGGGTTTGGCCTTATGTCCGGTGTATGACCAGGTCCCGGCCCCTTACTTCCGCCAAGCGTAAATGTAGACATAAGAAAAGGCCCTGCCGTAGCAGAGCCTGATCTTGGGGTTTGGATGTATCAGACTGCGGTTATGTACGAAGCATTGAGGAAGTATGTACCTGCCGGAATGTTCTGATATACCTTAACATCAGTTCCGTCGAGATAGAATCTTGCGACTGTACCATTAACATCCCAGCCGATAGCATCGGTAAAGTTTGCAGAATTGAAACCTGCAGGTAGCTTCAATACAGCTGTACCTGTTGTAATGGATCCGGTTACAACAACGCAGAATGTAGCCATAGCCATACGGCCCTGCTTTGCAACATATCCTCTTGAGATCGTGAGCGGTACGCCTGTAGGTACAGCAAGTGATCCTGTTGACAGAGCAATAGCTGTTTCGATATTGTCGATCTCTGTCTGCATGTCATCTATCTGCTCATCAACCGTTACTCTGGTCCAGTTTGCAGATCCTGTCCAGGGGCCGGGGGTTGTAACAGGCACGGAACAAACATACAGAAGTCCGTTATACATTACATTTGTACCAAGGGCATAAACTGTAGTTGCATCAAAGTTTGCAGCTATTGAAGCAATAGCACCGGACGCCTTGGTATCTGCTGCTGAAGCATCGGTGAGAGCCTGAGTAGCATCTGCCTGAGCATCTCCTGCATCACTGAATGCCGTATCAGCCTTGCTCTGTGCTGCATATACAGCTGTGTCAATGTCAGAAAACGCATTGTTAATGTCTGTCAGCCAAGCAGGCTTATCACCTGTAAGGAACTGAGGCAGATTATAGTTTGTTGTTGCATTGGTATGAGACATTTGTATTTCCTCCTTTAAGGCATAAGTATAGTCTTACCATTGAAGTCATAATCGTAAGCTGTGATGTCATAAGCATCATAAGCACCTGCAGTAAGCTCAAGGCCGTCATACTCACCTGCTGTGAGACTGTTCTCTGTATGGAAATAGGAGACAATGTCATCGACAACATTACGGACATCCTCGTATTCACCTGTGATCGGGTTGATCATCATGGTGTAATCAAGGACAGCTCCGTCAGTATAACTCTTTGCATCTGCAAGAGCTGATGCTGCATAACCTTTGGCCTGGTTGTCAAAGTAGAGATCCTGATTATCAATATAGACTTTGAGAGCATTGATCTGAGCCGTGACATATCCCTTATATTCAAGGGTGATATCATTCTTGAGCTCCAGCATGCGCTGATAGAGTACAATGTTATTTGTCTCAATAGCTGTGTTGATCATCTGCTGGATATACTCTTCAGTCAAGACGGTGATCTTACCGAACTCTTCAACGAGATAAGCAGTTGTCTGTTCAAGCTCTTTTGTGCGCTTAATTACCCAGTCAAGGTTAAGCTCATGAAAATCAGTATACGGGAACTGATTAATGAAGTTGTTAGCCATTTTCTTTACCTCCTTCCTTTTAATATACCATGATGCAGAACTCTTCGCAGAAGAGATCAGCAATATGCTCATAAAGATTCCAGCGGTCTATCTCGAGCTCTGACTGCAGCATCTGCTGAGATGTCGTAACACCGATATTACCGAAGAGTCTTGCCTTATGGACATTTGTATAATTGTCCTTACCATTCTCGCCTGTCTGTCCGATATTTGAATAAGATGAGCTGTCATTACCGGATCCGCTGTTTGAAACGGTGCCTGTATGCGTTTCATCCTGATCTACAACATCCTGAGTAGTACCTACATAATTTGAGTCATTGTAAGCCTTCTCTGAATGAGTTGTAGTAACATCATTAGTATCAGTCAGGTTATTTGTCAGGGTATTGCTGTCGGATCTGTTGCTGTTTGATGAGCCGGAATCTGTACTTGTACCCGTGCGGTTAAAATCTCCGGCATGAGTATCGGTATATTCTTCCGTGCGGTCATAGTTGTAAAGCGGATCATACTGGATCTTGAGAGCTTCTACCCATTTCTCAAAAGTACGATAGTGCTTCATGCTCCAAAGTTTGACTGCAGTAGTAAGGAAGTCAGGATCTGAATACAGAAGCTCAAACTCCTGACATCTCATAATAATAGCTCCGATCAGAGTATCTTTATCAATATCAGAAGGCAGCGACATTTCATCAAAAACCGACTTTTCGGGATTAAGATAATTCTCAATTCCTATCAATGTTATCTTCGACTGCGACATTTTCAGAGCCTCCTTCCTTCTTTTCATAAGCCAGCTCGGCCTTGATATCAGTACCGAACATGTTATTGACGAGCTTCAGCGAGCTGTCAAGTGTAGCCTTCCAAACCATGAGACGTGCTGTTGCATCTTCCTGCCTTGATTCAGCTTCAGCTGTTACAAGTCTCTCCTTCTTATTATAAGGAAGAGATGTGATACCTATCTCTGCATCAAACGAGCTCAGGAGCGTACTGCGGTCCATGAGCATATCTGTAGTCAAATAGCTGTTCTTGACATTGGATCTGTCGAGGAAGGTCAAAGGGTTTTCTTCCTTTGTCTGAGGATCCATAGCAAGGAGTGCATCATCATAGACTACTGCAGGATCCCCGGAAGCTATCTTGTCAAACACCTTCTTTAACGACTCAGCTGCTGCCTTGTTCTTAGCACCAAGGAGCCATACAAGCTTAGAGTTGACTATTGAGGTGTTGATTCCGGAGTCCAGCATCGAGAGCAGCATAGCATAATAGGATATGATATCCCATATACCTCTATAATCAGGAGTCAGCTTGATCAGCTCGCAGTTATCATGAATGGTAAACCTTCCGGACATTCCCTGCAGCTTCGGGTTAGCTACGATAAATTCAACAGGCTGATAGTACCAGTCGAAGCCTTTGAGAGCTCCGGGCTGGAAAGTCAGACCGAACTTATCCTTATAAAATACACCTACATAACCATAGGCAAAAAGGCACCAGTAAAAGAAATCTCTTACCTCGCCCTGCCATGTATCGGGTGTACCTGTAAAATCAATGGTTGATATCGCCCTCTGGAATAATGACCTCTGCCAGTATGCGTAGGTCACGGCATTACAATACTTCAACATGCTCGGCTGAAGATGTCCGGTTACATTGTTGATCTGTTCGTAATTCAGCGGTAAGTATCCAGTAGGTATAGGATATTTCTTAGCCATTTGTTTTGTCCTTTCTATGAATCAGGCCCCGGCTCATTAGCCGGAGCCCTCATCATGTTTTATAGGAAGTTATGACAGTAATTACATAACGAATACAATGAAGTTCTCCGAAGGGTCGCCGATCGAGCCGAGTCCGAAGTCCATCCATGTATTGACATAATTCTTACGAGCTTCAACCGGAGTTGTTCTTGCTGTCTCGAACTGGAAGTCAGTAAGAACTGCATCCTTATCGAAGAGACAACCGAGAACATAGTCAGGGTTAAATGTGTAAGAAGTATCTGACTGTCCGGGAGTACCTACGATAGCATCTTCAAGCCATCCGGGTACAGTAGCCGTGAAGTTGACAGATGCACGGTCAGACTCTGAGAGGCTGTATGCCTGCCAGTAGTCGACTGCTTCAAACTGTGTATCCATCTGCAGATACTGATCGTTGAAGATCTCGCTCATTACCATAGACTTAGCCTGCTCCCAGAAGGGTGCAAAGAGCATGAATCTCTGCTCTGACTTAGGTGTATGTCTGAGGATGTAGTGATTACCGTCTGCAAGAGTAAGCTCAGGTGCATAATGGAATGCAAGTGATCTCTTAGTCATGAGGTTGGAGTAGACCTTGAATTCAGATACGAAGAACTGCAGGAAATCCTTGAAGTGTGTTTCGTCTCTGAGCTGAGCACCTGTATAGGATGTACCATACTTAGCATTGTAAGCAGCTGTAAGGTCTACTACTGTACCAAGGCTTGCGATCTGAGAAAGAGCATCGCCCATAGCGCCTGCAATAGTCATACGGCTAAGCAGTGTAGCTCTATTGTGAGCTTCCTTGCGCTGCTCGATGTCGTTGCCCTTCTCTGTGAGAACTCCGCCCCAGAAGCGAGCCCATTCATCCTCATTGGAGAATGCAATCTTGATCTGGTCCTCATAACGGGTAATGCAGTCCTGCCATACAGTAGAATTCTGGAAGTTCATCTCCAGAGGGTGAACAGGGTGCTGCTCCCACTGATCCTTAGTACCTGCAGGAGACTCACCGGAAGCATCATTAGTATAACCATCTGCAAAGTTAGTGAAGATGTTAGTATTGAATGCACCGGAAGGGAGAGCCCATGTAGAGTAGTAAGAGATCTTCCTGATCCTGTTGTTGAAGTATCCGCTGGAGATCGAATCGATAAGCCAGAGCGGAGCCTTGTAAGGTCTTGTTGCCGTGAACAAACGAGCACCGACAATAGTAAGAGCATTGAAGATCTCGTCAGTATCGTATGTCATAGCGATTTTGCCTGCATCCATGAAGCCTGCAGCATTGATTACCTGGAATGTATCCTGGCCTGTGAGCTGCGCCATAACAGCATTCATGAGAGCATAGCCGTCTGTTCTTTTGAACTGTGCCATTGTTTATCCTCCTTATAGAATGGAATTTTATTTATTAAAAGCTTCTCCTAATTACATGAAGCTTCTAACCAAACTATTAAGAGAGTCCTGCTGTGCCTTCTTGGCTTCTTCTGCCATAGGAGCAGAATTCTCATGTATATTGTCCTGCTGGAGCTTTGTTACCTTTGTCTCCGATGTCTTAAGTTTTTCCTGCAGCTCCTCCAGCTCCTTCTGCTTAGCTTCGAGCTCAGCCTTAAGGTCCTCTGTCGGATCCTTTTCCGGAATATCCTGTTTTTCGTTCTTAGCAGGCTCCTCTGTTTTGTGCTCTGCTTCCTGAGCTTCATCTATTGCAGCGAGCTCATCGATGTCTTTCTTGCTGTACCCTTTTGCCAAAAGCGCCAGAGTATCTTTCAAACCTACCTTTGCCATTTGTCATACCTTCCTTTATATAAATTAATAGGACTCTTTGCAGATCTCCTGACCTGTCCGGGATCAGCGGAACCTTGGAAAGCCTCCCCGGCTGTGTGATCCTCCTTGAAGCTAATCAAGGCCCAAGGGATATATTACAGTCCTATTAATTGTACTATTAACATATTTTGTGAGTAAATTCAATGTTTACCAATATAAAACCCTGCCGGAGTAACTCGGAACCGACAGGGTTATGCTGTGAGAGGATGCAAGGATCCTTCAAATAAGGTAATCAGATTATATCATATATTCTGGAACTTTCGCTTATGCTGAGTATCTAATATCTTCAAGGTAAAATAAAGTCTCTGATCGGGAGGTACCGGAGTATAGTTAGGATCTCTGCAGACATATACCTCAGTTGGCAGATATGTACCCTGATCATAGAGCTCATTAAAAGCATGACACCATACTTCCCAGTAAGCGCCCGTGCCATTCCTCTGATGATCGCCCTGAGTCGTATGTCCTCTGGTAGAGGATCCCTCGACCTTGGCAAGCGGAATGACACCTGTTGCAGCTGAGTTAGCGGAAGGATCTGTATAGGCATTGATATTACGGCATATAAATGTTGTATGTCCTGCAATAACGACTCCGCCTTCATAATGGACCATTGTGATAATGTCTCCATGTCGAAGGCTGTCGAGATTTCCGTCATACTGGAATACATTAAAACCTATACCGCTTAAAATGCCGTTCATGTAACGGACACCCGGAGAGGTATCCGCTACACCATATCCGGCATGATTAAGGCAATGAAATACCAGACCTCCGCAGTCTACTCCGTCAGCATAGGAAGCTGCGTGACCGCCTTCTCTGTATCCGTAGCCTTCATCCCAGCATATACTCTGGGCGAGAGCCAGAGCTGTATCCATCATTGCCATAATAAATATCCTTATTCAATAAAGAAGCCAGTATTTAGATAGTTGTTGATCTGCTCGGCCTCAGCTGCGGTACCCGAGATAGTTGCTTCAGCTCCGGAGCATACGCAGAAGCCAGACAGAGAGCTTAATGTTTTTGTCTGATACAAAGGCCTTCCGAGCTCTGTATTATTCTGATCTACTACAGAATAGAATTTAGCGTTGAGATAAGCTGTTGAATGCAGAGACAGGAAGGAGCCGTTTGAGCCTCCGCCTACTACCGTAGGATATTTCATTCTTACGGCATCGAAGGCCATTGAGCCTACCGACTGAATGGATCCTGCTATACCCTGAGCTGCTCCGATTCCTCCGAATACTACGGAAGCCAGAGCACCTCCTACACCTGCATTAATGTCGAGCTGGTTTTTGATCTCTCCTAAGTAATCTCTTGTGAGCTCTGATACAGTCACCGGCACTCCTACCTGTGCGCATCCGGTATAGATCATGGAATTAGAAGTCTTACCTCTTACAAGTATTCTGGTCATGCCTGTGCAACATTCAGTCTGACATGTTACCGATAAGGATGTTTCATCGATAAGGCTTGCCGGATCAAGGGAGATATTACCGAAAGCTCCCAGGAAGAGCTCATAAGAAGTATAAGGAGCTCCGTTCATGTATTTACCCCTCGAAGCTGCCTGAGGATGCTTAGGGATAGTTATCTCGAGTACCTGAGTCTTGATCATTGTACCCTGAGTAAGTCTCTTTACAGACGGTGTAGTAAAATCTCCGCTGTGATCGTCAATGGTAATAGTATAATATCCGAACTGAACATCATTATTTGTTACCAGAGAATCATTCTTACTGAATGGCAGCAGTATTACGGAATTAACATACTGAATAGGATTCATCAAAGCCTTCTGCATAGCTACGGAATATTCAGTAGACGGATCGATACCGGAATAGTCCTGTACCTGCAGCAGATAATCGATGAATGTATAGCATTCCGCATCATTCATCCAGTAATAGACATTCGAGCCTATCTGCTGGTTGGTCAGAGTACCATTGGTAACATCACCCGTAACGCACCAGACATAACTATGTCCGTTTGAATATGAGAACGGATCCGTAGCTGATGTACCGTCAACGGAGCCTGTCGCAAATTCTCCGGACTCTATTACCTTTGTAGGATATACAGGATCAGATATATACTCATCATAATTAGAAGCTGATCTGAGGACATAGTGAGAGCCCCCGAGGACATCTGACTTATGAGAAGCCATAGGATCGACCTCACATGTTATATACCAGAAGTTGTTATCCGATGTAATGTCCCTTACAAAGTAATACCTATTAAAATCAGATACATAACAATAGTTATAAGCAATAGGATTCGAGCCTATCGAGAGCTTAAATGTAGGATTCATCAGAGATGTACTCTCGAGAAGAGTACATGAGAAGGAAGCTCCGGCAGCTAACTGTGCAGCTGTCGGAACTTTTGTGCTGTTTGGGCGCTTCTTAAATGAAAGAAGGTTTACAGTAATAGACATAATATATCTCCTTACTTAAAATCATCCAGCTTGTCGGAGAGCTTGTTGAGAGCTTCCGTACATGCCTTGATAGCTTCTCTATTCTCGGAATTGGCCTTATCGTACATCTCGAACATCTTATCAACATTCTTCTGCTGTACTTCGAGAAGATAACGGCAGGCGAAAAATAAACCAACGGCAGCGCAGATCGGAAAACCGAGCGAGCTGATAACTGTTACTATATCATTCATTTTACTTCACCTCTTAAGATCTTATTAACAAGGCCCTGTATGCGGTTATAGTCATATCCTGCCCTTGCGAGATTATTTCTTCTGGTCATGCCGTTACCGTACTTGCCGTTTATTACATCCTTGGCAACCTTGATCTCTTCAGCAGTATAGCCTGAGTTACCAGAAGGCGCAGGAGCTTGCGTAGACGGTGCCGGGCTAGATACTGTTGCAGGATATGCAGGGCGGCAGATTCCATATACTGTAGAACTTGAAATACCATAACTGCCTCTTGCTACCTTATTACTCTTATTTCCCTCAATGGTGATATATTTTCCGTCTTTTACTTCCTCGATGATGCCTACATGTTTATTGGAATTGAGGAAGATAACATCACCGGGCTGCCCTGTTTTCTTATCGACCTTGTAGCCCTTGTCCTTCATATAGCCCCAGAGATATTTGACTCCTGCAGCGCAATTATTCTTGGGAGCAGGGCAGCCTAAGAAGCTCCGAGCAGGATCCGGGCCCATGACCTGACAGAAGAGCCAGCAGATAAAGATAGCGCACCATTCAGCGCCCTGCTTCTTGGTATTAAACCATTGCCAGGCATCCTTGTCGAAGTATGCTGCATATTTTGTTTTATTGGATCCTTCCTCGGCATAACCTATCTGAGATCTTGCGAGGTCTAATATCTGTTCTTTCATGGTAATATACCTCCTTTATTACCTGCATAATATCACAATTATTTATGGAATAATATAAGGCCCTCTCCCGAAGGAGAGAGCCCTGATCCGTAAGACTGGAGCCGGTGCAAAAATACTCGAGGTGATCAAGTATGGAAACAACGGAAAACATAGAGAATAATTATGAGGTTACTTCAAAAGCTCCTGTGTCTGTCTTACGATGTCAGCAATATGCTTGTTGGTGATAGGAAACCATACACGGTTATAATACTTATCACCGACTTTGTCAGAAGGGAACTGTACCAGATAGATGACATCTCCTGCCTTGTACTTGTCTCCGTTCTTCTTGACTGTCACTTCCTTAAGGATGCAGCTCTTGATCTTAACTCCGTTGACATCGATGTCGATCATGACGATCTTGTCATTCTTTGTAGCTCTTGCTGCATCGACCTTTACTTCATAGCTTACCGCATTTGCCTTAACTTCCTGATTTTCTGTACCAAACATAACCGGGTACCTCCTGTAAAAATATATATCCGTCAGCTCTTAGCTGTAGGATTCTTAAAATAATCAAAATTGATACCGTTGATCTCTCTGTTATTCGGAAAATCCTTATCAAAACTGTCTTTAAGATAATTAGGTGCATTATGGTATAGATAATGTATCTGTCTTTTAAGAAGGCTGATGACCTTATCCGGATTCTCCATTACAAAACAATTCATGTCATTAGGTGCCTTATTATCGCAAAAACCCGATACCTCATAAGGTGTTACTTTAGTATTGAGATATTTGTTAGTTGCTATCTTGATACCGATATGACATAGATAGCCCTGATCATCGAGATGAAAAAACCATGTACCAACCTTAAGATCCTGCCATTTACAAGTACCTATCATATCATCCCTCCAGAAAATCGAGATCGGCTACATCAGCCGGAGTTGCAAAGGTATGATGTATCATGTGCTCGACTACAACGCTGGGATCCTGATCCTTATGACTCAGCTGAGTATTGAGCTGTATAATCCTCTGCTGAAGCGCATAATTTTCACCCTGTAAATCCTTAACCTCGCACTTAAGCTGATATATCTCCTGTTTTGCATCCTCGTCATAGTAATCAAATATGACTCTGTGAATAGCAAACATTACCGCAAAACCGCAAAAGAATGAAGCAGCGCCTATCATGAACTCCAGCATACTTATACCTCCTCTGTATAATGATCACAGTAAACCGCACAACATATCTGCCCTTCATCATCAAAGTTGTATAAAGGACAATGCTCAAGTTTAGAGATGTTTTTATCGGCATATAAACAATATGCCTTAGGTCTGTTCTGCTCCGGGCTTAAATCACCATTAGCCATTCTAAACTCCATATCATGCCTCCTTACCGTTGACTACATTGCAGTAGTTCTGATATGAGCAGTATCTGCATGCCTTCTGGTGCTCGTCACGGTATACGCAGCCCTGATAGGAGATCATTGCTATCTTGTTGATCAGCATCTGGATCTGAGCATCCTCATTCGGGATCCGGTACATGATGCTGTCCTCTGTCTGGGACTCAATATAAGGAGTCAGCTCCTCATACTTGCCGACAGCCGTAATGAACTTATCGAAGATCTCATCGGGCTTGTCCGAGTCTCTGCCTACAGCATAATAAGTCGTGCTGGTGTAGCTGGAATAGTTAATAGATGTTCTCATAGAATTTGTACCTCCTGTTCTCTATGTATTCAAAGAATAACATTATACATTGAATAGGTCAATACATATAAATATTACATTTATATTACACGGCAAATATCTTCCGATAGTTCATGATCAGGTCATACATGGAATATTTCTCGAACTTCATCTTATCCTCGATGCATTCTACCCGGAGCTCCTGACCATGATCGATAAAAAAGAGCTTCTGGTGATTCTCTTTATTTAGATCCCATTCATAGCTGAACGGTCCCTGCGAGCTGCACATATAATACATACCGTCTGACGGCCTTCTGTATATATACATATCCTTACTCTTATAATGTATCTTGTGCAGACATTGCATATTCTTAATGGAGAGCTTCTTTACATTAGAAAAGTCATTATTTGCGAACTCTCCAAAAAATGCCTTTTGAGCCCATGCGGTACCCCTCATGAGTCGGTACATACCCGAGTTAAGCTCTTCCTTGGTAAGAGGTATCTCCTGCTGCGTAATATAATGCAGGACCATTCCTCTCTCCCAGTCGTAATAATGAGACTGTCTGCGGAAAGCTACCTCAGCCATACTGTCTACGATCTCGAGCTCATTTGTAACCGGAGTCGAGATCTCCTCAGAGTTGGCAAACAATGCGAGCTTCAGCTTCTGTCCTCTCTTGATCTTGTCTCTGGTAACGGTCATGACAAAATTAAGGAATGTCTCGCCTTCTTTTCGCCTAACGACCTCTGTTGCCTGCGGTACGAACTCATCGAAGCAGATCCAGGATGCCTTTGACATATCGGAGCCCTTGACCTTGGCTACTCGGTTTAAGCTGACGATAAGGCCGATAGGCGCTCCGATCGGCTTGCCTTCCTCATTGCAGTCATAGAAGCCAGCAATACCCTTGTCGATAAGATGCGGTTTGATATTCCAGCCAAAATCACGGTTAAGAGGTACAAAAGGATCCGTATCGACCTTCATATCGGGGTTATTTGCTCCGGTACAGAGCAGCTCTACATCATCATTAGTCCTCTTCATATAGATAAAGAACTGCTCCGTCTCTACCATGTACCGGAGGAAGCTGTATGTCTTACCCGGTCCTCTTCGGGACCATACGACAAAAGTATCAGCTTCCGGATATTCCATTACATCCTTGCGGAAATGGTAATAACCGTCATCAAAGCGCTCCTGTACTATTGCCCTGTTGGTTACGACATTGCCGTATTCCAATTCTTGACCGGAACTTGACTGAGACTTTTCCGGGAGTTGTTTTTTCTTAGCGGTCATAGATATCAAAATTTTCCTCTCCATAGTATTCAAAGTAATAATCGTCAGACATTGTATATTCAAACTTCTCTACTGCATCGAGCTCATAATCACACGGCTGCAGGTCTATTGAGTCTCCTATCTCGTTGCCGAACTCATCAATATAAATACCTTTATCGGAAAAAATATAGAAATGAGTCAGCTTGCCTGTTGTCTCACCGTCAAATATGAAGCCCCTGCAGAAGTTTGTAAGATCATCCTTCAAGCACTTTGCGCCTGTTTTCTTCGGGACTCCTGCTACGGTGATATGCAGCTCATGATCGTCAGCTCCTCTTCCGGCATATCTCTTGGATCCCAGAACGCAGAACTCCTCATACTCGGAATCGGGCTCAGCTACACCTAACCAGTATTCTTTATTACCGACCTTGACAGCTCCATAGCTATTAGCTCTCAGGAGCTCCTTACAATGCTCATTATATTCTACTATCTTGTCATCATTCCAGTCATCAGAATAGCAGCTGTCTGTATCTGAATAGTACCAATGCGGAGGATATGCGAGCTTGCCCTCATCATTGTAATAGCAGTTTACACACTTGCCGAGCTCGAAGAGGTTACGGAAGGCATAGGCCGTGCAGTATGTACCTATGGTATATGACAATACCGAGTTAGGATTCTTAAGATATTTCTCATATTCCTTAGTCATATCTTGGTCAAAGTCCTGTCTATACTCTCCTGACTGATAGAATGCCGTATCTCCTTCCTTATTTATCTTATACTCGCCTGCTTCCGTGACTTCAATGAAATTCTCACGGACCGGCTTCTGGACAGTAAGGCCATAAACACTATTGACACGCATCTTGGCCAGAGCATAAGCTACCGGATCGGAGTCCTTAGTCGGTTTTCTCTCACACTTTTCTGCAAACAGCTCATAAACATAATCGGTAAACCAACGGGGCAGATAGTCCTTCTTGGCATACTCAACCTCGGTACATTGGCAGCTCTCCCATTCGTACTGATCAGCCAGGACCTCAAGATCGACATCGCAAATATACAGATTCACATAACCGGCATGAAGGATCCTTCCGTTATCTATGCGCATGTTGATAGACTGCTCGCACTTGGAAGCCTGCAGGGCCGGCATAGGAAAATATCTATCCTTGAGCTTAATGTTGACAAAACTGATCTTGAAGATGAATGCATATCTGTCATTGTTACGCAGGATGTACTCGGGATCTACAGTCTTATCCAACGGCACGAACTTTGAGCAGGGGTATCTAAAGGCGCACAAACAAAACGGATATGAACTGCTGAAATCTCTGCATCTGGTTATTGCATCAGCAAGGAAATCGGATATATAGTACCTGTTGCCGTGAGAATAACCGCCATGATAGAGCTTAGCAAACTTTACAAACTGCTCAAAGCTCAGCGCCTGTCTCTCGAAGTCTCTATGTCCGTTATGATTCTTTGCTCTCTCCCGGACCTCTTCTCTAACGATTCCTGTTGCCGTATAGACAATGGTATTGATATTCTTATGTAATGAGGTGCAGAACGCATCAAGGCACTCTACAAGCGCCAGGGTATCATTCTCTATATACTTCAGCTCGGCTCTGGTGAACTTATGGTCCTGATCTCTGATCTCGTCATAATCCCATGATCCGACAGCCTTCTGGTGATGCACATTAAGATCCTTGGCCCATTTCTCGAGCTTGCATTGAGACAATATCAAACTATCTTTTAATATAATGCCGTTATCAAAGCTCATCATGATCGGGTAATGAGGTTTGGTATTCAGCTGCTTCTTGGGAGCTCCGAACTTATCAATAAGGAAGAGTCTCAAAAAAGTCCAGTCATAAGCGAGATTATGAAAGAATACATACATCTCATCACCGGGCAGGGCCTGATGAATCGTCTCGAGACATTTGACCATATCGGAAGGCTTATTGCCGTACAATGTTACAAGGTTTGTATTATAGGCCCTGATCGAGATAGTCCATGCGCATACATGGTTAGGAAGCGGATCCTTGGATATCTCATGACTCTTGGATGTCTCCGTGTCAGCTGAGATGATAACATCATTCCAGGTACCCTTTTGGAACTTGCCCTTTTTCTTGTAATACATGATATTCCGGGTAAGTATCGAATAATCGAACTTATCCCAGAACATCATCTTATATCTATGATGCTTTTTTATATAACTGCTACGAATAGCAGCTATCTTATACAGCTTATCTGTCATAACTTCCTACTTTATTATCAGATAAATATATTGTTTACATTGATGCCATTCTTAAGCGCACGGTTGATCGCATCATTGAGGACCTCATCATCCGTATACTTGGCAAACTCTTGTACTCTGTCGAGATATTCAGAGTATTTCTCTCCCTTCTGGGCCTTCAGCTCCTCCGGATCGACCCCGGTCAGATCCATATTGTCCTTAAGGAACTTCTCGAGATTCCTCTTATTAGCCATGAGGTTGTATTTCTTCATTACTGCAGCAACAGCAAACATCTGAGTAGATCCTACTATCTTCTCGAGCTTGGCCTGCTTCTTTGACTCCCAGAAGCGCTTCATATCATTATCAGATAATCGAAGATCATACTCAGACAAGTACTTCTCATTTATTGTCTTATTGCGCTTATCCCAGATCCTTTTGACTCCTATCGTCTTACTGATGCCTTCACCAACCTTAGATAAACCCTGACCAATGGTTGATGTTGCGGATCCTAAGAACTCTCGCATCATCATATTTTGAGTCTTAAGTAAATAATAGTTAGCTCTATATAATGACTCTCCGGACAGCTCCTTGATACCATTATTAATGCTCATGAGCTTCGGATTCTCAATAAATCTCGGCAAACCCTTTTTGCCTGTTGACTTGATATCTTTCATAGCTGTCTTGTAAGCATAACTAAGTATTGCCTTCATGCCGGGCTTCTTGGCAGCTCTCTCGAGACGGACTAAGCGCTGATTAGCTCTCTTTGCGAGCTTCCTGTTTTCCTTGGCCAGCTCCTCGAATCTCCTCTGCCAGTCTGTTTTCTTCGTTGCCATGTCCGTGTCTCCTTTCCATATCTACGATCTGATACATCATCCCGATAACATAGGCCGGAGGCTGTCTGTTACCATTGCACCAGCCGTAAACAGTCGGCAGCGGTATGCCGAACTTTTTGGAGATCCCTGCCGGATCTGAATGCAAGATGTCGATGATGTCATGAATAGTGATAGCCATATGTCAATACCTCCTATGAATGATTCCATTATAACTATTCGTTGAATATCAGTAAATAACATTTTTATGACATTTACGCTTGGCGGAAGTAAGGGGCCGGGACCTGGTCATACACCGGACATAAGGCCAAACCCTAACTGTCCCATTAATAGGACATAGGCAATTAGCATATGCTAACAAGGCTCAAAGCCAATGAAATCAAGCTCTGCA
>JAEIGA010009516.1_pt1 | contig 14719 bp, 10 predicted proteins | sample 9270691 | NCBI WGS metagenome assembly JAEIGA01 (sample SAMN17057246, study PRJNA624740) | gut metagenome | biome: biome; isolation source: fecal sample | host: Bos grunniens | place: China: Xizang | collected 2019
ATCTTGGTGTCGAGAACCCAATTACAAAAATACTTGATGTAGCACTAAAGGGTGCTAAAAGAGATAAAAGACGTAAAACTACTAAATTCGGTCATAATGTGCTAATCTCAGGACTTCCAGGCTCTGGTAAGACCGCTACAATCTATGACTGGGCATACTCACGAGGTGTTCATTTAGTAGAAGTCAATGCAAAAAATAATGACCTTGACGCCTATATAAATGGATATACTACCAGGGATATGGATGACCCAAAATGGACAAAGCAGGCCTTCTCAAAAAACTTAATGGGACTAGATGAGCCAAACTCTGTTTTGTTTCTAGACGAATATAATAGACAAGTTAAGCAAAGTATTCGTGGTTCACTATATACCCTTATTAATAACCATAAAATAGTTGGTGATGGTCCAAATGGAATGCACGAATTTGAAAATATGCTATTTACAGTGGCAGCCATCAACCCTGCAATAAGAACCGATAAAGGCGCTACTGCACTGAACGACGCAGAAAAGACTAGATTTTTACATAAGCTTAAGGGCATGGATTCCTCAAGCGACACTACAATAGAATTCATGAATAAGTATTATACTAAGCGTATTAAAGAGCTAGATCCGTCTGACGAATACTATAGAGAAGATCTAGAAGGGTACCTTGGCGCACTGGATTTGGGCATATTCCTTGTTACGCACGATGACTTTGCCTACGATGGTGAGAAACAGCTTCTCGACCTGGATCTAAAAAATCGTACAATGTTAAATCAGCGTACTCTTACTGATGGTATAAATGCTGTTGATGGCGACCCAGAAGACTTTAAACTTTGGGTAGAAAACTCCTCTGACTTCCTAGATGAAAACATAGAGATGATAGTAAGCATATTAAAGCGATACATTAGACCTTCTTTCGAGGATTTATGCAGAGGTGCAGGCGTTGACCCTGAAAGTGGAAAAGTAACTACAAAAAGCGGTGCATTAGAAGCTTCTGGACCTGCCGGTGAGCCAGAAGCCGCTGCGAGCGAAGACATTGAGGACGATGATGACTTCTTTATTAAGTCTGAGTTTACCGGTAAGGTAAGAGCGAAGCAGCCGTTTGAAGTTGAGACACTTATTGCTAATGTGCTAAAAGACTGGTAAGGAGGGTATTGCTATGTCCACAAAAGCTGAACAGGCCCTTATGGAAGCAAAACCTCGTCAGCGTATGTCTGACCGTGAAAAAAAGTTAAAAAAGAAATTAATAGCACTTTTGCGTGATGATGGTAGAGGCCATCATCACGCAAAATATGCAGAGCGTCTGGAGCTATTTGATATACAAATAGTACCACTAGAGCTAGATCCTACCTATACTGCTAGCATAAGTTTTAATGAAGGCATCATTAGAATTGGTGAAGGTTTCTTAACAGACCCGGCGACCTTCTACCAGCTAAATGTATTAATGCGTCATGAACTTGCTCACAATTTACTGATGCATCAAATTAGAATGACATACAAACTTGGTGAAGAGGCTTTTGCACATATAAGTTTTAGTAAGTCACTATGGGCACTTACTAATGTTATAACAGATGATGAAATTTCAAATAGAAAGTACTCTGTCGAAGATAAAAGTATTGTTAGAAATATGATTCTAAACGGTAGAGAAATCCACGGACTTGTTACAGAAGACCACAGAGAGTCTTGGATTAACCTGTCTGTTGAAGAGATGTATGACAAAGTTTGTGAAGAGATTGAGACAATACAAGCAAAACTACGCAGTGGTAAGTCATTCGCTGATCTATATGATGAGATAGAAGACGGTGATGAGGTTAGCCTTCGTATTTTAGATACTTATAAGTACCAAGACACTATTGGGGACTCGATTATTCCTGGAAATCTCACAAAGTTTATTGAAAATGGATGTGTGCTAGACAGCAAAACTAGGCTATATGGAAGCCTCAAGGAAACTGCGGAGGGCGTTTTTGAAGAACTTAAGGATTCTGACATTTCCGGTGAAGAGCTTAATAACCTTTTAAATACAATCGCACAGACTTCCCCTATTGAAGTGTTGGATCTTTTTGACAATAAAAAGGTAATGCTATACACTCCTGAAGAAAAATACGTAGCAATAGAAGTCTTAAAGAAATTTAAGAGTGAGTTTGATACTTGGCGTGATAAAGTTTTAAGTACCTTAGGAGAACTTGACGTAGATGATTTAAACGAGCTCCTTGATTTACTTAAATAATGAAAGGACACGACTTAATGAAAACAATTAAAAAACAAGTAACTGAAGCGTATGATGACGTTAAGGATATGCTTGGTAGTGCTGCCTCAAAAGAAACTCTAACACGTAGAAAGGCTGCTATTATAAGAGTAATTGAGGATGCTGAAAAGGCAATAACAAAAGCAACTACAGACGGAAATGATGTCATCGTTAGCCAACTACGTGACAGTGTTGATATGCTACAAGCACTCATAGACGGTAGAGAAATACCAGATGATGATAGTATGGACAAAGGACCTGATGGTGATCCAGAGGATTCTCCAGAAGCTCCACCGAGAACTGATAGGCCAAAGGAGTCTGATAAAACTCCAAATAAAGGTACTCCACCAAAGCTGTCACCGCCTGAAAAAGACTTAGAAGGAGATCCTGAGTTTCCTGAGGAGCCTGATAAAGAGCCAGAGGAAGACCCTGATAAAGAGACCAGCCGTAAGCCAACTAAGGAACCAGAAGGCGATCCAGACAAACCAGAGGAACCTGACAAACCAGAGGAACCCGACGATCCTGAGGGGCCAGAAGGAGATCCTGAACTACCTAAAAAGGGAAAAACACCTGAAAAAGACCCGGAGGGCGACCCTGAGGAACCTGAGAAAGCCCCAGAAGGCGATCCTGACGATCCTGACGATCCTGACGATCCTGACAAAGATAAAGAGGACGGTCCAGAAGGTAAACCAAGTAAGGCAAAAAAAGGTGACGACGGGGATAAAGAAGGTGAGGACGTAGATGACGATGAAGAAGATGACGATGATGACTCCTCACCAAGTGACCGACCTAAAATAAAAGATAATAAGATTCTAATTGACCCATTCAAAAAGAGTGTAGGTCCAAAGTTGCCTCCTGAAATAAAAAAGATGCTAGATGATGAAAAACTTGAGATAGAGTCGGTAAAAGATGCTGCAAAACGTATTCTTAGCAAGTTATCTGGTGAAGCTAAAAACGGTGCTATACAGGGCTTAAAAGACTTACTCTCATCAAAAGGCTATACCGAAAGTTTTAAGCGTTCAAAAAAATTAACAGAAGCTTTAACGAAGACTCTAGAAGAAATGTCTGATGAGGAGCTAGATAATATTCTCGTATCAGTACAAGAACTTGTAAATCAAGTATTACCTGATATTGAATACAGTAATGACTTAAAAGACAGAATCGGTAAAATAAAATCAGACGCCGCCAACCGGTATAAAAATCATGAGTTAAATGCTGAAGACGAACAGTACCTAAAAGATGATCCCGCCATCAAAGCAAGTAAAGCTGAAATGGCAAAGTATAAAGGAAAAACTAGCCTTAGAGGTATCGAAGAGTTCGAGCAAACTTTGTATAATGCAATAGCAGATCAAGTAGAAACAATAGAGGATGATGAGGAAACATGGTCTGCCCTCGACAAACGTCATGAGGATGATCCGTCAATAATTAAAAAAGGTCATATGCTTGATGACGTTGATGAGTCTATCCCATCCTTATATATTTATTTTGATCAGTCCGGTTCTTGGAGTGACGATGAAATTGAAATAGGTGAAAAAGCTATTAGCAGCATTGTTAAGTTTGCTGAAGATGGCCTGTTAGACCTCCAGATTTTTTACATATCCGCTGCTGGCGTATGCAATACCGCTGCTGCTGCAAGAGCTCACGGTGGTGCAGAAGGCTGGTATGCCACTCTACAGCATATAGTAAGCTCTGGTGCAAAAAATGTTGTTGTTTTGTCTGACCGAGACCTAGACCATTATGCATGGAGTAACCGTCCAAACGGAGACAACGGTAGAGTTGTTGTTGATGGCTGCGTATGGTGGCTTTGGAAAAACGGAAGCCAGTCTGAAAAAGCTCCAAGGGAGCTTGTAGGACGTATGGCTAATTTCCATAATAAATTTAATTGTTACTAATAAAAATAATGCTTCGTTTTAAAACGAAGCATTATTTTTTGCTAAATTATACGATAGTCTTAAAGCAGTGGCGGACTTAGCCTTTCACCGCCACTGTGACTATCAAGCTTGATTTTTAAGGAGCAAATTAATATAATGGATAAAGTTTTAATAGAAAAAAAGCGTAAAGCACATCGTACTATGAAAAAGAAACCATATACTTCTATTAGCTACACTACAGGCGATATTGGACTTAATATAAACAGATTTAATACTGCAATGGGAACCAATGTTTCCACACCAAGTACTATTGCCGGTGAAGGCAGTTGTGGTTTAACTGAAGCAAAAAGATATGTTAGACGTTACTATATTAGACCTCAAAATATTTTCTGCTCAAATAAAGCAGAGATAATTAAGGCGCTCATTGATCTAGATGATGCAAACTGTTCTGTATATACACTGAATAATCTAGGCGACGAAAAAGACGTCTCAAAGCTGATGAATAGTGACATTATCTATTACTATGATGATGGTATCCTTTATGATAAAAATAAAGTAAAAGTCATGGACTATGATCTATCTATTAAAAAAGAAGAAGACCGCAAGCACTTTGCTAATGTTGATAAAGCCTCTGAAAAAGAGTTCAAAAACGCATATGAAGATCGTATGACTGATGTAACAGAGCTAGAGGAGGCTATTGATGATAACTCTTTTAACTTAGACTTTGATGATATAAATGTATATGGCGAGAATCTAACAGAGGCTACAAAGAGCTGCTGTTACTGCGGCGAGCCTTATAGTGGTCATGGCTATCCGTCAGGCTCAGAAGATCACCCTGGGCGCTGCTGCAGTGGCTGTAATTTAAAATTTGTATTACAAGAAAGATTATTACGTAGGAAACGTGGTGAATAATAATGGCAGGCCCTAAAGTAACTGATATTAGTAAAATCATTCCAAGCACGGTAGATGTTGCTAGAATACTAACTTTTAAAATACAATATGAAGCAAAACAAAAAACACCAGAACGAGATGCTTGGAATAAGGCAAATTTTGGAAAAACGCCTTGGGGAATTGCGTGGTCCTGCAGCAGGGCAGGAAATGCTAGAGAGATCGAGCGGGATAAAAAAAGCGGTCTTACAAGTAAGCCGGGTTATATACCTCCAAATCCTAAGTTTGAGCTTGCATTAAAAACTTTTATAATAGCCATTTACTTGGGCTGGGAGGACCTGGTAAAGCAGTTAAAAAGAACACTAAAACTATATGGTTATACCATTGAGGAAATGCAATACTTTACTAAGGAAGTTTGGCTTACACCAGAGAATGCAAAGAAAATTGAGGCTGCTGTTGTACAAGCGATTACTAACACGGACGGTGCGAGTATTCCAGAACACCTAAATACTAGGGTAGATAAGCTGCTAACAGAAGCAGCTGCAGAAAAGCATGACACTCTTAATCCAAAACTATATAATAAAGAAGAGTTACTGAAAACAAAAGTCAGAGATAAGCTTTTAGAAGTTGTAGACGAGTTCTTAGAGGATCTAAAGGATCAGAATATAGAGATAAAAGTTGAAGATATACTACTAATAGGTTCAAATGCTAATTATAACTATAATAAATATAGTGATATAGATCTACACATTATCACAAATACAAAAGCAACTAAGTATTCTACCGACGTTGCTGACGCCTTATATAGCGCTTATAGAAGTCTGTTTAATAAACGTCTGGATATTTCTATTTATGATATAGAGTTAGAAATTTATGTTGAAACAGAGAATAGTGCGAGAGTAAGTAATGGTGTATATTCTGTTAAGAAAAATAAATGGGTTAAGAAGCCTGTACATACGGAAATCCCAGAGTATAATAAAGAAGCATTAGATCGTCTTGTCGATAAATGGGAGCTAAAATGTAAAAATCTTATTGATGATATAAAAGCCGACAAGCTGTCTGATGAAAAGAGAGTACTTAAACTAATAGAAGATATTTACGAAAAGCTACGTAAAAAAGGTATAGCAAAGAGTGAATACTCTATTGAAAACCTCGCCTTTAAAGAACTAAGAAATAAAGGCTATCTTGATAAGCTTAAAGACTACCGTAATGAACTGGTATCTAAAAGGTTATCCCTCGAAGAACGCTTAGAGGCACATACCAGAAGAGAGACTTATAATAAAATTGCTAGAGCCTGTGGCGCTCAGCCTATTATACAGGATAATGGTATGTTCTTCATCTATAACATAAAAGCATCCGAAGTAAGTTCGAAGGTAAGGGCTCTGCGTACACTAGATTGTGTTGCGGAAGTAACTGCAAACGAAACTGGTAAATATGACTTTTCTAATCCACTGGAAATCGCAATGAATAAAATACCAAGCAAGTATTATTCTATTCGCGGACGACTTAAGGAAATATAAAAATAAAGGTACCTATATAATAGGTACCTTTATTTTTATTAAAACTATTTGCTAAATTATACAGTAATTAATTTGAAAGGATATTAAAGCATGGGAAGACCTACTATTATGGAGCAATGCCTGCTTGAGCTACTTAGCACTGCTTCTGGCAGTACTTTATTAGAAGCAAATAGAACGGCGCTTGTGGCACAGTCTAGAAACGCAGGACGGTATAAAGATGCTTCCCGCGGCAAAAATCGCTTTGATCGTAAGAAATATTCAAAAATAGCAAATGCAGTAAAGAACTACAATGAAATAGACATGAATAAATTGTTCAAACAGGATATCCTTCAAGTAAACATTCCTGTTGTCGGTGAAAGCGATGAGTATACAGTTACTATAAAATTAGAAGGCGTTATTGCGGAACTTCAAAAAAACATTAAGAACAACAGCAATAAACTTGAGTTTAGATCTATTATACAGGCACTAACAAAAGTATTTAATACTGCAGACGTATATGTAAAATGTGGATGCCCTGACTTTAAGTACAGATTCGCTCACTGGAATATTGTTAAGAATGTATCAGTAGATGATTCTGCAAATGACCCAGGTCCAGGCAAAGGCGTTGCGAATCCAAACGATGATAAAGGACGTGGCTGTAAACACATATTACTAGTACTTGCCAACGGCGACTGGATGATGAAGGTTGCCTCTGTTATAAACAATTACTGTCACTTCCTTTCAGAGAAAAAATCAGAGGCCTTCCTAAAGCTAGTATTCCCTAAATTATACGGTGTGCCTGCTGACGAAGCGGACCAGAACGGCATAGTTGCTGATAATGAAGATCTAGAATCTGGTAAAGACTTGATAGATGTTATAAATGCTTGGGCAAGAGACCGTGGCAAATTTAAGCCTGGTAGCAATAAAAATCCAGTAACCGGTACTGGCGGAAAGCAAAAAGCAGAGAAACCTGAAGAGGACACAGAGGCCTCTGATAATAAGTCATAACAATACTGTATAATATATAGTATAGACATTTATAGGAGATTTCGAATTGATGATATCAAACGAAATAAATTTAGAACAACTAAATAACCTTTCTCCAGAAGAACGCGCACTCGCGTTAGAAATACTAAGAGAATACTCTCAAGAAGGCTATTCGGAGACATTAGAAGATTTAAAGTATTCTGATTTTGAAGAAATACCTGTTGATATAATGACGTTCATTTCAGATGAACGTTACTTAGGAAGAGGTCTATATTCTGTTGATGAATATACTGGTCAACGAACCTGTACTGTATTTCCATATTGGTTAGAAAAGCTGAAAGAGATTTTCCCAGATAACCTGACTACGCGGTATAACACTGTTATTTTAACAGGATCTATCGGTCTTGGTAAATCTTTCATAGCTGTAGTATGTCAGCTATACCTGCTATATAGAATGATGTGTCTAAAAGATCCTTACACTTATTATGGAATGCAACCAATTGATAAGATAACATTCTCAATGTTGAATGTTACATTAGAAGCTGCTCAAGGTGTTGGTTGGGATAAGATGCAACAGCTTCTACAGAGCTCTGACTGGTTTATGGAACGCGGCAATATGAATGCTAGCCGTACAAACCCACAGTGGATGCCGCCTAAAGGCATTGAACTAGTCTTTGGTTCTAGTAATAGACATGTCGTTGGTCGTGCGCTATTTTCAAACTTCTCAGATGAAGTTAACTTCGGCGTTGGTAATAATGTTGAAAAACAAAAGGCCAAGCTAAAGAAAATGATTTCTCAGATAGATGCTCGTATGATTTCCCGTTTTGGTAAAGGCACCTATCTACCCACCATGAATATTATTGCCTCATCTAAAGACTCTGAACAGGCTTTTATGGAGTCATATATTGAGATGAAGCGTCAGAATGAGAGTAAAACAACCTTGATCGTGGACGAACCACAATGGATTGTTAGAAATGACAAAGGATCTCCTGACGACCCTGGAAGTTTTTACGTGGCCGTGGGTAATAAGTTCCTAGCACATGAGCTTCTTCCTGTTAATGTCACAGAGGCAGAGGTACAAGCCTACAGGGAGAAGGGTTACTTTATGCTTAAAGTACCGCCTATCTATCGTGAGGCCTTTGAAGACAATATTGACCTTGCATTAACAGATAATGCTGGTATTTCCACCTCTAGTACAACCAAGTATATTTCTGGTGTACGGCTAAATCAGATTAAAACCGACACATATAAAAACCCCTTTACAAAGGATGTCATAGAAGTAGGCAACAGCCCAGATGACATAATGCAGTATTCTAACTTCTTTGACCTTTCGAGGGTCAATCCACGTGATATGTCAAGGCCACTATTTATACATCTTGATATGTCGCTTTCTGGAGACAAAACTGGTATTGCAGGCGTGTGGATAACTGGTAAACGACCACAAAAAGTTGGTGAAGATCCTAGTAAAGAACTAGAATTTAAAACTGCTTTCTCAGTATCTATCAAAGCACCTAAAGGCTTTCAGGTTAGCTTTGAAAAAAATAGAAACTTTATTCGTTGGCTAAGAGACCGGGGCTTCGCAATAAAAGGAGTATCTTCCGATACTTACCAATCTGCTCAGATTCAACAACAACTAAAAGCAGATGGGTTTAACACCAAAATACTGTCTGTCGACCGCGTAGATAGCGCTACTAAGCAATGCTTACCTTATGCTTTTTTTAAGTCTGCTATTTACGAAAGACACCTACAACTTTATAAAGACTGCGAACTTTTAACTAATGAGATCGTTAGTTTAGAACGGCTCTCTGACGGCCATATTGATCACCCTCAAAATTTTTCAAAAGACCAGTCTGACGCTGTTTGCGGTGCCCTATTTCTAGCAAGCGAATTTGCAGAAGAATATGCTTTTGATTATGGAGAAAATCTAGATGCCTCTCTCGCAGTCAGTGTGGAAACTTCAGATGAGTATCGTAAGCATCAAATGATTACAGAATTCCAAGAGGAATTAACCAAGATATATACAGAGATGTATCAAGCCAACTCTGTTATGAATTACAAAAAACAAGAAGAATACCGGATGTACCAAGACATCGCAAATGGTATTATTATTCTATAAGGAGGCCTTACTATGGCTGAAAATACAGAAAATAAGAAAAGTGCTAAGCAAAAAAATAAAGTACAAAATCCTTTAGTAGGAAGTCAAACTAAACCTGTCACATTAGATAATACAACCACTCTGGATATTGATACTTCAAAAACGCTTATTGATAATATTATTGGTGCCGGCATTAGTAGTAAACTAGACATAGCTAGACTAGAAAACTTTACCAGCATCTCTAATGCAAGAGACCAGGTATATCAACTCATTGACACTATGTCACAAGATTCTTCAGTTGCAGCTATTCTAAGAACTTATGCAGAAGATGTATGTGAACCTGCTGACAATGGCCATGTAATATGGTGTGAGGCTAAAGACCCAAATATAAGTAAATTTGTTAACTACATTCTTAATATAATGAATGCTGACAAAAATATGTATTCTTGGACCTATTCGTTATTGAAGTATGGTGATGTATATCTACGTTTGTACAGAGAGTCTGACTACGAAGACGATATATTTAAAAATAATAGCATAAACAACATGTACTCAGCTAGGAACGTTCTTAATGAAGACCTAAGCAAGACTGTAGAAGAATCTGTTAAATTACACCTACATCCTGAAACTGACCACTATAGTTACTATGTAGAACAGGTAGATGACCCAGGTACAATGTTTGAACTTACAAAATTTGGTAAAACCTATGGTTATATAGAAGTGCCAAATGAGACAAATACACTAGACGCTACTTCTGCATATTCTGGTATGTCAACCTCAGGCATTTTTAATTTCCGTCTTAAGTCTGCCGATGTAAATGTATATCAAGCTGATGACTTTGTGCATGCCTGCCTAGAGGATAATTTTACAAGATTCCCAGAAACTGTAGACCTGTTTATTGATGAAGAAGGTAAAAAGAACCAAACATACAGTGTCCGCAGAGGTAAGTCTTTACTTTACGATTCATATAAAATCTGGAGAGAAAAAGCGCTGCTTGAAAACGCAGCACTACTAAACAGAATTACTAGATCTAGTATTGTACGTAAAGTAGGCGTCGAAGTTGGTGATATGCCTAAGGAGCAGGTACAGCAGGTCTTACATAGAGTTAAGGAAATGATGGAACAGAAGGGTGCTATCGATGTTGGCACTTCTATGTCTGAGTATAATAACCCAGGTCCAATTGAAAATAATATTTATTTTGCAACTCACGGTGGACAAGGTAACATCACTGTAGAAGCTGTAGGCGGCGATGTTGAAGTTAAAAACTTAGCAGACCTTGACTGGTGGAATAACAAGTTCTACTCTTCTTATGGCATTCCTAAGCAGTACTTCGGCTGGACCGATGACGGTGCAGGTTTCAATGGTGGTACATCTCTGACTATCCTATCTAGTGTATATGCTAAGGGTGTCAAGAGAGTTCAGAATGCGATGATACAAGCCCTTACTGATGCGGTTAATCTGTTCCTACTGAACAAGGGATTAAAGAGCTATCTAAACAATTTCACCCTTAAAATGAAGGCTCCTACAACACAAGAAGAAGTTAGCTATCGTGAAAACCTTGCAAATAAAGTAAACGCAATTAGTAGTATACAAGGTTTATTTACTGATATTGAGGATAAGCCAAGACGCCTTAGAATTCTAAAAGCGCTACTTTCTGCGCTAAACTACGGTGATGAGCTTAATGTAGAAATAGATGCAGAAATAGAGGCCCTTGAGGAAGCCGCTGCCGAAGAGGCAGCTAATGCTGAGGCTGGTGCAGAGGAGTTGGCAGACTCCGCAGCTGAGGATGCAGCAGGCACGGAGGGCGAGGGCGAAGATGTGGATCTAGGATCTCTTGATACATTAGAGTCTTTTGGTCAGACTGGCAATGAACTTCTACTAGAAGACACCGAGCTAGATTTTCTTGTAGAAGAAGAACTACCAAATCCTAGCGAACTTGACGCCGATAAAGATTTTTCAGAGAATAAATAAGTAGCTTTTGAAAGGTAAAATTATAGATGATAACAAAAAATGATTGCCTTAGTGTACTGGTGTCACTAGAAGATACCGGCGTAAATATAGATAATATTATGAGAAAGCTTCTTTCCTCAAAAGAAATTCCAATGGATGTTCTAAAGTTTATTTTAGAACATCGTGGAATTGAGGTTGCAAATTTTTATGAAATGCTAAGAAAACGGCATAATCAAAAGAAGTCTCCTTTATACCATAATATTGTAAAAGATTTAGAAGACCCTGACGATGTAATCACCACTCTTGCTTGTATGTTAGTACAAATAACTTTGTATGGAAATAAACTGCAATCAAATAGGGATATTTTCAACAGGGAAGTTCGTGCAGAAGAAATTACTAGGGTACTTAATGAATATTACAGAACAGGTACTTTAGACCAATGTATTGCTCTTATTAAACTAATAAAAACTGACGTATTAGTATTGGAGTACATCAGCGGTAGACGTGTAACAATCGATTAAAATAAAACCGTGGTGAAAGCCACGGTTTTATTTTAATATAAAAAATATTCGCTAAATTAATTGATTAGACGCAAGGTCTAAATTACTTTTATATTATAGTAAATTAATTCTATAAGGAGATTATTTATATGGATTTAAAAAACGGTTTTAAGGTAATCTATGAAAAGCCTGCAAGTGAAGACAAAAAAAGAACTTTCTGCGCTGCGGCTTCTAATGAATATCCTAGCACTAATGATAAAACACTAGTTACATTTGAAAAAGGTGCACTAAACGGTAAAACCGTTTATGAGCATGAAGGTGTTTTATATGCTGTTGAAAATTCTAAAGCGCGTTTTGACGAAAACGGCAGCCCTGTTGGCGATATAATTTTTGATTTTAACACTGCTTTTGATACTACAGAAGCTAATACTACTGAAGTAGAACCAGAGGTTAAAACAGAAGATGAGCCTGTTGTAGAGGAACCTGCTGAGCCTGAGGTACCTGAAGACGAGGAGCCTGAAGACGAAGAGCCTGAAGACGAACAGACTGAGGAAGGCTAATAGTCTATTAAATTAATAAAAGCATTTAAAATATTAGCTAAATTAGTTAGATTTATACTGCTATGATTAACTTTTAAGAGGTCGATTATGGATATTAAGAATACTAAAATTCTTGAAGCATTGCGTATGCAACCATTATCGGAAGAAGAAATGGCAGCAAGACATATTCTTGGAAGACTATATGGTCCTATCGCTACTTGTACGGAGAGTACTAGAAACGGTAGACTTTATAATAAGCCTTTGTGGGAGAAAGCTTTAAAAGATGAAATCTTTTTAGAGAAAGTTGCTACTAAGGCACTATTCCTTGAACTTGGTCACCCAGCAGACCGTGAGGAAACTGATATGAAACAGGCTTGTGCTTGCATTCCTGAGGTTCCTAAGATCGTTGGAAATGATCTATATGCCTACGTTGACATTTTGGATACACCAAATGGTAGACTGCTAAAAACGCTTGTTGATTATGGATTTGTGCCTGGAATATCCTCTAGAGGCTCTGGTGATGTTATGGACGACAATCAAGTCGACCCTGAAACATTCTTTTTAGAGACTTGGGATATTGTTCAGTTACCTGCTGTTAGAAAAGCTAGATTAAATGTTTGTGAGTCATTAGATTCCAATAGCATTAAACTTAGAAAAGCTTTGGCAGAATCATATCAAGCTGCTAAGGAAGATGACAAAGATACTATGAAAAAGGCACTAGAAAATTTAAATATAAATATTGATGAAGAGCTCGAGAGCGAGTCTCAGGAGGAAGTTGTAGAAGAAGACTATGATAACATTCCTTGGGACGAAGAAGATGAAGATCTTTTGTTAGAGGCTGACGAAGAAGATGAGTCTGAAGAGTCTGCTTCAGATGACATTGAACTCGAAGAGCCTGTTGAAGAAACAGAAGAAGCTTCTGATGAAGAGACTCCTGTAGAAGATGAAGAAGCTGCCGTCGAAGACGAAGAAGAAACCGAAGCAGAAGACACTGAAGATGAAAATGTTGATGATGCGGACATTTCTGATATGAACACTGTCGGCGACGCTGTTGAAATGCTACAAGAGTATGATTCAGATATGAAAATTGAGTTTGAGCCTCTCGAGGTTGATGGTAAAGAATTTACTATTGATAAACTTTCTTCTTTCATTGATGATGAAAATGAAGAAGACCCAATACTTGTTATAGGTGTTGACTGTGAAGACTCTGAAGAAACTTCAGATGACACAGAGGAAGATATAGAACTTGAAACTGAAGACGAAGAAACTTCTGAAGAAGAGGTCGAAGAAATCGATACTATCGAAGACGAAGATCTTACTGACTCTGATGACTCCACAGAAGAGGACGAATCAGCCGAAGATGCCGGAGAAGAAGACGAAGTTATGGAAAGTCTAAAGAGCGTTATTCGTCAGAAGGAAGCACTGGAAACTGAGGTCAATGAGCTTCGTAAAGCTAAAGCAGTTGGCGATGCCAAAGAACAGGAGTTACAAGAGCGTCTAAACCGTTACAGCAAAGCCTTTAAGCAGGCGAGTGCTGAAGCTTCTAAGGTGCAAGATCTTACTGCTACAGTTCAAGAGCTAACTGAAAAGTTAACACAATCAAATGCAAAACTTAAGGTATTAACTGAAAAGGTTAATAACGCACAACAGCTGAAAGAGAGCTTTGAGAGCAGAAGTAAGTATCATGCGAAACGTTTAACTGAAAGCATTAACACACTTACTCAGGCTAATAAAGATCTTGAAGCTAAATTAGAAGGTCAAACTAAGCTATATTCTAAGAAATTAGAAGAAAGAACCAACTTGGCAAAAACCTACAAAGCACGCTTTATTGAGACTCTTACTAAATATATTGAGTCTAAAGCAAACATGCTGAGTATTCAGCCTTCTGAAATTACAAGCCGCCTCAATGAAAATTATACTCTCGCAGATGTTGATGCTGTTTGTGACCAAATCCTTGAATCTACTGTTAATTTCAGTAGACTTCCATTCAGCGGTAGAACAAAGACTTCTGCTCGTATTACTGAGTCTGTTAACAAGAAAGTTAATACTAGCGTAGAATACGGCTATGATATCGACGACTCTCTACTTGAGCTTGCTGGATTGAAGAAATAAATAAAGCTCTATTATTAAATATTTTAACTAACTTTTAGAAAGAGGTAAATTA
>JAEIGA010009517.1_pt1 | contig 14718 bp, 6 predicted proteins | sample 9270691 | NCBI WGS metagenome assembly JAEIGA01 (sample SAMN17057246, study PRJNA624740) | gut metagenome | biome: biome; isolation source: fecal sample | host: Bos grunniens | place: China: Xizang | collected 2019
GGATTGCACTTTGGCTGGAGCACGGTTGATCTCATCTGCCAATACAAAGTTAGCGAAGATTGGACCTTGCTTCACCTTAAACTCTTCCGACTTTTGCGAGTAGATCTGTGTACCCAACACGTCGGCTGGCAACAAGTCTGGTGTAAACTGAATACGGCTGAAATCGGCTTTTACCAATTTAGCCAATGTGTTGATAGCCAAGGTCTTTGCCAAACCAGGTACACCTTCTAGCAGGATATGTCCGTCTGCCAACAAACCAATCAACAGACTCTCTACGAGGTGCTTTTGACCTACAATCACTTGGTTCATGCCCATGGTCAGGGCTTCTACAAACGAACTCTCACGCTCAATGCGCTCTTGCAGTTCGCGAATATCTACGGTAGTTTGCATATAATAATGTTTATAATTGAATGCCTATCACTAAGAAAAACACACCAAAAAGTGCGTCCTTCTTGGTGTGTACAAAAACCGTGCCAAAATGCATTATCCCTTGAATGCGTTCCAGCCTTGGGCTTGGAGAGTAATTTCTTCACCGTTGCGTCCGATGAGATGGACTCCGTGTTCGGGTTTGGTGATGTGACCGATGAGATATACGTCCTCTAAAGGAATGAGTTTTTCATAGTCCTTGATGTCGCATGTGAACAATAGTTCGTAATCTTCGCCGCCATTTAGGGCACATGTTACGATATTCAGATTCATCTCCTCTGCCAAAGCAGCTGCTTGGTAATCAATAGGTAGTTTATCTTCATATACTGCACAACCAACATTGGATTGCGAACATATATGCATGAGCTCGCTGCTCAATCCATCTGAGATGTCCATCATAGCGGTTGGTTTGATGCCAGCTTTGTGCAGTTTGTCAATAATATCGTATCGGGCCTCTGGCTTTAGTTGGCGCTCCAGTAAATATTCGCGTCCTTCAAAGGCCGGAATAGCATTTTCGTTTGCATTCATTACAATTCGCTCGCGCTCAAGGAGTTGCAAACCCATGTAAGCTGTTCCTAGGTTACCTGTCACACAGATGAGATCGTTAACTTTGGCCCCATTGCGATAAACAATGTCGGAGTCATAGGCAGTTCCAATGCAGGTGATGGAAATGGTAAGTCCTGTCATCGAAGCAGAAGTATCTCCACCCACGAGATCTACATTGTATCTCTCACATGCAAGGCGTACACCTTCGTAGAATTCCTCTAGATTTTCTACGGAGAAACGCTTGCTAATACCCAGAGATACAGTGATTTGTGTAGGGGTGGCATTCATTGCGTAAATGTCTGAAAAATTGACTACCGCTGCTTTGTATCCAAGGTGTTTCAGAGGTACATATTCAAGGTTGAAATGAATACCTTCTAGCAGGAGGTCGGTAGTGATAAGAGTCCGTTTGTCACCATAGTACATGACGGCAGCATCATCACCAATGCCCTTTTGAGTGGATGGTTGTACGTGTTTAATTTCTTTGGTGAGGTGCTTGATTAGGCCAAACTCACCAAGAGTGGAAATTTCTGTTCTATTCATAATAATTCAAAATTCTTAATTCATAATTCGAAATTCTCATCGTTCTTCGATGAGGCCCATTTGGTATGCTTGCAAGAGCTGTTGTAGTTCTTTCACTTGGTGCATAAGTTCTTTTCCTCGGTCGGTGTCGCGCACTAGTATACGCTTGTGCGTGAAGTCTTCCAATTGTACGCGCGAATGGATATCCGAGCCTGATAATGCGGCTTGATCACGATTCTCAAATTTCTCATGCTCAATGAGTTGGATACCGTGACTGTTGTATATTAGGGTGTAACCCGAGATACCTGTTTTCTCTTGATAAGGTTTGGAGAATCCACCATCAATCACAAAACGTTTCCCTTCTCCACGCATAGGTGTTTCTCCTTTGATGGTACGTACTGGGATATGTCCGTTGACTATTCGTCCCGTTTTGGGGTCTAAACCAAATTCCTGCAAAATAGTCTCGCATATATCACGTCGGTCTGCTAAAGTATAGTATGCCCCTTTCTGCTCGTATTCAAGTTCGGTTATACCGATGAAATAGCGTTCGAATGTACTCATTTTATCTTTGTGATAGAGTGGAGAACCGTAGCCACACCAGAGATATAGCATATAATCCAATGCATCTACTTTCTCTTGCCCTTTACCAAAATAGGCTTGGCGTATGATGTGGTCAATACGTTGCATGAGGGCTTTCCCTTTTACGCGTTTGCCACAAACGTTCACTTCCATAAAACGTCCGTCTTCATCCATTGGTATGGCGGCGTGGAAGAGTAAAAATCCATTACGAACTAAGAACAGACTGCCATGTTGATAGAGCATGCGCAAATGTTTTTGTATCTTCTCTGATTTACGGAAGGAACGTGCCAATTGTTCCATCAGTTCATGCTCCTCCTGCGAGAGCGTATATGGATCACTGGGGGATATGGTGGGCAAGTTGGTGTCAGTAATCGGGTAGGTTTGATTGCCGATGGTGATGGTACCTGACTGATAATCAATCTTATCTAAAAAGAGACGATTGCTCATTTCATACTCGGGATGGCGCAAAATAGTCTGCCCCTCAAGTTTAAATTGAATAATGGTAATCGCCTTATGCATCTTTGCCATCAGTTGGGCAGAACGTGTGAGGCGGGGATTGTTTTCAAAGTCTTTGGTTTGAAATACTGAACATGGGTCGTTGCCATAAGTTTCCATGGCGAAGTTGGCAAGTGGAAGTAGATTGATCCCATATCCCTCCTCTAGGGTCTCAATATTGGCGTATCGGATACTAACGCGCAGCACAGTCGCTATCATAGCCCAGTTTCCGGCAAACGCAGCCATCCAGGCGATGTCGTGATTACCCCATTGAATATCATAGTCGCGTACGGTGGACAATACCTCCATAATTTTCGCTGCGCCTGGACCGCGGTCAAAAATATCACCCACGATATGCCATGTGTCAATGGCTAGCGAATGGATGAGATACGAGATAGCTATCAGCAGATGTTCAGCCCTACCTGTGGATATAATGGCGTTTACAATCGACTGAAAATACTTGCTGCGGTCGTTCTCAAGGCTAGACTCGTAGAGCAACTCCTCAATGATATATGCGAAGTTCTTTGGCAACATCTTGCGCACTTTAGAGCGAGTGTATTTGACTGATACGCCCCTTGTGATATTTAGTATCTGGTGCATACGTCGGGTGTACCAATCTTCGATTGTGGGATTATCCATAGGTAAACCTTCGTCGCTGAGTAATCGAGTTGGTTGATCACCTGTTTTTACCCAGCGTATGCGTTCATCGGGGTAGTAGATGAGTGCACACAATGCTCGTTTTTCTTTCTCCGTAAGGGTATTACCGTAAATGTCATCCACTTTGCGACGAATGACACCAGAGGCATTTTTGATCATGTGGATGAAGGCATTGGAGGCGCCATGTAAGTCACTGACAAAATGCTCTGTGCCTTTAGGCAGAGAGAGAATAGCGTGCAGGTTAATGAGCTCTGTGACTACAGCATCGCTATTCGGAAAACGCTCGCTCAATAGTCGTAAATAGCGTTCTTGGGCTTGAAAATTCTCCATCATCGTGTGCGTTGAGCTGTTTTGCGGCGCAAAGGTACAAAAAAATATGCACATACGCAAGCAAGCGAGCATATTTTGTTGAAAAAGATAGATTTCATCTATCATATAATCACACCACCGCTCACTGGGAGCTTGCTCATGAGTGAGCAGGTGGGTGTGATTATATGGAAAGCGAAGCCGTTTTTCAACAAAATATGTGAGTAAAACTGTAGTATGGGCTGCGTAGGGTGGGAGTAGCTACGGGGGAATTGGCTTTATGTGTGGCTATATTGCAATTTTGTGTGGTATATAAAGCCAAGGCAGATGTCCGAAGGTACAAAAAAATATGCACATACGCAAAAATAGATTTATTTTTCTCTTCTTATCCCCTACTACAAGGTCTATTACCATCCCCGGTACCACTCCGTTATCACTCTGCTGTTTCCTTTATGGGTGACCGAATCCTGCTAACTATTTGGTCACTATGGCGCGAACTGTTAACTAGCAGAACTAGCAACACAGAATATGGATAGATATATCTATCTTTTTGAAAAAATATGTTCGTTCCCTTGTGTATGTGCTTTTTTTTTTTGTACCTTTGCGCGCTTTTTTATGTAACTATTGATTATGATTGAATATATCAAAGGAATTTTAGCGGATATTACACCCACTTATGCTGTGATTGAAGCAGCAGGAGTGGGCTATGCCATTCATATAGCATTACCAACCTATTCAGCATTGGTAGGCAAAGAAAATACAGAAACGAAACTATTTGTTACTGAGATTATCCGAGAAGATACACATGACCTCTTTGGGTTCTTTACACGTGGAGAAAGAGAGCTCTTCCTCATGTTGATGACTGTTAGTGGTATCGGTGCCAACACTGCGCGGATGATTATGTCGGCCTACAGCGCAAGTGAGATACGACAAATAATAGCCACAGGCAATTCGCGTGCGCTCTCGCAGGTCAAAGGTTTAGGTCCTAAAACCGCTCAACGCATCATCGTGGATCTAAAGGATAAAGTGCTGAAGATTGAAATGGAGAGCTCAGAACAGGGAACAAAGAATCAGGATATATTACTTGTACCTGCACAGATGGATAGCGAAGTGAAGCAAGAGGCTGTAAGTGCGTTGACAATGCTTGGATTTGCAGCTGCAGCCAGCGGGAAAGTGGTGGATAAGATACTCAAAGCAGAACCGCAAGCTAGCGTGGAACAAGTGATTAAACAAGCATTGAAGTTACTCTAGTGTAGTCTCGGATTATGCAGTAGAGGATAAGGTAGTATATTTAGAAGTTAATAAAGTATAACGTGTTGAAAAAGATATTAATCATATTATTGAGCGTGATGCCAGTGCTGGCATGGGCGCAGGAGCAGGATACTATAGTGTCTTGGCAGGAGAATGATAGCATCGTGATGGCTCCTTTGCGAGTGCGTAGCGTAGGTGCTGAGAATTACGATGAGTTAACCCGGCCTCAAAGTAGTTTGGATCTGCAAAATCCTGACAATGTGACCAGTACTGTGGAATATGATGCGGCTACAGGTTGCTACGTCATGCGCACACGCATCGGTGACGTAGACATTGCTACACCCTACATGATGACGATGGAGGAATATCGCTCGTGGAGCGAACGCCAACAAATGGGGAAATATTGGCAGCAGAAAATAAGCGAGGTGGAACACGATAACGAGAAGAAATTTGATATCACGGATATGAAATTTAATATAGGTCCTGCAGATAAAGTCTTTGGCCCGGGTGGAGTGCAACTCAAAATGCAAGGATCGGCAGAGCTTCTTTTTGGTTTTAAACATCAATATATGGATAACCCAGCCTTGACCGAGCGTGCACGCAACAATAATATCTTTGATTTCGACGAGAAAATTCAGGTCAATGTCAATGGTAAAGTGGGCGATAAACTGAACTTTAACATGGGCTACAATACCGAGGCATCATTTAGTTTTGATCAGACAAATATCAAACTGAATTACAAAGGACAAGAGGATGATATTATTCAGTCGCTAGAGGCAGGTAATGTATCGATGAACTTGAATAGCAGTTTGATAAGCGGAAGTAGCGCACTTTTTGGCGTAAAAACGGATTTGAAGTTTGGCAAACTGAAAGTGCAAGCGTTGGTGTCACAACAAAACTCAGAGAGTCAGTCGGTGAGTAGCAAAGGTGGCGCTCAGACGACCAACTTTGAAGTGGGGATAGATACTTATGACGAGAATCGTCACTTCTTCTTAAGTTATTATTTCCGTGACCATTATGAGGAGTCGATGGCAGCATTACCTTATGTGGCGAGTGGTGTGACAATCAACCGCATTGAGGTATGGGTAACCAACAAACGTGGTAACTACGATGAAGCACGTAATATAGTAGCATTAGCGGACTTGGGAGAGGCTGATCCTATGCACGTGTTGAATTCGGCATGGACTACGGCTGCAGGTGTACGTACCCCATATAACAAGGCAAACTTATTGTATCGTACATTGGTAGATGATAATCCTGGTGTACGCGATATTCAGCAGATTAGCAGCGTAATGCAGTCTTTGCCAAATATGGAATTGGGAGAAGATTATGAGAAAGTGGAATCTGCACGACTGTTGAACAACGGAGAGTACACGTTGAACGCTGCATTGGGATATATTTCGCTGAAAACTTCGCTGAATCAGGATGAAGTGCTGGCGGTAGCATATGAGTATACATATGCGGGTCAGGTGTATCAGGTGGGTGAGTTCTCTACCGATGCTGGAGAGACGCTCAAAGCGCCGAATGCATTGCTGTTGAAATTGTTAAAAAGTTCAAACAATGCTCCTTCAATGAAGGGAAAAGGCACGTGGGACCTGATGATGAAGAACGTATATTCGTTGGGCGCAAATCAGATATCAAGCGATAAGTTTGAATTATATATCCAGTACCGCAATGATTCTGTGGGTACGGAGATGCAATACCTCATGGAGGGAGATTGCAAAGGTAAGCAATTGCTTCGCGTGATGAATCTTGATCGCTTAGATTCACGTAACAACCAAGCACCTGATGGAAGATTTGACTACGTGGAGGGATACACAGTATTGGCTTCGTCAGGACGTATTATATTCCCCGTGTTGGAGCCATTCGGATCTCACTTAGCACAAGCAATCGGCAACCAAACAATAGCAGAGAAATATGTTTTCCAGGAGTTGTATGATTCAACGCTTGTTGTAGCGCAAGAGCTGTCTGAGAAAAATAAGTTTGTGTTGATGGGTAAGTACAAGGGAAGTGCGGGTAACGAGATTAGATTGAATGCAATGAATATCCCTCGTGGAAGTGTAGTGGTGACTGCTGGTGGTGCAACATTGGTGGAGAACGTGGATTATACGGTGGACTACACGATGGGTACAGTGACGATACTCAATCAGTCGATAATTGATGCGGGTACGAACGTGGATGTAAAGTTGGAAAACCAATCACTATTCTCAATGCAACGCAAATCGCTGTTTGGTGCACATGTGGAATATGAATTTAACAAAGATCTAACGGTGGGCGGTACAATCATGCATATGCGTGAGAAACCATTAACCACCAAGGTAAATACCGGTAGCGAACCTTTGGCGAATACTATTTGGGGAGTGAATGCAAGCTGGAAAACTGATCTGCAATGGCTGAGCCTGCTAATTGACAAGGTACCGTGGATTGATGCAAGTGCACCTTCTACTTTCCGAGTGAATGCTGAATTTGCGCACTTGATTCCAGGGCATACTAAGGATGTGGGTAATGTGGGAACTGCGTATATCGATGATTTTGAGGCTACCAAAACCAATATAGATATCCATTACCCCAACTATTGGCGTTTGGCATCCACCCCAACTGGAGATCACTTTGATGAGGCATTGATGAGCAATAATATGGATTACAACAAGAATCGTGCACTGTTAGCATGGTATGCTGTGGATCCTATCTTTGGCCAGCCACAAAGTAATACGCCAAAGCATATCAAAGATGATCTCGACATGATGTCTGACCATCGTACGCGTATCGTGTTGGAGCAGGAGATCTATCCGAATAAGGATGTGCTGCCTAATACGGATAGCAAGTTGGCGGTGATGAACTTAAGTTTCTATCCAGAGGAACGTGGTCCGTATAATATCTCTGCCGATGAGATTGGTACGGATGGTAAACTGACCAACCCCAAGGAGCGTTGGGGTGGTATTATGCGCAAACTCGAAAATACCGACTTTGAGAAGGCGAATATTGAGTATATCGAATTTTGGTTAATGGATCCATTCTTGACTAACCCCGAGGCAGCTTATGAGGGTGGTGACTTATATATTGACTTGGGAGATGTCAGCGAGGATATCTTGCGCGACGGTAAGAAGAGCTTTGAGCATGGCCTGCCGCTGAATGGCGAGGAAACTATGGTGGATAGAACAATATGGGGACTATCGGCCAAGACAACTAGTACGGTGGTGGCTTTTGCCAACGAGGCTGGAGCACGAGAGAAACAAGACGTTGGTTTGAACGGACTAAGTACAGAGTCAGAGTTCTTGTTTGAGTATAATGGCAAGAAACCGTATGCAGAGTTTGTGGCAAACTTACGAGGTAAGGTGGACCCAGTGGTGTTATCATTATGGGAAGATGATCCTTATTCCCCTCTTAATGACCCTGCAGGCGATAACTACCACTACTATCGTGGAGAAGACTATGACCGTGAGCAAGTATCTATCTTGGACCGCTACAAACACTACAATGGTACGGAGGGCAACTCTCCGGAGATGGAAAACAATGCCTCGTATGGTACGGCATCCACTCTGCAACCCGATATCGAAGATATCAACCAAGATAATACGCTCAACGATAGCGAACGTTTCTATCGCTATCATATCTCTATCCGTAAAGAGGATATGCAGCGTGTGGGACAACAGCATATTGCTAGTATCATGCAAACAGAGGTAACCTTGCGCAATAAGGAGAAAGCAATGGTGACATGGTATCAATTCAAAATTCCATTGCGTGGCGATACGGCAATTATGAAGAAAGTGGGTAATATACGCAATTTCAAATCAATCCGTTTTGCGCGTATCTATATGACCAACTTCGCACAAGAGACGCATCTGCGCTTAGCAACACTGGATCTGGTGCGTGGCGAATGGCGTAGCTATACCAAGGGGTTGTATCAAGATATAGCGAATAATCAGTACAATATTTCCAATCCTTATACGGGCAATGGCTCAATGGATGTGGAGGCAGTCAATATTGAGGAGAATTCAAATCGTACGCCAGTCAACTATGTGTTGCCTCCCGGTATCACGCGTCAAACTGACCCAGGACAAGCGCAGTTGATAGCACAAAATGAGCAGTCTATGGTGTTCCGTTTGCATGACCTTGCACCAAAAGATGCTCGCGCAGTGTACAAAAATGTGGTGTATGACATGCGACAATACAAGCGTCTACAGATGTTTGTACACGCCGAGTGTTTACCGCAGTTTGATCCAATAGCGGACCAAGATATATCGTGCTTCATTCGCTTAGGGTCGGATTTGAAAAATAACTACTATGAGTATGAGATTCCTCTCTATCTCACACCAGAGGGAACCTATAATAATGATGTGGCAGCAGATCGCGCGAAAGTATGGTTGCAGGAAAACACGTTTGATTTTGACCTACAAACCTTGGTGAATGCCAAGTTGGCACGCAATAAGGCGAAACGTGCAGGCAACAGCAATATTGGCAACACCATTCCATATGAGTCGTATGACCCAGAGAAATTGAGCAACAAGATTACTGTCCTCGGTAACCCAACACTCGAGGATGTGCAAGCCATCATGATTGGTGTACGTAACAAAACTGACAAGGAGGTGAGTGCGGAGATTTGGGTAAACGAGTTGCGCTTGAGCCAATTCAATGAGCAGGGTGGTGTGGCTGCCATGGCGAATGCAGCATTAAGCATTAGTGATATTGCGCAAGTTAATGTGGCTGGACGATTGGAAACAGCTGGATATGGCTCAATCGAGTCTAATGTGCTAGATCGAAATATGGAAGATGCATACCAATTGTCGGTGAGTGCAGCCTTAGAAGCAGGACGCTTGTTCCCTGAAAAAGCAAAGCTGCAAATACCACTCTATGTGTCCTACACCAATGAAACACAATCACCGGATTTTGATCCGCTGGATTCAGACGTGAAATTATCGGAGACCTTAGATAACTTTGAAACGAAAGAGCAGAAGGATTCCATAAAATTAATGGCAAATACGGTACATGAGGCAACCAGTTTCTCTGTGTCGAATATGAAGGTGGATATCCACTCTAAGAAGCGCAATATGTTCTACGATCCAGCCAACTTCTCCATATCGGCAAGCTACAATGAGCAAGAGCAACATAGCCCAGATATAGAGAAAGATGTGTCGAAAGATTATAAAGGATCATTCAACTATTCTTATTCGTTCAATCCACAACCTTGGGAACCATTTAAGAATGTGGAGAAGGTGAAGAAAGTGAAGTTACTTAGCGAACTAAATTTCTATTATCTCCCACAATCATGGGCATTCAATACGACTATGCACCGAACATTTACCCACATGAAAATGCGAGATTTTAATTCGGTAGATTTAGGGGCAACACGCAATGATGAGATGGAGCTAATGTTCTCAAAAGACTTTACTTGGGATAGGAATTTCGACTTTAAGTATGACTTGACTAAGAATATGAAGTTCACCTTCCAAACAGCGATGAATTCAACGGTGGATGAGGGATACTACACACCAGAAATCATCAAGGATTATGCCTTTACCCATGACTATTATGAAGCTTGGAAGGACACAGTAAAACGCAGTATGGCTACTTGGGGTACACCATATACCTACCAACAACTATTCTCAGCATCGTGGAATGTGCCGTTCAATCGTATACCATATGTGGAGGCATTAACTGCTAATGCATCCTACAATGCAACCTATAACTGGAATCGTACGATGCAAACAACCAATGAGGCCGCTAATTTGGGTAATGTAATTAGTGGTACAAGAGCATGGCAGGTGGATGGTGGTATTAATTTTGAAACATTATATGGCAAGTCTAAGTATTGGAAGACCATGACGCAGCATTATAACCAACGTTCGTCCCGTCGTCGTGCTTTCAAACCCAAGACGTATACCGAAACAATTACCATACAAGCAGGACAATCGCAAGAAATCACTCACCGTTTGGGTAGCGAATCGCTGAAAGCAACTGCCACTGTCAATGGAAAGAATGTGAAGATAAAACTCACTCCAACATCCAATACTAAAGCTACGGTGGAGAGCAAGGATAGCTATGACAATATGCAACTTACCTTGACGACAGTGGACAAGAATAGGCGTTCTGGTGCTCAAGTGGTGGCAGATATGGCTGCATATGTAGGAACAATGTTCCGCAAGTTACAAGTGACCTATCGCAATACCAACTCGCTGACATTGCCTGGATTTGCTCCGCAAGCTGGTTTCATGGGACAAAGACGCTTCAATGATCTATATGCCCCTGGATTTGACTTCGCATTCGGCGGATTTACAGATGACTTTGTCGAGAAAGCGAAGAATAATGGTTGGCTATCGGGCGACACTACAGTCGTGCAACCTGCAACTCGCTCTAAAACGAGTGATTTGGATATCAAACTTACGATGGAACCATTGCCTGGCTTTAAGATTCAACTCAATGGTAAGCGCTATCAAGCACAATCAACATCCGTGATCTATTCCTATGAACAACTGCAAGAGAATATGACGGGGTCGTTTAATATTACACAGGTCGCAATCGCTACGGCCTTCCATAAGGTGGGCAATGCAGATGTCAATTTTGCATCAGAAACCTTTAGCCAATTTTTGACGAATCGCAACGTAATGGCGCGCCGCGTCGCAGACCAATATACGGGACTCCGCTATCCAAACGCAGGATTCATTCCATTGGAGTTGCGCGGCAAACCATATAATCCTAAGTACGGAGCAGTTGCTGACAATTCTGCGGATGTGCTTGTACCTGCCTTCTTGGCTGCTTATACTGGACGCGATGCGAATACTGTGTCAATGAATCCATTCTTGGGACTATTGCAAATCTTGCCTAACTGGTCGGTAACCTTTGATGGATTAGGACGATTGCCATGGATGCGTGATCACTTTAAATCAATTAATCTCACACATGCGTATACGTGTAAATATGCGATAGGTAGCTATTCTACCTATTCTACATGGATGCCTGCTAGCGACTTGGATAACAAGCAAGTGGGATTCGTACGTGACGTAGCCACCGATTATCCAATCCCTTCGGCTGCATACGATATCTCTTCGGTGAACTTATCAGAGAACTTCTCGCCATTGATTGGTGTAAACATGACAATGAAAAATTCATTGTCGGCTAAAGTGGAATATCGCAAACAACGCAATATATCGCTGAATGTTAATTCGGTACAAATCACCGAGGGACATACCAACGAGTTTGTGATAGGTGCTGGCTATACAATTAAAGACCTTAGCTTCGTGGCGAAGGGTGGCGATGGAAGGCAAAAGAAAGTGAGCAACGATTTGAAAATCAATGTGGATCTAAGTTATAAAGATATTAAAACTCTCTTGCGCAAAGTAGAAGAGGACCTTACACAAGCAAGTTCAGGCAACAAAGTGTTTGGTATTAAGATTAGTGCAGATTATGTGCTCTCACAAAAAATTAATTTGCAATTCTTCTACGATCATCAAGGTACAACCCCGCTAATCTCATCTTCATACCCTATTAAGGCGGATAATGTCGGTATCAATGTCAAACTCATGCTTACCCGTTAACGGAGATGTATAAGGTCGGTATCATTGGCCCTGAGTCCACTGGTAAAAGTACCTTAGCGACATATCTAGCACGCCGCTATGGCGGTGTGCTAGTGCCGGAATATGCACGAGAATATATGGAGCGCCTTGCACCCACATATACGTATACATACGAGGATGTGGTCACAATCGCTGAGCAACAGGTGAATTTCTTACATAAACTGCATGCTGCGATTCTAAATGCAAACCTAGAATCTCATGAGGATGTTGTTTTTTTTGATACAGAATTGATTATTACGAAGGTCTGGTTTATGCATAAATTTGGCAAATGTCCTAATTTCCTCCTTGAGGCGATTGCTCAATATCCGATGGATGTATATTTGCTTTGCTATCCTGATATGGTATGGCAACCCGACCCTGTGCGCGAAAATCCAAATATCCGCGAATTCTTGTTCGAATGGTACGAACGCGAGATTCAAAAACTCGGTATACCTTATTATATTATAAAGCATTCTGATTTATAAACTCACATTACATCCTATAGCAAGGTTTAGTTTCTGATGACTCGCATTGGAAATAGGTAGGATGATATTGTCTTTGTTTACTTGCCATGGATTGAGCATGACATGGGCAAAGGCTGTGATATAAGGCGATTTCTTGATTTCAGTTGGTAATCTCCATGTCTTGTTGAGCTTCGCTCCAATGTGGCATATCGCAAAATTCCCTTGATAGTTAGTATATAGACTTTTGGCAGGAGTCATTCCGACTTGTAGGTTCAATAGCCAATCTTCCTTTAACTGTACATCATATCCTAGCTCAATGTAGGATGAGTAGGCACGTTTTAATTCGACAGCCTGAGTATAATAACCATCGCGAACAAAGGTGCGACATGCTAGTAGTATACGTAGTGGAATTTGATCGCTTACTCGATAGCTAATGCGCCATTCTCCCGTTGTACCACCTCCTCCAGGAGCATGGTTTTTCATGTCAAAGAATTTTGAATGACTACCATCTGTGTAGCAATCGAAATAATACATGTGGATGTAATATACACTCAAACCCCACCTACTAAAACCAATTGTAATATCTACTTCAGGGTTAAATCCCGTGAAAGTCCAATCGCTCGCTCCTATATTCCACCACATATTGGCAAATACGCCATAATAACTCACTTGTGCATCTGCCTGCAAACTCAGTCCGCCACAATTCAAACCACGCCAAATATAATTGCTAGTCATGCTTGCACTAATCGACCAATCTAGATGATCTACTTTTGACTGAGCATTCATAGCTTGCACAACTAGCACGAATGCGAAAATAACAGATAGCCAATATCGTTTCATTTGTTCAATACTATGTTTTTACGTCACAAAAGTACTACTTTTTTTTTATATGAACAAATGTGTGTGTAAAAATTTGCATATATTCATTTTTTTTTGTACCTTTGCGAGTTCTTTGTTAAAAGTAGAAATAAATTGTAAATTCCTAACTTGTGAACAATATTATGTCTGTTAAATTTTACAAATCAGAGAACCAAGTCCCATTGGAGATGCATAAGGTTCGCGTGGTACAAAAGTTGAATCTATTGCCAGTGGATGAGCGCCTTCGCGCTATCCAAAAGGCGGGTAATAACACCTTCTTGTTGCAAAACAAAGATATCTATCTTGATATGCTGACTGACTCGGGCGTGAACGCCATGTCCGATCGTCAAACAGCGGCAATGCACCTAGCAGATGACTCCTACGCTGGTAGCGAGACTTTCAACCGCCTGAAAGCGGCTATGAAGGAAGTGTTTGGTACCGACAATGTGTTGCCTGCGCACCAAGGTCGTGCGTGTGAGAACATCTTAGCAGAGCGCTTCGTAAAGCCTGGTATGATAGCAATTATGAACTTCCATTTTACCACCACCAAAGCCCATGTGACTCGTTGTGGCGGCGAAGTGGTAGAGGTGCTGCACAAAAAAGGTCTTATACCACAAAGCGATGACCCATTCAAGGGAGATATGGACCTGCAAGAATTGCGCCGCGTGATTACCGAATATGGACCAGAGAGAGTGGCGTATGTGCGCGTGGAGGCAGGAACCAACTTGATTGGTGGTCAGCCTGTTAGCTTGGAGAATATGCTGGCAGTAGCCGATATATGCCACGAGTTTGGCGTGCCAAGTGTGTTGGACGCTTCGTTGCTGCAAGATAATATCTACTTTATGAAGACCCGCGAGGCGCAATGCAAATACATGACGCCAAAAGAGATTTACCACCTGTTGGCAGGCAAGATGGATATCATCTATTTCTCCGCACGTAAGTTGGGCTTTGCTCGCGGTGGCGCTATCATCAGTCACAATACTGAACTCATCAAGAGTATGATGGAGTTTATCCCATTGTACGAGGGCTTCTTGACCTATGGCGGTATTGATGTGCGTTCCATAGAA
>JAEIGA010009518.1_pt1 | contig 14717 bp, 11 predicted proteins | sample 9270691 | NCBI WGS metagenome assembly JAEIGA01 (sample SAMN17057246, study PRJNA624740) | gut metagenome | biome: biome; isolation source: fecal sample | host: Bos grunniens | place: China: Xizang | collected 2019
TCTTTTGCAAATATTCATACGCTTCCTTTGGCTTATCGTTAGCCTTAGAGAAGATTGCCTTGCGATAATACCAATCACTCATTCTTGGCAACATGAATTCGACAACTTCCTTGTTTTGTTTTACCAACGTCCCAAGCTCAATCCATTTGGCGTAAATCTCGGTATCGCTATTGTAATGCTCGTTTTTCTTCAAGAAATCTTCAGCCGAAGAGAGTTGAAACTCATAAACCGGCATCATATCGGGGTTTTCCGTGTTTATTGCCGCACAAGCCTTTATGTGTTTCTCATATTTGGACAATACATCTTTCTTTGTCGAAGGTGAAATCACTTGTGCTTGCACCAAACCTGCCATCAAAACAAACAAAACCGCTACAAAAAATCTTCTTACCATAAATCGCTATACAATGTTATTGCTTTAATGGAGCAAAGATAATACTTATTTTGAAAAGACAACATTTTGCAAACGTTAAAGCTTTGGTGTTTTGATTTTTTACTTTGCCTGTTCGTTTTGCTTTCTTGTCTTAGAGTTTTGTTTCAACGTAAAAAAGGCAAGCTTTTCAGGATTAAAAATCACCATTCATTATCAAACATTTACAAAACAAAGAAAGAGAAAAATAAAACAAAGATTCGCTGAATTGTTTCTTGATTTCAGTAAATTCTTTCTTTGTTTGGCTGAAACCGATATTTTATCGCATAAAATCTTTCGAAACAAAGTGCGGTTTTATCCTGCAAAAACGGAAGTTTTTCGTATCTTTGCTTTTTGTTTTTCATGGAATCGTTCAAACAAAGTCAAATGAAACATTACGAAAAAACCGAACAAAAACTTGCTTTCAGGCAAATAGTGCAAGAGGTTAAAGATTGTTGTCTTTCTCTTGCAGGTATGCGTCTTGCAGACAGGATGCGGTTTATGTGTTCTTTTGACAAAGTTGAACGAGAATTGGGATTGACCGACGAATTTCTTTCAATCCTGCTGTCAAACAAGGCTTTCCCGACCGAGGATTACTTTGACATGAGTCAAGAGTTGAAAAGGTTGGAAACCAATGGCACATTTATTTCTCTTGTTTCTTTGGTTGAATTATTCCGAAGTCTGACTACAATCCAATCATGCTTTGATTTTTTCGAACGAGACATTCAAGACAATTATCCTTTGTTGAAAAGCCTATGCACAGGTCTTCAGATCGAAAGCGAGATTCTTTCTCGTTGCAAACGTTTGCTTACATCCGACGGAGAGATGTCCGATACGGCATCCGAAGAACTTTATGCGATAAGAACGAATATCAGACGCACTAAATCGGAAATAGAAAAACGACTCCGCAAACTTCTCGGCATTTCAAAGCAAGAGGGTTGGACTGCTCCCGAAGCAGAACTGACGGTAAGGGATGGCAAAGGCGTTATTCCGATTTCGTCAGCGAACAAACGCCGTATGCAAGGCTTCATAATAGATGAGTCTTCGACAGGACAGACTTCTTATATCGAACCTGCTGAAGTGGTGGAATTGAACAATCGATTGAAAGAAGCGGAGTTTGAGGAGAACAGAGAAATTATCAGAATATTGACCGAATTCACTGTTTTTCTAAGACCGTTCATTCCGATTTTGCTTTCGGCATACGCATTTCTTGCAAGGATAGATTTTATCAGAGCAAAAGCAAAATACGCTCTTCGAATCGGAGCAGGAAAACCAATATTGAGAAAAAACAAAGGCTTTTCCTGGTTTGAGGCTCGCCATCCTATCTTGGAGGCAAGCTTGAAAAAGAACAACAAAACGATAGTTCCTTTGAAAATTGAGCTGAATGACAAAAAACGCATCTTGATTATTTCGGGTCCGAATGCAGGCGGCAAGTCAGTATGCTTGAAAACAGTGGGGCTATTACAATATATGTTGCAATGCGGCTTGCTTGTACCGATGAAACAAACAAGTGAATATTGCTTATTCGACAATCTGTTTATTGATATTGGCGATGAGCAGAGTTTGGAAAACGATTTGAGTACATACAGTTCTCATTTGCTTTCGATGAAACATTTGTGCAGAGTTGCCAATGCTGCTTGTCTGTTTTTGATTGACGAATGTGGTACAGGGACTGACCCTAATATCGGTGGTGCAATTGCAGAAGCAGTGTTGGAACACTTGAATGACAAAAACGCTTTCGGTATCGTTACAACCCATTATTCGAATTTGAAGTTGCTTTCCGAAAAACATTCTGCCATAAGCAATGCTGCGATGTTGTTTGACACTAAAGCACTGAAGCCATTGTATCGTCTGTCGGTTGGAAATCCCGGAAGCAGTTTTGCTTTTGAGATTGCACAAACAATAGGTCTGCCTTCGGAGATAATCGAATCGGCAAAAACAAAAGTCGGAAGCGGAATGGTGGATTTCGAACAAAGCCTGCAAACATTGGCTGTTGAAAAAATGGAAATCAAATCAAAACAGACCGAACTGCAACTTGCAGACGATTTGCTTAATTCTTTGGTTGAACAGTACAAAGCAAAGAAAGAAGAAATCACTCGCAAGGAAAAAGAAATCATCTTCGAGGCTAAAAAGCAGGCTAATCAAATTCTGAAAGATGCAAACAAACAGATTGAAGAAACGATTCGCAATATCAAAACGACCAAAGCCGAAAAGGTAAGTACGCAAAAAGAAAGGGAAAAGATAAAAGAAAGCATAAAAAAGGTGGAAGAAGAAAGCAAAGCTTTGCAAAGCGAGATTTCAAACATCGAACCACCGAAAAAAGAAACCAAAAAGCATATTCCTTTCGACAATTCACCTTTGCAAGAGGGTGATATTGTGCTTGTGGATGGGCAAGACAGCTATGGGACGGTTTTGAAGTTGAAAAAAAATAAAGCAGAGGTCGTTTGCGGACAGATGAGCTTGTCTTTACCGATTGAACGCTTGCAAAAAGTAAATAAAAACAGCTATTTGAAGCAACAAAAGCAACAATCGGGAGCAAAAAGCCGTATAAGTATAAGCCTGATGCAGGATATAAACGATTTAAGAGCCAAATTCGACTATCGTCTTGACTTACGCGGACGCAGAGCCGATGAAGCGTTAAGCGAATTATCAAAATATATCGATACGGCTCGCCTTTTGGGAGAATCGGAAATAGCAATCCTTCACGGCAAAGGCGATGGCATTTTGAAAACTGTGCTAAGAGATTATTTGAAAGAAAATCCCGAAGTTGATAGTTTCAAAGCCGAAAGAGTGGAGTTCGGAGGAGAAGGAATTACAAAAATAAAACTGAAATAGCGAACGAAATTACAATTAACAGTGTCTTAGATTAAAATAAAACGAATAAAGATATGGACAACAGAATCAAAACTTTGAAAATGAGGGTTCTTCTGATTATTTTTGCGTTTTGTGCATTCCCTGCAATGGTGTCTGCACAGGATTTTGACGCATTAAGAGGCGATGGTTTGGATTTTTCTCACGGTTATATGGGATGGACAGCCAGAACAGGAAGTTACCAAGGCTCTTCGTCGAGTTCTCCAAACTGGAGCTGGACTCAAACACATGGAGATCCTACACAAGCATCGGATGGCGGTGGAAGCCGATTTCAAATTTTCTCTGATGCGAATGCAAGGGATTCTTATTCGAATAATCAATTGCCAAAAGTGCCTACACATTTGGGATGTCAATATTCATCTCAGTTAGGCAATAGTAACGGAGGAGGAGATTGCTCTCAGTTGCAATATACCTTTCAAGTGTCATCAGAAAACTGTCTTTTGACAATTTACTATGCGATGGTACTGATGACTCCTCACCAAGGAGAACATTATGCCAACCCTACATTCCAAATAGATGTGATGACACATGACCCTGTTACGAATCAAATGACAAACGATCTTGTTGACCCATGTGCATTCTTTGAACAATCAGGAGACGTTCCTTCAACCGGAACATTACCTACAGGTTGGCACAGAGGACAATCAACTTGGGTATATTGCGATTGGCAAGAAGTAAAAATCAATCTTAAGAGATTTGAAGGCGACAGAGTAACTTTGAGGGTTAGAATCAGCGATTGTAAATATTCTGCTCACGGTGGATATGGTTATATTGCGGCTAAGGTTGAGCCTGCAAAGATTAACGTTCCCGGATGTGCAGGTAACGGAGACACTGTAACGGTTGCACAAGCTCCTGCCGGCTTTGCGGAGTACAAATGGTTCGAAATAGAAAACACATATATGTCTCAAGACGAGCTAAGCAACGTTGACGCATCTGCTACTGCACTTTCAACAGACTCGAACCTTGTTGTAACAAACGATATGATGGGTAACGATCCTGTGAAATTTTATGCTTGTAAAATTACAGGTGCTGCGATGTATCCGACTTGGGGAACGGTTCGTCCTCCTTGCTCTGCTTACATAACCACACAGATAAACGACATACGTCCTATCTTCAATCTGCAAGTTACAGAACCGACTGCGGCTGATCCTCCGGGAAGAGCAATTTTCCTTGTCGGAGATGTGAATGCGGCAGGTGCACCTTTGTATTGGCAAGAGTATGATTTCGGAGATGGAACCACACCTATACAGATAGAATATCAAAACAACAAATGGGTAGTCTTGAATGAAGCAGACAATCCTGCAACGACATACGAATATGACGCGAACAACTCGGTTGAAAAACTTATTCACGTTTACGCAACAGACGGAACGTATGAGTATGTTCGTAAAGTAAGGAGTTCGGAAGACCCATTGGCAGAGGAGGTTGTTTATTGTGAGAAAGACGATCGTAAAACAGTTATAATACCTAAGATTCCGTCTTTGGTACTTGAAGCAGACGAAGAGATATGTGCAGGAGAGACGGCAAGCATTACAGCTTCTTCTCCAGATGATGAAGGAAACGATAATTTGGTTTACCAATGGTGGCATTCCGAAGAGGCAATCGGAACAGAGGCTCCTATAAACGAAGGTACTACTTTCCAAGAACAAATCACTGCAAACACAACTTATTATGTCAAAGTTACAGATCAAGAAACCGGATACTACAATATTAAGTTCATAACAATAAACGTACAGGCATTTCCTGAGGTAACATTGGACGGAGCAACAAAGTTGTGTATGGGAGACAGAGCTGTGATAACCGCATCTGACGCAACAGGAAATGCAGTTGCCTTTGAATGGACTTTCAATCGTCCATCGAACCCTCCAATTATGATGAATCCGACCACCAATGCAGTATTGGATTTCTTGCCAACTAGAGATACGACGGTTTATCTTATAGCAGAAACATCTGTTGGTTGCGTTGCATTCGACAGTATCAGAATTACGGTTATCAATCCTTTGGCATCGGTTTCAACAAACGAGATTTGTCCGGGTGATACCGTTTTATTAATCGGAGAAAATGCAGTTGAATATGGTTGGAGTGCAAATCCGCCTGATGCAAGTCTTACAACCGACAGAGTAATACAACCGATTGCCGTTACACCTCAAGAAACTACAACTTATACAATGAGCGGATACGGAGAAACAGGCTGTCATACAGATAAACAAGTTACAGTTACGGTTTATCAATATCCTGTGGCAACGATAGCATTCACCCCCGGATATGTCGATGTCGATAATCCTGTGCTTTCAATCTCGGATGTATCGCCAAATGCCTACACTTCATCTTGGTTATTCTCAGACGGAGGAACTGCAACAGGCCGTACGGTTACACATTCTTTCAATGATCTAAGCACCGATTCGGTAAACATAAAATTGGTAAGCTACAATCGCTTGGGTTGTGCCGATAGTACAAGCGTCAGTGTGCCAATTGAATTGTTCGGAGTTTGGATGCCGAATGCGTTCTCACCAAATAATGACGGAGTAAATGACAAGATATTCTTCTCATCTTTGAATAACTTGGAAGATGTCAGCTTTGAAATTTTCAATCGTCAAGGATTAAGATTATTCCAAGTGCATGAGAAATTCTTGACTTGCGGAGTTATTCCTGATATGACTGATTTGCTCGGTTGGGATGGAACATACAAGGATGAGGAATGCCCTCAGGGTACATACGTTTATCGTTTGAGTTATCGTCGTTCAGGAAACACGAAAGTGTATGACCGAATGGGAACCATAACATTATTCAGATAAAATTTCTTTTTTTCATAACATTTGATGAAAATGGCAGAGTGTTGCACTCTGCCGTTTTTCTTGAAAAGCAAAACGATGAATTTTTCAACTCTTGCAAAGAATTACATCCGCTACAGATTAAAAGCGAAAGACGAATACTCGATTCATTCGCCTTTTATGTTTGATTTTTTCACCAAAGGCTTGAAAACGAAATTCCCAAAACAAGCTTATCGAAAGTTGAAAAAAGATTGGAAGGCATTTGAATGCAAAACCTCTAATCTACATCTTAACCTAAAACACAAAAACAACCTTTTTATCTGTCGGATTGCAGCATATTTCGCACCGAAACAAATACACATCATATCGGACAACTGCAACAATCTTGCACCTTATCTTTCTGTGACATTGCCTCAAAGCAAGATTTCATTCTTTACTCAAAACGCTGAAAATATTTCTGCAATAAAGCAAGCAACTTCAGGAATCGGTTCTGCAAACACAGAGTTTCACAATGCCAAAAACTCAGAACAATTGCTCGAATGTTTGAATGAATCCCCCAAAGCTGACTTTGTGATTATCGATTGTAAAAAAGACGTTTACAATTTGCAAAACACAATAGAACAAATCGTTGCAAGATGTTCGGAAAATGCCGTAATAATTCTGTCAAATGCCTTTTGCAAGCCCGCAATTGAGGAACAATGGGAATGGTTCTTAAGAAACAATCAAATCAAAGTTACAGCTGATTTCTTCCTTTGCAAAGTCGCTTTTCTGACTCAAAACCCTATAAAAAAGCAACATTACATCCTTCGAACGAAATAAAGAAACAGAAAATCCTTTCTTTGTTTTATTTCGCTGAATCTTTGTTTCAGAAAATTGTTTCTTTGTTTTGGTGGAGCGAAGCTTTGTTTCGGTTTTACAGCACCGGAGAAGAGTGGTTTAGTTCAAAAATTCCTCTCCGTCTTCCAATTGAGAAATAAGATGTTTCCAAGAATAGCTCTCGTCCACAAGCACGCGGAAAGTGTATTTCTTATTAGTCTTGTTGGTCAATTTTGAGGAGCGAACACAAGGGTTAAGTATTTTGAAATATTTGTAAGGACAATTTATCTTCTTTGCAAAAGCTGCCATGTCGGTTATTGAGCTGTCAATTGTTATTTCTTTGTATTGCAAAGGTTGATAGCAGTCTTTTTGCCTTACATAAAAGCCGTATTGCTGTGGATTTTGCAAAAGTATCTTGTATGCCAATATTCGGTAAACATATCTTGAGGTTTCGGTATTCAGATGCAGTCCCCAATAGTCTTTACACCCTTGTTCTCGCATCTGTTTCTTGATTCCGCCCTCTCCACAATTGTATGCGGCACAAGTCAAAGCCCAATCGCCCAATCTGCCATAAGAAGACTTCAAATATTTTACTGCTGCCGCTGTTGCCTTTCTAAGATCATATCTCTCATCCCATTCATTTGTTACTTCCATTCCATATTCCTTTGCAGTGGTCGGCATAAACTGCCAAAAGCCTGAGGCTTTCGCCGGAGAGGTTACATCACTCAACGCACTTTCTGCAACAGCAAGGTATTTCAAATCGTCATGTCCGCCAAACTCTGCAAGCAATTGTTCTATTTCGGGCAAGAATCGCCATGAACGTTTCAATATTAAGAAAGTCGAATTGTGCTGATACATTATCGAAGTGAGTTCTCTGTCCAATGCTTCTCGAACAAAGACATTGTCAAGCGGAACTTGCTCTCCGCAAAGCGACAACGAATCGGGCAAAGGTGCAGAGAAATGTTGCAAATGTTGCTTTATCATTCCTTTATACATATCATCGGGAGATGGAATCTGCTTTGCGAATACGAATAATTGCAAACAAATTGTACTTATGCTGATTACTATTGCCGTTATGCTTAAAAAGATTGTCCAATTGACTTTTTTCATACCTCTAAATCGTTTTTGGTTTTTGCAAAGGTAAGGTTTATTTTTTCAACTCGCAAAAAAAACGAGACGACACTCTGTTTTTATTATCGTCTCGCTCAATAAAAATGAACAAATTAAGATCTTTTATCTGTTTATCTTGATCTTCGATTCGATGAATGTTTTTTCCGCCATGTAGGATGAACGAACAAGCGGACCGCTTTCTACATTGTCAAATCCGAGTTCAAGTCCTATTTCCCTATATTTTGCAAATTGTTCAGGGGTTACATATTCTATTACGGGGATATGGCTTTTTGTCGGTTGAAGATATTGTCCTATCGTCATAAGTCTTACTCCTGCTTTTCTTACATCCTGCATAAGTTCAACAACTTCCGCTTCACTTTCTCCCAATCCTACCATGATACCGGTCTTTGTTATCAATCCTGCTTGGTTAGAAAGAGACAATACTTTCAAACTTACATCGTATTTCGCCCTTGAACGAGTCTGATCGGATAAACGCTTAACCGTTTCCATATTATGACCAAACACATCAGGCTTTGAAGCAAAAACAATATTCAAAAGCCTTTCGTCTGCGTCAAAATCGGGAGTAAGCACCTCGATTGTCGTATTCGGATTCGCTTTTCTTACCGCTTCTATGGTTTTTGCCCAATGTTCTGCCGACTTATCTGCCAAATCATCTCTATCAACCGAAGTTATCACGCAATGCTTCAATTGCATCAGTCTGACCGATTCGGCAATCTTTGCAGGTTCTTCGGGATCCAATGGTAATGGTTTGCCGGTTTTGGTTGCACAAAACTTACAACTACGCGTGCAAACATCTCCCGAAATCATAAATGTGGCTGTTCCTATCGACCAACATTGACCTATGTTCGGACATTTACCACTACTGCAAATCGTATGCAACTTATTCAGTTCTACAATCTTCTTTACCTTCGGATAATTCTCGCCTGTTTCGAGTTTTATCTTTAACCAATCAGGTTTACGTTCTATATTACTCATCGGATTCTTTGTTTATCTCGTATATTTTTTCTCTTCCTTGTTCTTCTTCTATTCTTTTGAATGCCTTTTCGGCAACAAGTTGTTCGGCTGATTTGATTGAATAATTTACAGCAGTCTCAAACGACACTCCTCCTATGTTCACTTGAACCGTATATTGCTTTCGATGCTTTATTTCCTCAATTGCAATCGTTTCGAAGGCTACCGAGCATTTGTTTTTCTGTCCCCATGCAATCAGTTTACCTTTATAATTCCATGTTGTGTTCTCTAATTCGTCCACATCCATATAAGTCGAGAACAGTTTTTTAGTCAAGACCTTGTATGTAAAGTGATAACCTTTGTCAAGATACAAAGCCCCAACCAAAGCCTCAAAAGCATTTCCGTCAAGCGACAAAAATTGCCCATCTCCTACGTTTCCTCTGCTGTATTTTATCAAGTCGGAAAGACCGATTTTTGAAGATAATTTATTCAATGCCGAACGGCTGACCATCTTTGAACGCATCTCGGTAAGGAACCCCTCTCCCTTGTGTGGGTATTTCTTGAAAAGGAATTCTCCTACTATGGTACTCAAAACCGTATCGCCAAGATACTCCAAGCGTTCATTGTTCACCTTATTTCCTTTCGTATCTACGTGAGAGCGAGAGCGATGTACAAGCGATAGTCTATAAAGAGAAATATTCTTAGGCTTGCACCCAAGAATATTTCTTAAAAATTTCAATAATTCTCTATCCTCTTGCTTATGTCTGTTTTCAAAAAAACGAAACATTTTTCTTAGAATATTATCTACTTAACCTTTTTGAAAGCAAGGCATGCATTGTGTCCGCCAAATCCAAAGGTGTTGCTCAATGCTCCTTCGATGTCTCTTTCTTGTGCTTTATTAAATGTGTAATTCAAATCAGGCAATTGTTCATCGTCGGTAAAGTGATTGATTGTCGGAGGCACGATTCCATTCTTTATTGCCAAAACCGTAGCAATCGCTTCTATTGCTCCCGCAGCACCAAGCAAGTGTCCTGTCATCGACTTGGTTGAATTGATGTTGATGTTTTTTGCATTCTCTCCAAACAACTTGCTGATTGCTTGGATTTCTGCAACATCTCCCAATGGCGTTGACGTACCATGAGTATTTATGTGTTGAATTTGATCCAATTCTAACCCACCTTCTCTCATCGCTTCTCTCATTGCAGCCAAAGCACCTCTACCTTCAGGATGCGGAGCCGTCATATGGTGAGCATCGGCAGTAAGACCTGCACCACAGATTTCTGCATATATCTTGGCACCTCTTGCTTTCGCATGCTCGTATTCTTCAAGTATCAATGCACCTGCACCTTCTCCCAAAACGAATCCGTCTCTGTCCTTATCAAAAGGTCTTGACGCAGTTTTAGGATCATCATTTCTTTGAGAGATTGCGTGCATAGAACTAAAGCCTCCAATACCTGCTTCCGAGATTGCAGCTTCACTTCCTCCGCATACCATAAAGTCGGCCTTGCCTGCCTTAATGTACATAAAGGCATCAGCAATTGCATTTGCAGAAGAGGCACACGCCGACACAGTCGCAAAGTTTGGTCCACGCAAATCATATTTTATCGAAATGTGTCCTGCACATATATCCGCTATCATTTTAGGTATGAAGAACGGACTGAATCTTAGTGCTCCGTCACCTTTGGCAAAAGAAGTTATTTCTTCTTGGAAGGTTATGATTCCCCCGATTCCAGATGCCCAAATAACGCCCGCACGTTCTTTATTCAGTTTTTCGAAATCCACACCGCAATCTGCAACAGCTTGATCTGCCGCTACAATTCCGTATTGTGAGAATTTATCGTACTTTCTTACCTCTTTCCTATCAAAGAACTTGGTTGCATCAAATCCTTTGACTTCACAAGCAAACTGAGTTTTAGCCTGAGAAGCATCAAAATTCGTAATCAGAGCAGCTCCACTCACTCCACTGACAAGACTTTGCCAATATTGTTCGACATCGTTTCCAATTGGAGTGAGTGCTCCTAACCCTGTAACGACAACTCGTCTCATTTCCATAGCGAAATGAAATTATTTTGTTGCGTTTTCGATGTATGCAATAGCATCACCAACAGTTGCAATTTTCTCTGCTTGATCATCTGGTATAGAAAGGTTGAATTCCTTTTCCAATTCCATGATCAATTCTACTGTGTCCAAAGAATCTGCTCCCAAATCTCCAGTGAAACTTGCTTCAGGAGTTACTTGGCTTTCTTCTACACCTAGCTTATCTACTACGATAGCTATTACTTTTGTTGCGATTTCAGACATATCTATTTAGTTTTATGTGAATAAATTGATTTGCAAAGAAACAAAAAAATCCTGACTTGGACAACAAAAAGCAATACCAAATGACACTATTCTGACATAAATATTTGATATTAAACTATTTGACAAAAGTCTTTTTTTTACTCTTTTCAACGATTTAAGTGCTGTATTTGTGGCAAAAAATCAAAAAAAAATCATAATTTTGCACTTTCTAACAGGGATAAATCACTTAAATCATGAAAAAAATAGCAATTTTCGCTTCGGGGAGTGGCACAAACTTCCAACAAATCTGCGAATATTTCCAGAATAACAACCAAGTAAAGGTAGATGTTTTAATAGTAAACAAAAAAAATGCGTATGTACGCCAAAGAGCCACGAATCTTGGAATTGAGGATTTTTATTTTGACAGAGCGGATTTTTACGAAAACAACAAAGTTCTTGAATTGCTTCAAACAAGAGACATAGATCTTATCGTCTTGGCTGGGTTCCTTTGGTTGATTCCACAGAACCTCATCGCAGCATTTCCAAACAAAATCATAAACATTCATCCTGCGCTTCTACCTCTTTATGGTGGCAAGGGAATGTACGGACACAATGTTCACCAAGCTGTAATTGCAGCAAGAGAAAAAGAAAGCGGTATCACCATACATTATGTAAACGAATTATACGACAGCGGCGACATTATCTTTCAAGCGAAATGTCAATTGACTGAAGAAGACACTGTTGAGAGTCTTGAAGAAAAGATACATTTATTAGAAAAAGAACATTACCCTCGAGTAATCGCATCGATACTCTAAGGATTCGACAGAATAAATCTTAGAGAACAAATACCAAAAACAAATGCAGCCCCGACAATTCGAGGCTGCATCAAAAAAAATCAAACAATCAAAAAGTTTTTTTCTTATTCGGCAGTTGCCGGAGCTGTATAAACTCTTGCCGCAAGCTCTTTATCAAGTTGATATAGGCCGTATCCGTTATCTCCTATAAGTTTCAACTTGTCAATAATGTCTTTTGCACTTTCTTCTTCTTCAACTTGCTCATCTATAAACCACTTCAACATCGATTGTGTTGCATAATCCTTTTCTTCAGTTGCCAACGCATACAAATCGTTTATCATTGAAGTAACTTTTTGTTCGTGTTCCAAAGTATCCTCAAAAGCATCCAAAGCGTTTTTCCACTTAGTTTCAACTTTGTCTATCGGTTGCAATTTAACTACTCCACCTCTTGAAATCACATAGTTAAAAATCTTGATAGCGTGATCTTGTTCTTCTTTGAATTGTATTGCGAACCAATTAGCGATTCCCGACATACCTTTATCAGACATATCAGCCGACATTGACAAATAAAGATAAGCTGACCAAAATTCTGCATTTATTTGGGCGTTCAACGCCTCTTCCAATTTTTTATTTAACATAATCTCTTTTTTATTAAGTTCACATTTCTTACTATTAAAACCCCTACGATGTTTTGCAAAATCAATCATATCACAATCAAAACACCAAACACCGTTTATTTGTTCAACGTTTAATAAACAAATAAATTGTACCTTTGCACACCAAAAAATTTCATCATCATGATAAATTATAATGATACCTTAAAGTATTTGTATGACAGATTGCCTATGTTTCAACGTATTGGTGCATCTGCATACAAGGAAGATTTACATAACACTATTGCATTGATGAATGCTTTGGGCAATCCCGAAAAACGTTTTCGTTCAATTCACGTTGCGGGTACAAACGGCAAAGGTTCGTCATCTCATTTCATCGCTTCGATTCTCAGAGAACAAGGTTTGAAAGTCGGATTACACACTTCGCCTCACTTGAAAGACTTTCGCGAGAGAATAAAGATAAACAACGAAATGTGCCCTCAAGAATATGTTGTCGAGTTCGTTGAAAGAAACAAAGCGATTATTGAAACAATCGAACCTTCTTTCTTCGAATTGGCAGTTGCAATGGCGTTTGAATATTTTGCTATAAACAATGTGGACATTGCTGTTGTAGAAGTAGGTATGGGAGGCAGATTGGATTCTACCAACATAATAAATCCATTGGTCGGATTGATAACCAACATCTCCAAAGACCACACTCAATTTCTCGGAACGACCATTGAATCGATTGCAACCGAGAAAGCAGGCATTATAAAGAAGAATTGTCCGATTGTTATTTCGCAAACGCAAGACCAAGCCCAAGAAGTGTTTATCACAAAAGCAAATTCACAAAACAGCCCTATCGTTTTTGCAGACCAATACCTCGAAGCACAAAGAACAAACAACAATAATTCGGCATTGAGTGCCGATATAATACAAGCAGGGCAAACAAGATTCGGCAATTTGCAGATTCCACTTATCGGAGACTATCAACAAAAGAACGTACTTGGAGCAATTGCCGTGGCAGATGCACTAAACAAATATCACAATTTCGGAATTGAGGAAACAACTATCAGAAAAGGAATCGAGAATCTTAACAACAATTTCCCGCTTCTTGGAAGATGGCAACGCTTATCGGAGAATCCGCTGACGATATGCGACACCGGACATAACGAAGACGGTTTGAGATTCGTACTTGCTCAATTGGCAAAACAGGAATACAAAACACTTCGATTCGTTCTTGGGATGGTAAACGACAAAGACGTTGACAAGGTTTTGACTATGTTAGACAAAAATGCCATTTATTATTTGTGCAAAGCGGATATTCCTCGTGGCTTAGAGGTTCAAATTCTTGCCGAGAAGGCTTCAAAGGCAGGATTTATGTATAAGGTATGCGGTTCGGTATCTCAGGCTCTCGGTCAAGCACAAGCAGAAGCGGAGAAAGGCGATTTAATTTTTGTCGGAGGCTCTACCTTTACCGTTGCAGAGGTTGTTTAATACAAAAAATCGGATTCAGGATTCGTTCTACTGATTCTTGATTTCAGCGAAACGAATCTTGATTTCATTTCAGCGGAATCAAGAAAGATTTTTTTGTTTTCTGAAGGCTTTAATTTCCGAGAATAGTTCGTGTAATCGAATCGGTTATTTCTGCCGTTTGTTGCAAGAACCATAATTCTGCCGACACAATTGCAGTTGTCATCTCACCAAAAAAAGGCACATCAACAAAAATCAAAAGACATATTATACCGAATAAAATCAACCCAACCAAAGGCACGACAATCACATTGGCAAATAAGAAAAGCAAAGGCAGGGTATGAAAACGATAAACAATAATCGGTAAGACAAACATTTGAGCCGAAAGCGTTGTTGCGGCAGTTGTACTTATTGCTTTCAAATAAGACGGCACCTTTCTCTTAATCCACAAATTTGCCTTAGGCATACAAAGCATTATTCCAAAGACTGCAAGAAACGAAAGCTGAAATCCGATATCGAATAACAGCAATGGATCAAACAGCAACAAAAGAAACGCAGTAACAAACAACATATTGATTCTGTCGGAACGATACACCGTCATATCAGTTATAATAGTCAGAGTAAGCATCAA
>JAEIGA010009519.1_pt1 | contig 14717 bp, 17 predicted proteins | sample 9270691 | NCBI WGS metagenome assembly JAEIGA01 (sample SAMN17057246, study PRJNA624740) | gut metagenome | biome: biome; isolation source: fecal sample | host: Bos grunniens | place: China: Xizang | collected 2019
AAGTATGATAAAGCTAAAGACCTGAAAACACATGAAAGCAGCGCCACGCAGCCACGCACTACAGCCGCCAGACCAAGCTGCCACGACCAAGCTGACCACGAAGAGCTGCAAGGCTGAGTAGCAAAACGAACCGCTTTTATTAATAGAAGCTGTATATTATGTTGTAGATTAATTTAGAAAATACTAATAAAATATTAGCTAAATTAAAGTGTAGAGCGCTGAGTATTAATATTTGGTATAATCTCTGTCGGACGAATAGGACCGAAGAGGTACGTCGGGAGACTAGCGACTTAAACTAGGATATCTCTAATACAGTCAGCCCCACAACTACAACTGTTAATTTATAAGGAGAAAATTATGGTAGACGAAGAAAGAATTAACGAAACGGGTACAGTAGAAGATACAACAGTAGACTACATTGACGCCATTAAGAATCTAAAACAAAACACTGTTGACCGTTCCAAGTACGATGAGCTCAGAGCGGAGAACAAGCGACTCCTTCAAGCGGTTGTCAACGGACAACCAGGCGAAGCACAAGTTGAAGAGAAGCCAGTTGATATTAACGAACTTAGACTTGCTCTTACTAAAGAACAAACTAACTTAGAATATATTACCAATGCTCTTAAACTTAGAGAAGCTGTTATAAATCAAGGCGGAGAAGATCCATTTGTTCCTGTTGGTTCTAAATATACACCAACAGCTGCCGACTATGAAAGAGCAAACAGAGTTGCTACTGTCTTGCAAGAAATGGTTGACGAATCAGACGGCGATCCTCAAGTGTTCTTGAATGAGTATCAACGTAGAGTAAAGAAATAAGGAGAATTTTAGTTTATGGCAATTCAAGCCGCATTTACATTAACTGCTAACGAAATTTATGAATCATTAGCAAATATGATTATTTCCCAAGAAGTCTTTGCTGACAATATTGGAAAACATCAAACATTAGTCGATAAAGCCAGAGTTGATGGTGGCTTACTTGGAGATACAAAATTATACTACAGCACAGACGTCTTAAAATCCCACGCTTGGGATAATGACGCTGAAGCTGCAAACCTCTTATCTTTAGACAGACCAGAGGACCCAGAAGTTCAAGCTATTAAACTTGATGTCTTCAGACAAATCAGACTAACCCTTGACAATTATATGACAAAACGTGCTTTCAGTTCTGAAGGTGCATTCTCTCAATTCAATGGTGTTATGCTCGGATGGATGAAAGAAACAAAGAAAGTTTACGATGGAACACTTTATAATGTTTTCATTGGTACAACTGAATCCGCAAGCGGAAAACAAGAACAAGAAGTTGTTATCCCAGAAGGTTCAACTGCTGAAACAGAAGCAAAGTTAATTGCTGAAAAAATTGCAAACTTACTTGTTGAAATGGGTGACTACTCAAGAGAATTCAATGACTATGGTCATTTAAGAAGCTATTCAGAAGAAGCTATTAAAGTTATTTGGAATAGTGAAGTTCTCAACAAGATTAAGAAAGTTGACTTACCAGCTATCTTCCATAAAGAAGGCTTAGTTGATAAGATGGACGAAGATGTCCTTCCAGCTAAATACTTTGGTGAAAAGAATTCTGCTCAAGTCGCAGCTGCAGACAATGACGGTTCTTACAGATCTGTTGTTGAAAAAGTTTATGGTGAAGGTGCTTCTGCTAAGCACGTCTTCCCAGGTGATAAGATCCCATCAGGTGTTATTATTGCTGCTAGTGAAGGCTATCAAGAAGACCCAACAATTATTTGTAAAGTCTTAGTCAAACTTCCTCCAATTATGAGTGCATTTGAAGTCGGTACCACATTCTGGAACCCACGTGCACTTTGTGAGAACCATTACCTCACATTTGGACACAACACATTAGCTTACTTAAAGAACTACCCATTCATTACAGTCAGATTATCTGACGACTCTAGTGATTAGTAGTCTCATAGTTTTCTTCCAACTCCCGGGCAAGAGTCTAAACTGCCCAATTTTACTAAGGAGATGCTAAATGAATTTATTAATCCTTAAGTCATTTAACAATTATGCTAACAGAATAGCGTTAAGATACGATACTTTAGATTTATATAAACAAGCTTCCGAAGCATACTTTGATTTTAAAGATATTAACTTTAACCCAGCAGATGGAGTTAATACTGAAGTTATTATTGGAAGTGAAAATCAACAAAAACAAGAAGGTCAAATTAGTCTCCCATTAGATTGGGAATTTTCTGGTTCTCCAGACTATTTAATTTGCTATGTGGGAACAGATGCAATTAAATCTAGATGATATATTATTGAGTGTGATAGAACTAGAAATGGTCAATACCATTTAACATTAAAGAGAGACTCTATTTCAGACCATTATGACGATGTAGTTAATGCTACATGCTTTATTGAGAGGGGTGCTATTGAAAATAAGGATGACCCTGCTATTTTCAATAAAGAACCTATTGAAACTAACCAAATTAAATCTGCTGAATACTTACTTAGAGATGAAACACAATGTGGCTGGGTTGTTGGCTACGTTGCTAAAGATAGATGAAATGGTTCATCAGTTGTAGATACTACTTTTGAAGCAACTGATGTTACTGATGATACTGCTAGTGATGATTTAGTATCAGAAACTTACTCTACTATGGCTGAATTTGAAGAAGCTCATTCTGATATTATTGGAACTATTGGTCAAGTATCAAAAATTGAATTAGACCTTAGAGCTTGGATTTTACAAAGACAAGGTCTTAAAGCTAGAGAAAGAGAAAATATTATTACTCTTGACCTTGTAGGTAGACTTGCTACTTTTAAAGAAACAGGTGCTGAAAAGAAAACCTCACAAATGGTTGCATCTGACGGTATTTATACAGATTTTAAATTTATGTATACTGCCGCAAGATGGGATTACAGAGACTATAGAACAAAACCTCTTTATGCTAATTTGTTTACAGATGAATATTATGATTTTATTTGTGGTCAAATTGGTAGTAATGAAGGTTTTACTGTTGTAGACGATCCTAAAATTAAAAAATTCTATGAATATGTTGGTAAAGGTAAGATTATCAAAATAGGCACCAAATATTATGAAGTAGAAGATGAATATAGTAATGGTTGGGGTAAAGAAAGTACTGTTTCTGACGAATCTTACTTTAATACTTATAGTGTTCCATTTGTTGAAACAAATAATAGATTAAATTTTAGTTATAATTCACCATCAAGTACTGGAGATACTTCTACAACAATTACTTGGCAGGGAAGTAATAATGATGACTCATTTAAAATTAAATACACAATTAAAAGACATAAATTATATTTAAAAGAAAAGTTTCTTGGCTTAAAAGCAAAAATGCCTACAACTTTCCCAGTTTTAAAAGATGCTCCATATTATATGTTTGCAATTCCATACAGTGATAACTTAGCACTTTGGGAAGGCAATATATTACATTGTACTACAAAACAATCTGTAGCAGTTAATGCTGCTCAAGCTATTGTTACTAAAAATGGTGGTGGTACAGTATATGATGTTCAATTACTTCCATATTGTCCACTTAGAAATATTATTCAAACTACTAAAGTTACTGCTGAAGCTACATTCCCAGCAGCTGAAGAAGAAGAAATAATTAGAAGAATATATAGTCCTGCTACTCATAGATATTATTCATCAAAACATGATTTCTTTAAATTAAATACACAATATATTATTTCAAAAAATATTTCTTGGACTAATACTTCAACAATAAATCCTCTTAATCAATATGCATTTGCTGTTAAATCAGATGGTGCTATTTATGTAGATGTTGGTGAAAATAATTTAGAAGACCCAACAAATATTTATATTGGAAAAAGAGTTGAACTTATTAAACCTAATAATAACCCATATGAAGACGCAAAAATTAGAGTTTATGAAAATGCTGAGCCTGAAATTGATGAAGAACCTATATATGAATTAAGTTATAATAGCTATTTAAATAGCGATACTTTGGTAGGTATTTATTTAACAAGTGACTTTGCAGAGGGTGCAAAAGGCGAGTTATTAAATGAAAGTATTGCTTGGGAGTGGCGATCAAATACAAGACCTTGGTTTATGGATCAAATAGGTGCTCTTAATAGTAATCCAAAAGCTTGGACAACTGGTTATATTTATAGAGAAGATTACTATTTAAGTAAAGTAGATATTAGTAATTCTATTTATTCAGATATTGTTAAATGGGATGGAGAAGACGAAGGTGATGTAGTAAGCACTATATTCTGGTGTCAAGATTCTAAATTTACTTTTGATAGAGCAATAGATGACTACTACTTACTTAGTGAAGATGGTGAAACTTATATTCCAGATATAGTTAACAATTTAATAAATGAAAAAGTTAAACGTGGTAGAACTATTCAAGATGTTAAGTTTAAAAACCAATCTGATATGATGAGACTTGCTTCACCTAACTATTCTAATTTCTTTGATATTAATATAGAGAGAAACTTTGGCGTAGAATATGTCAATGTAGACTGTACTTATAAACCATACGCACCATATCTTCATTTAAATCCAAACTTTAAGGGATTATATGGTGGAGATTATGATGATGTTAGAGGTTTAATTTGTGGTGGCGATTTCTCAATTGCTCTTACAAATGAAGCTTGGAGTACATATCAACTTCAAAATAAAAATTATCAAGCTATATTTGATAGACAAATTCAACAGTTAGAAGTTTCTGATGAAATTCAAAGAAAGATTGATAAGTGGAGAGCAGGCGCAGGTGCAATAACAGGCGCTGCTTCTGGAGCTGTTGCAGGCGCTATGTCTTCTGGTGGTAATCCTTACGTAGCAGTTGGTAGTGCAATTGCAGGTGGAGTATTATCTGGTATTGCAGGTGGACAAGATGTTAAAAATTCTCAAAGATTAAGAACATTACAAATTGACACCAATAAAGAAATATTCTCAATGCAACTTAATAATATTAAGGCATTGCCTCAAGGCCTTGCTAAGACAAATTACTTAACAAATAATAATAAATTGTTCCCATTCTTAGAGTTCTACACCTGTACTGCTGTTGAAGAACAGGCAGTTAGAGACTATATTACATATAATGGTATGACAATTAACAGAATTGGAAGTATTAATCAATTCCAAAGCTCTGAAATTGTTCCATTTATTAAAGCTAAACTCATAAGAATTAATACAACTGAAGATGCACATCAAGTGCATGATATTGCACAAGAGTTAGAGTTAGGTATGTTTATCCCTAATCCAGATACATTATTACCAGATGAAACCTCTAACTCTAATGGCTAATAAGGAGACAAAATATGGCGATACAAGAATCAGTAAACAGAATATTAGGTTCAGTTGCAGCTGGAGCTGTAGGCTTAGCAAAAGCTGGCGAATCTTCATTAGTGAAGCAAGAGCAAGGGCAATTAGCTAAAGCACAATACTCAGAAGCTAAAGCATCTGAAAAAGAATTAAACCTACAAGTTGAAGGTGAAAAGAAAGCATTAGAAGAAGCTAATAAAGCTGTTGAAATTTTACAAAATAAAAGACCAGGCGGTAAAGGCAATACTAAAAAAGCTATTGCTGAAAAACTTGGTGTTGCAATGTCAGACAAACAGGCGGCTGAGAAATCATTGTCTGTCTTGTCTGACAAGATTGAAGCTCAAAGAGCAATGATGGAAAGAGCAAGATTAATTATGAAAAGAACCGGTGTTGGGGGTAATGAATAATGGCAAAGAATAATGCAAGAATGACAGATTTAGAGTTATTATGGCAAGCAGGCATTAACCCTAAAAATGGTTTACCAATGAAATTTGGTGGTAAAAAAGTTTTAAAAGAAGACACTAAGAAATTCTTAAGACTTGTCGATGAACAAGATGCAGTCAATAGATTTGTTTGGTACAATCTACCTGCAAATATTACATCACAAGAACTTGAAAGAATGCTTTATTACAAGGGACAACTTTGTTTCTTTTATGATAAGAACTTAGAAGAATTCTATTTCATGCCATATGCTCTTGATGGCACAATCGATTTCTATGGCCGTTATAACACAATTCATCCAGTTCCAATGACTTCTGGAACAGATGATAAGGGTAATAAAGCACAAGCTCAATACTTAGCTAATTTAAAGCTTAAATGTGTTTATGGTATACCTCTTGAACTTAAACCAGAAATGCTCACAGATTGCACAGTTTTAGTCCATGACTATACAAAGCAATTAAGCCAAACAATTATTCCACGTTGCGCTATTAATGAGCCAATTTTGGATACTATGGCTGAGTGTATTCCATTTATGAGAACAAGTTTATTGCTCTCTACTGGAGTTAAGGGTGTTAGAGTTAATGACGCTGATCAACAAGAAAACGTTGAAGATGCTAATAGAAGTATGGAAGATGCTGCTTTAACAGGCAATGCATTTGTTCCAATTATTGGTAATGTTGAATTCCAAGAATTAACTGATGGTGCTACAGCAAAATCAGAAGAATATATGTTAGCAATGCAATCTCTTGATAATTTAAGATTATCTGGTTATGGTATTGATAATGGTGGACTTTTTGAAAAGAAAGCTCACGAACTTCAATCTGAGGCTGATATTAATGGTGGCCCAGTTGGTTTAGTTCTTCAAGATGGTTTAAGCATTAGACAAAATTTCTGTAATATAGTCAATGCTATTTGAGGTATTGGTATCTGGTGTGAACCTGCTCAAAATATTATGGGCATGGACGCTGACGGAGATGGTGCAATATATGACAGAAATGAAGACGGTGCACAAACTGGCTTAGATAATAACACAGGTGAAGGAGAAATTGAAAATGAGTAATGTTAGAAGATTTCCTCAATACGATACAAAGTTATTTACCGAGATTTGGGAAGATAAAGACGAATTCTTAAGCGATTATTCTGGAGCAACACAAGTTGGTATCCCTGCCATTATCTCAAACACTAATGCTACAACTTTATATTACTTGCTTTATGCTAAATATGGCAATAACCCTATTGCTAATAGAGATATTAATCAGTTTAAATATAAAGTATTTAGTATTATCTTTGAATACGGGCCTACCTGGGAAAAACGTTTAGAAATACAAGGCAAATTAAGAGCTTTAACTGAAGAAGATATAATTAAAGGTGCTAAAGCTATTTATAACTCTGCCTTAAATCCAAGCACTGCCCCTGGAACTGGCACACTTGAAGAATTAAATTATATTAATGCACAAAATACAACTAATTATAAGAAGTCTAAAATGGAAGCTTATGCTCAACTTTGGGAATTACTTAATACAGATGTAACTAGCGCATTTGTTGGTAAATTCAAAGTTTGTTTCAAACAATTTGTAAGACCTGAAAGACCTCTATTATATGTTACTGAGGAGGACGACAGCGATGAATAATCATTTAGATTTAATGGGTATTGCTGGAACTATATTATCTGCCGTAGGTGCTAGTATATCAGTTACAGAATTACAGGCAATAGTTTCTATTATTGTTACTGTTGCAGGCTTTATTCTTGGTGTTGTTTTACCTTGAATTATCAAAATAGTTAAAACAATTAAAAAAGCTAAAGAAGACGGCGTTATTACAGACAAAGAAAAAGAAGAAATTATTAACGTTATCGGCGAGGCCGGTAAAGAAATAAAACAAGGCGCAGAATCCTTGAAAAAGGAAGTATCTGAGAAATCAGAAGGAGAATAAAAAATGTTAAAATTCGGAAATAAAGAGTTTAGAAACCTACAAGAACAAGTTTTAAAAAACATGTCAGATATCGCTAATATTAAATCTTCTGGTTTAGTATTAGATGAATTTGGTATTAAAGTTGTAGGTCAAGAAAGCTCTGTAGCAAATATGCCTACAGTTGCTGACTATAAAGAAAACAACCCAGATTGGGCATATGGCGATGCTTATGCTATTGGCACAGAACCCCCATATGATTTATATGTATTAACAAGAGAAGATGCAAACCACACTGATGACTATTGGTTTAACATCGGAGAATTCCCTGCTCCAGGTCCACAAGGTGAGCAAGGTCCTGAAGGTCCACAAGGACCACAAGGCCAAACCGGTAATCCTGGACAAGATGGAGCCGCAGCTGGTTTTGGTTCCCCTACAGCTACTGTAACTACTTTAGAAGCCGGTTCTGATGCAACTGTTTCTATTACTGCTAGTGGATCAAATCTTGAAAAAGTTTTCTCATTTTCATTTGGTATTCCAAGAGGTGAAAATGGACAAGATGGTGCGTCTAGTTGGGGAAGTATTACAGGTAATATTTCTGATCAGACAGATTTAATAACTGCTCTTCAAAGTAAACAAAATACTCTTATTTCTGGAACTAATATTAAAACTCTTAATAATGAATCTTTATTAGGTTCAGGAAATATTGATTTACAAGGTATTTCTGGACCAACTGGACCTGCCGGTCCTATTGGTCCTACAGGCGCTACTGGAGCTCAAGGACCTACCGGTCCAGCCGGAGCTGACGGTTCAGAGGGTCCTATTGGCCCTACCGGTCCTGCTGGTGCTGATGGAGCACAAGGCCCTATTGGTCCTACAGGCCCTAAGGGCGAAGATGGTAATGTTGGAGCTACTGGTCCTACCGGACCACAAGGCTTACAAGGTCCTACTGGAGCAACAGGTAATATAGGTCCTACAGGGCCACAAGGCGAACAAGGTTTAATTGGACCTACAGGTCCACAGGGTGAACAAGGCTTAACAGGTCCAACTGGAGAGACTGGAGCAATAGGTCCTACTGGTTTAACTGGCGCTGTCGGTCCAACAGGTCCTCAAGGCTTAACAGGCCCAACAGGTGCTACAGGTGCTGTAGGTCCTACAGGCGCAACTGGTGCGACTGGACCTACTGGAGCAGATGGTTTAACTACACAAATTGAATTAAATGGTGTTACTTATACTCAAAGTGGTGGTTTAATCACATTACCTGATTTATCTACTGAATCTGAGGCAATAAAAAAAGTTCAAATTTATGAGTCTACAGCTATTGATGCAGATACTTGGGCAGAAATTATTGCAAATCCATATAGATTTATTTTAGAATATGTTAAACAAGAAGTTGGTGGAACAACTACAATAGATTTCTATTTCAATTGGAAATTCCGTAATACAAGTGCTCAACAAATAGCTTATGTATTTAATAGTATTCAAGACGCAGGTAGTGCTATAACTGAAGCATATTCTGTAACAATTTATGAGTCTCAAAGAATACCTGTAATTAAAACAAGTACTCGTAATGCAGTTGATGGAATTAATGATGGTACAAACTGGACCAGCTTAACTATTGGTGGCACTACTAAAAATATTCCATCACTTACTAACTATTATACTAAAACAGACGTTGATGAAATAGTTGATAATGTTGCTGAGGATATTCCAACAAATACAAGTGATTTAATTAATGATAGTGGATTTATTTCTGGAATCACAAGTTCTATGGTTACAACCGCATTAGGTTATACTCCTATTGCTTCAGTTACTCCAACTACTGAAACATGAACATTTACATTAAGTGATGGTACAACAACTACAAAAACAATAGTTACAGCAGTTACTTCTGCATAGGAGATATTGTATGGCATTAAACGATGTTAAAGAAATTACAATTCCAGAAGGCTCAGTTAAAAAAATAGAAGATTCTAACGGTAATATTATATGGGGAAGCCAAAGTGCTTTCCCTTACCGTAGGCTTGAATATATTCATTTTGGTGGCACTGAATATTTAGATACTGGTTTAACACCTATTGTTGGTTATTATTATTTAAATGCTAAAATTCCACCAAAAACAGACACTTGGTCTATTTTATATGGTGCTGGTCATACAATATCTGGAACTGCTTTTAGATTTTTCTTTCAGTCTGGCGTAGATAATAATGGTACTATTAGTTATAGATTAAAAGACTTAACTGCTGGCAATATGAGTATGACTACATATCAAAATAATGTTATTCAATTAAAAGTTAGAAACTATTTTACTAATAATACTTATGGTAGATATTGGTGGGCAAGTAAAAATTTAGGTAATGATAGTTTATCTGATGGTGATAATTATTCAAATATTATAGGACAATATTATAATAATACTACTTATGCTTGTAATTTCAATAACTTTAATACAACAATAGCTATTGGCGCATACCATTATAATGGTTCTTGGACAAGTACTGGTAATAGAGCTACTATGGACGTTTATAGACATTTTGTAAGAGCTGACAGTGACGGTAGTGCAATTACTCACAACCAATTCCCGTGTCAAAGAAAATCAGATGGAGTTTGTGGCCTTTATGACACAATTACATCAACATTTATACCTATGCAAGGAACAAATATTACAAATGCAGCAGCTGGTCCAGTAGCTGATGAATATTGGGACTTAACTGCCCCAGCTTAAAACAAGCCATTTAAGGCACGAAAAAAAGAGAGTAAGCATTTTACCCTCTTTTTTCTTTTTCGTGCCTCTATGAGCTTGTTTTGAGCCTTATTTCTTGATTAATTCCATGTTCTTACGTCACAAGCTTTGAGTTAATATATCTTTATACTTAAATGCTCTCACATCTTCTTGTTCAATTATATTATCTCTAAGCTCTGGTAAGAACTGGTCATTAATATATCTTTTCATAGCAATACTTGGCTTCTTTTCATTATTGTATGGACAAATAACATTGCCGTCCCAAATAGTGAACCAGTCGCCCTGGTCTTTACTAAATTTAATTACCATTACTGGCTTAGTAAGTCTACCCTTATAGAGTAATTCTAAGTCTCTAACAACTTTATTAGTAAAGTTAGCAGTGCCGTTATCTATTTCATTAGCCAAAGCTTTCTTACGTCTTTCATCATAAGCTTTATTGTTTGGAATATAATCAACAACACAGTGTTTTCTTTTTAGTTTATAAACTCCAAAATCTACTGGAATAAACCCAAACATTGCCATAAGTTCTGGACAATCTTCAGTATTGTTTAACATCATAAAAACTCTAACATTTTTACGTTCACTACGCACAATGTTTTCAATTTGCATTTTAAGGTTATATACTACGTCAAATGTTTTACGTTGGCCTTTTTCAAGGGCTACTTCATCAATAATGATATTACAGCCTTTAAATGTGCCTGCGTCAAATATTGCAGCACCTTTATTGTTATAAGCATTAGACAAGCCATATACGCGGCATAATAAGTCTTTACCAATAAATATAGAGTCGCCCTTAACTTTAACATTTTCTAAGTGGTATTTTCTTACAAGTAATGGTTCAAACATTTTAGCAGCATTATTCATAAGCATGTTCTTAATAGCAATGTCATTAAGTCTCATCCAATAGAATGGTACTTTGTATAGCGGGCTCTTTGGATTAAAGAATTTGTTTAATACAAAGTCTTGAACTGAAAATGTCTTCCCACGCTAGCGCTCGCGCGCACCGGCCATCACGAACCAGTTGGCCCATTGATTACCGAGAAGCGCGCGAGCTGTGTACCACTCCTTATTCTCATATAATTCTTTTTTCTTTTTCTTTTGATTGTCAGCATTTACTAATTGTTTATATTTTTTTAATGCTTTCTTTTGTTCTTCTGTTTTTCTTTTACTCATATTTTATTCCAGTTTCTCTTGAATATTTTTCATGTTTTTTTAAAGCATCTCTATATAATGCAATAGCTGCAGTAGCTTCCATAAAGGATTTAAAATTATTTTTATTATAAGCTATTTCAGCTATTTCTGTAGCTCCTAATAAATTACATAATAACCAATTAATATTATCAGCATTCTTTTTTATATTTTCTTTAATAAGTTTAGTTGTATTGTTCATCTTAGTTTATCTCCTCATTTGTTTTGTCTCATAATTAAATCTTAGTTAAATACATTTGTTTTGGAGAATCATCTGTATCTATTCTATATCTTTCTCCCGTTGAACTTGTTAATACATAAGTATCTTGTTGACTATCATATTCAATACGTTCAATTAAATGTTCACCCTTGCCAAATCTACCTGCTTTACGTCTCAGCTCATCATAAGTGCCTCTAAAGTTTTCTTTCATACCTGCTAATAAGTTTTCTTTAGCTTGAGTTTTATAATCTTTAAATTGTCTTGTATTAGCTTCTTTTTTAGCTGCCTCTTTAATGCTTTCACCAGTGCCGATAGATCGATTAATAACTCTTGCTTTAAACTGTTTATAAGTAATACTTTTATCAGTTGTGTTATAAATTCTTCTTATTCTATTATACTCAGCTCTGTTTCTAGCTTTTTGAGCTTTAGTTAACCTTCTTCTCGCCATAATATTCCTCGTTTCTTACTAACTTACTGTTTACTTCATCATATTTATATTTGTTGCATCTTTTTGGTAAGGTATCTTTTAACAAGTCAAATGGCTTATCTTTAAACCAAGCTTTTGGAATCCCTCTATATTTAGGAATTTCGTGATTAATTTGGTAGTTATTACCTATATAAACAAACCTGTCAATTTTAATCTCTTTAAATTGGCCAATTTTAGTGCCTAATTCGAGTTCTGGGCGTCGTTTTAAGCTGATGATAGCATCTGTATTCCAAATAACAGAATAGTTGTCCAAAAGGCCCGAAATTACTTTATTACATTTTTGCACAATATAAGCCCTAATAAATGGGTTATATCTTTGATAATAACCAATACTCGCATTAAGCTTTAATTTAATAGAATCGTGTTGCAAAGTATTACAAGAATTCTCTTTTTGATCATACAATTTTTCAATATATTTTTTTTGATTACTGGTAAGCTGTATAATATCAAATACAATATCTGCTTTACAACCTGGTTTTTCGATCATTGTTAGGTCAAGGTCAAGTAAAAAGCCAACTTGATTATATTTAATTTTGCAATTAAAATAGGGCTTATTAACATTGGGTATTCCCTTAAGCATAATACTACTGTATGCACTATTAAGGTCATATTCATATACTTCTTTAAGCTCAGCTTTTTCATACTGGGGGCTAAATCCAATTAGTGGCTTTGAACTACATAAATATCTACCTGTATCTTCATCATAATAGTCATTTAACTCTTTCCAAGCATACTTTTTAGCATTTTGGGCTTTAAAGCACCATCTTTGGAGTTCGTTAAAACATTGCATACCTCGCACTTCTGGTCTTAATTCGCCATTTAAATTACATACATATCGAGTAGCTCTATATTTTGGCTCATATTTACTGGTCTCAATAAACATATTTGAATCATTTTCTTTTACTATTGCATATTTACTATAGTAAAAATCAGCATATCTTAATTTTACTTCATCAATATTTTCAAATCTGCTTACATATATAATTTCAATTCCGGCTTTTATTAGTGTTTTTAGTATTTTATTTGCTTCAGATATAGTAATAACTCTTTGTCTAAAGTTATTATATTTCATAGTTTCTCCCGATATTAAATTTTATTGCCCTAATTTTCTAAAGTAATTTACTCTGGCCCTATTATGTGCCATATTACTTCTATAGCGGTGAGCCATAACAGCATTATGGTCTTTTTTAGCTTGCTCATAAAGTTTTGAATAATACTCTAATTTTGCTTGATAATAATCTACGCCCTTATTTTTAGCTGGCTTAATAACTTTTGGTTCATATTTAGTATCTTTATGTAAATTTTCATACTGAGTTATTTTTTGTAAATTAGTAATAGTATAATCTTCTAATTCTAAATGTTTATTGTTTATGTGGTCAATAACATAGCCAGCTTCTACTTTGCCATATTCCCAAGCCCAAATAAGACGATGGAGGCCTACTAATCTCATTTTATAGCACCAAGTATCACTAATCTTTTTACAGCCCTTATATTGTCTTCTAATTGCTATTTTGATACGATTTCCATCATTATCAACTTCATATAAGTTAATCATTAAATAACCAGCTAATGTTCTAACAGGTCTTAGTTCGCCGTTAGCTCCAAAAACTCTCGCTTCAACTGGATCAACAGCAACTACTCCCATTTTCACTAAATCTTCTTTAGTAAGCTCAGAGGCATATTCTTTTCTATTTGCCATTTTGTTTCTCCCTTAAATAATCTACAAAAGAGTTTAGGTCTTTTACTAAACTCATTATATAACTAATCTCTTTTTCATCAATAGTAATTCAGCTTGTAATATCAGTTTTAAAGCTTTGTAAAGCTTCAATTCGATATTCTAACTTACTTTTATTATTCATTTGTTTTGCTATTTCTAAAATGTCCATATTATCTTCCCTATTCAGTAACTAATTCTTCTTTAAGCATTTTTGCTTCTGGCTTATAATATCTTTCACAATCTTCTTTATATTCATCATATTTATCTCTAATTGATAATAATAAGAAATTATGATAACTACAATAAACAAGATTAAATAAACGCTTATAAGCTTCTTCATTTTGTTTTGCATAAGTTAATGCTAAGCCATAACCTAAGTTAAAATCTGCTTTAATAAAATTTTTTGTCAAATCTTTTTGAACTATAGCTAAGTCAATAATGCTATTTAATTCTTCTTTTGAATAACAATTAAACAACTCATTTTTTAATAGTGTTCTTTTGTCTGAAATAACTCTGGTTAATGCTAATAACTCAAAGCACTTCACTAATTTTGTAAATTCTCTGTTTGTCATAAGTTTTCTCCGGTTTTATAGACTTCTACCTGTCTCTATTTATTTTAGCAAATAATTTTAGTCTAATTTTACAAAAGATAGCGATTATTTACTCTATTATATTATACGATAATAAGATCTAAAATTTACTAACAAATTAAAAAGTTAAGTATAATAAATAAAGCGG
>JAEIGA010009520.1_pt1 | contig 14717 bp, 13 predicted proteins | sample 9270691 | NCBI WGS metagenome assembly JAEIGA01 (sample SAMN17057246, study PRJNA624740) | gut metagenome | biome: biome; isolation source: fecal sample | host: Bos grunniens | place: China: Xizang | collected 2019
TTATACTAAGTAAATATTATGAAAAATAATTATGCTTATTTAAAAAATACCGAATGTGAATATTTTCCCTGTCACAAAACTGACGACGAAAATTTTAACTGTCTGTTTTGTTATTGCCCGCTTTATGTTTTGGGTGATAACTGCGGCAGAAACTTTGTTTACATAGAAGATGGGATAAAGGACTGCTCAAACGGATACTCATATATAATATCCAAGTTTTCAGAGGTCTTTGAAATTGTTAATAAAAACCGAACCAAATAGAAAAGCCTATCGAAAACCCGATAGGCTTAATTTTTATTATTTAAGACCGTATAAAAAGTATGTAATAGCAAGCAAATCTGCACAACCGCCCGGAGATAAGTTGTGTTTGATAAAATCATTATCCAGGAGTTCAATTTGTCTTTTTGTAGGCTCAGGAGAGACTTTTAAAAGATTTTTTACAACTTCTACGGCGTGTTTAGCACCTTCTATTCCTCCGCGGTGATACAGATTTGTATCTTTAACATTTGCAATCAAATGAAGAAGTGTGATAGCGCCTGCATAATTTTGTGCAAAGCCTTTATTTCTAAGGTTTGTGTAAATCGGAAGTCCGATTTTTAAAACGGAATCAAATCCTGATGCGACTTCTCCGCGGATTCCGGTAAGACCGTATTTTAAGTAAAGTCTTCCTCCTGCGGTTGTTGTTTCTATTTGTTCAAAATCTTTTTTAATAGAGTTCCTGGCAATGCTTGCACTCTCCAAGCAAATATCCGAAACGTCTGCAAAAGGAATTTCAGGTGACCAGAGCTTTCCGACACATGCGCAGAGGATTCCCATAGAATAGATTGCGCCTTTATGTGTATTTACTCCTCCGGTGGCGTTATACATAGCTTGTTCTGCCGAAATTCCCGAATTACGCAAAAGAGCAAATGTTTCATCGTGAGTAAGGTTTGATGTTTCTTTTCCAATGGAAAAGCATTTGTCAAAATATGGCTTAAGAGCATTTGCGCTTTTTTCAAATAATTGTACATCCATATCACTATGACTTCCGTTGTTGCGACAATCTACCAGCCCGGGTTTTGGGGTAGTGTGCACTTCATCTAAAAGACTTTTTACCGCAAGAGTGCAGCAGTGTTCTTTGTCGAGCGAGAAAAAATAGTTTTCTATAATTTCTCTTGTTGCAGCTTGTAGTTCCTCAACTGAATGTGCTCTGGACGCAGCGCAGGTTCTTCCGGGGGCACCGCAAATAAGACAACCGCGAACATTTTTTCGCTCAAGCTTACTTCCGTCTATGTCAATTACATCCATATCGAAAAGTCTTCCGATGCATAGGTTATCTTCAATATCGGTGCAGATATCTTTAAGCGTTGACGCATCATCACATATTGAAAAAATTGCCTCACACCCCGTGACTTTAATATTTACATCTTGATACGCAATGCTGTCTTTCGGCAAACTTTCTTTTAAAAGCTTTATGCCTTCAAAAAAAGCGCGTTCAATTATAGGCGAAGTTTTAACAGGCCCTGCAATGTTCATAGTAAAGCATATAATGGGGTATTTGAACCGATTCAGGATATCTTGTTGCTTTTTTACACGTTCATCACGCGAATGAAGTATTTGGTTTAAAGTAATTTCTGTCATTTTTACCCCCCTGTGGTTATTGAATAAGACCTGATTTTTTTGAGGTGCATTCGGATTATGAAGATTGCTTTTGCTATATCATACCTTTGTTAAGTAAAAAATCGTATGTTGTATCAGGAATCAACGATTTAATATCCTGCGTGTTTTTGGAAGTTATTAAGTCTCTAACGCGACTTGCGCTTATTGGTGTGCCCGATACTTCCAGTCTTTGGATCTCTTTAAGTGTAATGTTATATTGCGGTAAAAACTTTTTTAAGGTTATATTGTATTGATTTGTCATTGGTGAAAGTGGTTCTGTACCGACATAGCGAACTGTAATATTAAATCTGGGTGCATAATATTTTACAAATATTTCAATATCTAAAAGGCACTGAACCTGTGTAGCACTTTCTCTGTCGCTTAGAAAATAGGTAGGGAAGGTTGCCGAAGAAATAAGGTATGGCCCGGTAGGGAGCACGGTAACATTGGGGAGGTGTGCTGTGCCTTGTCGTACCATCTCAAAGCGGTCATCTGCTGTAAAATAGCTTTTGTCTTCAGATACAACAAAAACATAGAGGTAGTCACAGTCCTTGCACGCGCTTTCAATCAGATAGCGATGTCCTAGTGTAAAAGGATTACAGTTCATAACTATACAACCAATTCTTCCCGTGCGATTAATCACAGGAAACTGTTCCAAAAATTTACTTACTCCGTCTTTTTTGTCTTCCATTAAGAGAACATTATCGGTTTGCGCTACCGGATAAAAGAATAAATCGGAAAACATCATATTATTTTGTGGTTTGGTATAGAGAAAAAGATGGTTTATCCCTTCTGAGAAAGCTTCTTTTCTTAAGGCTGTGATAATGGTAGCGGTAAAGCCTTCTCCCTGACGGGATTTGTCCACAGCAATACATTTAAGTAAATTACCATCCCTAGAGCCTGTGGCAACAATGACATCATTATCCCATAAAAGTATGGTTTGATCAACCGACTCGTCTGGTTCTAAGTCAGAATTTTTCAAAAAAGCCTTCCACATATCAAGTTTTGTCTTGTTTGATTTTGATAATAGTTCAGAATACATAATTGATACCTTTTAAAGAATTTACATTATTTATATTAGTATTATAACCCATACCAAATGAAAAAGTAAAGGGAAAAAAGAAAAATAATTGCTTTTTTGGAAATTGTGTTATATAATATTTGTTGATTGAGCTATAGTTGATTTTATAGTATATAGTTGACAAATCTATAAAACTATTGTATAATCATAAAAGTATGGTATGTACACAATATAGAAATATTCTATAATTGGTCATAAACAAATTTGATAGAAGGTTGTGTTTTGAATGGAAATTAAGCAGGCCGCAATGGTCGGAACGCTGGAATCCAGCGATATCCAAATTAGCATTTCGCCGAATCCTGGTCGAGGTTTGGACATTCAACTGCAAAGTGTTGTTAAAGCTCAGTTCGGGGATGCTATTCTTGCTACTATAACTGAGGTTTTGGAATCCTTTGGTATCAAAGATGCGATTGTAGACGCTGTAGACAGGGGAGCATTGGAATGGATTATCCGTGCCCGTATGCAGGCTGCTTGTTGCGATGCCACAGGAACCCGATTTGACTGGAAAGGGGAGGATAAGTAATGCAAACTGCTAAACTGAAACGAACCTCTCTCTATGTCAGTGGTGCAAGCCCGATTAATATGATTCAGGCTGCATTTTATAATGAAGACTGTTTGGTTTACGATTTGGAGGATTCTGTTCCCAATTCGGAAAAGGATGCTGCACGTTTGGTTGTGTATAACACAGTTCGCTATCACAGACCGGTTAACAAGTATGTTATTATCCGTGTAAATGGCATTTATTCTGAATACATAGACGAAGATTTAGAGGCTGCTGTTCGTGCCAATCCCGATGCTATTCGTATTCCCAAGGTGGAATACAAAGAAGAGGTTATCCGTATTTGTCAGCGTATTACTGAAATAGAAACTGCTGCAGGCATGGAAGTTGGCAAAATTGAGGTTTGGTGCAATATTGAGTCATACTTGGGTTTAATTAATGCTTACGATATTGCAACAGCCGATCCGCGCGTTGTTGCATTGGCATTAGGAGCGGAGGATTTTACTGCAAGTATGAAATCACACCGCACAAAAGAAGGTCTTGAGATATTTTACGCTCGCAATGCTTTGCTGACAGCTTGTCGCCATGCAGGTGTTGAAGCTATTGATGCGGTTTTCTCCGATATTAACGACGAGGAAGGTCTTAAGGAAGACACTACCCTTACTTGTAACTTAGGTTTTGACGGTAAAACCTGTGTTCATCCAAGACAGATTGATGTGGTTAATTCTTTCTTTACCCCCAGCCAAAAAGAAATTAAATATGCTTTGCGTGTGTTGCAGGCAGTGGAAGAAGGAAAACTGCAAAAAAAAGGTGCTGTCACTTTAGATGGCAGTATGATAGACAAACCTATGGAGCTGCGTGCCAGAACAACTTTGGCACAGGCGGAAGCTGCCGGAATTAATATAGGGGAGGTGATACTATGATTAATGCAGTAGGACGAGAACTGCCGGAAAAAATCGGTAGTTATATAGTAAAGCCTTATGCTGGACCAAGTCAGACAATTGGGGCTGAGGAGACTGTGTGTTCCCGCAGAAAACCCAGTAAGCGTACTGTGACAGAAACAAAGCTGATGCCGGATTTGAAGACGGCAATTCAGGCTTGTGGACTTCAGGACGGAATGACTATTTCTTTCCATCATAGCTTCAGAGAAGGTGATCATATAGTTACACAGGTGCTTTCAGCTATTAAGGAGTTGGGTATCCGTGGACTAAGATTTGCACCAAGTGCGGTTGTAAATATTAAAAACCCTTCAATTGTAGATTTTGTTAAGGACGGCACTATTGACCGTATTCAGGCAAGTGGTATTCGCGGTGAACTTGGCGATGCTGTGGTTGACGGTTTGGATCTTGCCGAGCCTGTTATACTTCGTCCGCACGGTGCTCGTCCGCACGCTGTTGAAACCGGAGAACTTTCTATTGATGTGGCTTTCATCGGTGCTTCTGCAGCGGATGACTTTGGAAACTGTACTGGACAGGTGGGTCCTAACGCCTGCGGTTCTCTGGGTTATTCATTTATTGATGCAACCTGTGCTGAGAATGTAGTGGTAATTACTGATAATCTGGTTCCATACCCTTGTGTTCCAATCTCTATTTCACAGATGTATGTCGATTATGTGGTAAAGGTTGATCAAATTGGTGATCCTGCAAAGATTGGCGCCGGTGCTGCACGCAGAACAAAAAATCCGCGTGACCTTTTGATCGCACAGCGTGCTGCCGATGTTATGGCTGCCAGCCGACTGTTTAAGGACGGATATTCCTTCCAGACCGGCGCCGGTGCCATAAGTATTGCTTGTACTGATTTTTTGGCTGAACATACAGAAAAAGCGGGTATTCAAGCAAGTTATGCTCTTGGAGGAATGACTGCTAATATAGTTGAAATGCATAAAAAGGGTCTTGTACGCACTCTTTTATGTTCTCAGTCTTTTGACTCCGTAGCAGCCAGGGCTATCGTGGAAAATCCCGGTATCCTTGAAATTGACAATTCTATGTATGCTAATATGTTTAACAAGAGCTGTGCTCTTGACAAGCTTAACTTCGGTGTTTTAGGTGCACTTGAGATTGATGTAGATTTTAATATCAATATCTTAACCGGCTCAAACGGTGAGATGATGTCAGGCCTCGGCGGAGGTCCCGATGTTGCAGATGGCGCAGATATTTCTATCGTAACACTTCCTATCGTCCGTGGACGAATACCCTCAGTGGTAGACAAGGTGTTTACTTGCTGTACTCCGGGTTCTTCTGTAGCGGTTGTGGTTACAGAAGCGGGCATAGCACTTAACCCGAAACATAAAAGCTACGAGATGTTAAAAGAAGATCTCCAAAAGGCTGGAATTAAAACAGTCTCTATTGAAGATTTGTTGAAAACAGCCTACTCGCTTACCGGCGTACCTAAGCCGATTGAAACAACAGATAAAATAACCTGTATCGTAGAATACCGCGACGGAACGGTAATTGATGTTATCCGCCAGATTAAGAGAGATTAACTGAAATTGATATTATTTTCAGATAAAGACTAATTAAGTTTTATATTATTTTTTAAATATTAGGAGGAAAAAAATTATGAACACAATGCAAGAAACAAGAGCTTTTTTGGAATCTATTGGCCAGCCCAACGGTGACCTTTATCAGCTTCCCGACTCAGAGAAGCGTTTTGACGATGGTTGCCAGTATCGTTTTGAGGTTCCTGGTATTCAGGGCCCCAACGTTATGAGAGCGTTGCTCGAAGAAGTTGACAGACTTGGCTTCTACATTCATCGTGTAACACAGACTAAAGGTATCTGGACTCTTTCTGATGAAGATATTACAGGTATGGTAGAATTAGCTAAACAGTATCAGGTAGAATTGGTTTTGGCTGTTGGTCCCCGTGCTACAACTGATACAAGTGCGTCTGTTAAGAGCCCTGAGGGTGTACGTATGGGTTATCGTCTTCGCGGTCAGGAACAGGTAGTTAGAGCTATTGAAGACGTACGTCGTGCTGCTCGTTTAGGTGCACGCACTTTCCTTATCTATGATGAAGGATGTTTGTGGGCATTGGGCAAGGCTCGTGAAGCAGGACTTCTTCCTGAGGATTGCAGATTTAAGATGTCTGCTCATGCAGGTCATGGTAACCCCTGTTCTGCTAAGCTCCTTCAGGATATTGGTGCAGATTCATTCAATATCGTCAGAGACTATCAGTTACAGCATTTAGCTGCTGTTCGTAGTGCTATTGATATTCCGATTGACTGTCATACAGAGAACCCAACTTCATCAGGCGGATTCATTCGTCATTATGAAGTTCCTGAAATGATTCGTGTTGCATCTCCCATCTATTTAAAGACTGGTGGTTCAGTAGCACAGACACACAGCTGGGATTCTACCGAAGCTGATGCTAAGAAGCGTGCTAAGCAGGTAATGCTCGTTAAGCGTGTAATTGATGCTTACTATCCTGAGGCAACTTACTCTCCCAAGGGTTCTATAAAACACTAATTGAAAAGTTGCACTCCCACAAATCTGTTAACAGAAAGGGATATACATATGGAAATTAAAACAATAACAGCACCCTTCACTGATGAGGTACTCAGTCAGCTGAAGGTCGGAGACATTGTAAATGTATCCGGTATAATATATGCCGGTCGTGATGCAGTGTTGCCCAAGATCGTTGAGATGATTGATGAAGGTACACTGGAAGATCATGACATCAATTTGCAGGGCAGTGTGATTTTTCACACTGCAGTCAGCCCTGCAGGTGTAGGTCCCACCTCCAGCAATAAGCTAGAGATAGAGGGAACTATGCCCCAACTGACGGCTGCAGGTATCAGAATGCATTTAGGCAAAGGTGCATTGAAAAAGGAAACTATAGAAATGTTTAACCAATACAATGCCGTTTATGCGGTTATTGCTCCTGTTACAGCGTTGCTTAACAGCAAGGTTAAGGCTAAGCGCTGTGTTGCACATCCGGAACTTGGTATGGAAGCATTCTATGAACTGCAGGTGGAGGAGTTCCCCTGCATTATTGCGGCCGCACACGGTCAGAGTATGTTTTAAGGAGGGAAATTCGTATGTCTTTTGATTACAATGAAGTAGTTGCAAAGGTAGCGGATACTCTAGTTAGAGCAGGCTCTACCTTCAGCGAGGATAAAAAAGAAGCCTATCGCCGTGCTATTGCGTCAGAGGAGTTACCTCGTGCTAAATGGAATCTTGAAACAATTCTAGAAAATGCAGAGGTTGCTCAGTGCAATCGCAGCCCATTATGTGACGATACAGGTATACCCCATGTATTTATTGAGGTAGGCCCTAACCGTGCCGTAACAGGCAGTCTTATGTCTGCTATACAGGAGGGTGTTCGTGAAGGTTTGCGCACTCTGCCCGGTCGTCCCATGGCTATTATGGGTGACGATAAGGCCAGAATAGATATGAGTGGCGGCATTAGCCCTGATAGCGATGCACTTGATGCAGCACCTTTCCTTATTAAGGAAGTTGAGGAGGATGTATTGCGTGTTCATGTGCTGATGCTGGGCGGTGGTCCTGCTATCCGTGGCATCACCCACCGTATATTCCACAAGCATAGCATTGATGTTGTGCTTGATGAAATTGTTACCCGTACCAAAGATGCTACTAAATTGCTGGGATGCACACCCTGTGCTGTTGCTATCGGTGTAGGTCGTTCTCAGTACGAAGCTACTGCTCTTATGATGGAAGCAATGGTTTATGGTGATTTTGGTAAGCAGAATGATATGGAACAGTACATTACCGATAAGGTTAACGAGACAGATGTAGGACCTCTTGGTCTTAACGGTAAGACAACAGTTCTTGCAACATTTATGAAGGTAGGACCTCAGCGTGCAAGTGGTGTGCGTGTAGTTGCTATACGCCCCGGATGCTGTTTCGAACCCCGTATTGCAAGCGTAGAACTTTAATCTGTTATTAATATAAGGAGAATATAGTAATGAGCAATGAATTTAAACCTATGAAATTCGGCTGCGGCAGATATGTTCAGGCCCCTGGCGCTATTGAGATTGTTGGCAGGGAAGCCGCTATGCTGAAAAGTAAAAAGGCGTTGATAGTTGGTGGTAAAAGTGCACTTGATGCTGTAGGTTCCAAGATGGAAGCCAGTCTCAAAGATGCAGGAGTAGAACCATATTTCTATACAATGACCTCTGACTGTACATATGAAACATTAGACTATCTTCAGAACACCTTGATTCCGCAGCAAAAGGCAGATTTAGTAATTGGTACCGGCGGTGGTAAGGTTATAGATATGGCTAAGGCTTCCGGTAAGTGTAGCGGTCTCCCCGTTTTGAATGCCCCCACTTCTGTGGCGACATTCAACTGCTGGTCAGCTATGAGCGTTATGTACACTCCTGACCATAAGCCCATCGACCGAATCTGGCATTCAACTGAGATTGATGCGGTTGTTATTGATACTCAGGTTATTGCGGACGCACCCGTTAAATTGTTTGCTTCAGGCATGGCTGATGCTTTTGCTAAGTATATTGAGACAGGCTTTATGGATGAGTCTTATACTGTAAATAATACACCTGTAGGCATGTATACATCTAAAGTTATGGCGGGCACCACTAACGAAATTATCTTAAACCGCGGCGAACAGGCTTATCGCGATTGTATTGCACATAAGGTTACAGATGATTTAGATGCATGCGTTTTTGCAAATGTTGCTACAACTGCTATTGCAGCAGCTGTAAACTACGGCAATCACTCTTTAATACATAGCGGTAATGGCAAGGGTGCTACCTTTGCTCACGCTCTTTACTACGCTTGTAAGGCTAAGTATACTGAAGAAACAAGTGAGTGGTTGCATGGTGAAATTGTAGGTTTAGGTTGTCAGGCATCCATGTATGCTTACGAGCGCGGTGAATACGAAACAAAGAATTTAGCACGTTTTATGAAAGCTATCGGACAGCCTATGTCTTTGAAAGAATTAGGACTTGACGTTAGTGATAAGGGTCTCAAAGAACTGGTTGATTGCATGATGGTTGTTTGGGGCAAACGTCCTGAGGCGCACTGGCCCATCATCTATGATGCACTTCAGAAAATAAAAGGATAATAAGCGGGGGAGCTTGCTCCCCCCAACTTATAAAGGAGATTTGTGTATGAATTTATCAGATACTTTTATACATACGCTTTATGCTTTGAAAGAAGGACCTATTCCCGCCGAAGTAATGGAGGAGGCAAGAAAATGCCTTCTTGACGAAGTGGGAGCTATATTTGCAGGTGTTGCTTCTGTAAAAGATAAGCTTAATGCCTATCTTGATATGTTTTCCGGTGATGATGCAACGGCAATCGGACTTGGGAAAAAGGCAACTCTTCAGAATGCGGCACTTGTTAATGGATTAAGCGGTCATGTGCATGATTTTGATGATGGACATCGTTTTTCAAATATTCATCTTGGCTCTGCTGTAATTCCTGCCGTTCTCGCAGTAGCAGAAAAAGAAAATCTTCCTATGGATGATGTTCTTCGCGGTATTATTATCGGTTATGAGGCTGCTATCCGTTTGGGAAAATGCATTCAGCCCGGTCATCGCGGACGCGGTTTTCACGCTTCGGGCACAGTAGGAACAATCGGTGCGGCTATTGGTGTTGCGACTCTTCTTGATTTTGATAAGGAGCAGTTCAAATCCACCTTGTCAGCGGCTTGTACCAGTGCGGGCGGAATTCTTCAGATGCAGGTGGGAAGTTCAACTCTTAAACCTTATAATATCGGCCGTGCAGCACATGATGGTGTTACATCGGCGCTCGTTGTAAAAGCAGGCTTTGTAGGTCCGCTTGATCCTCTTGATGGTGAATTCGGTTTCCTTAAAGCATATAGCGACACTTGTAAGAGTGAAGTGCTTTCCCTTGAAAACGACTCAAATTATAACATTTGCGGTTGCTATCACAAACCGTTTGCTTCATGCAGACATACACATGGATGTGCATATGCGGCAATCAGGGCTGCTGAAAATAATAATATTAACTGGCGTGATATTGAAGGCATCCATGTTGATATGTATGCACAAGGCGTAAACGGTCACGACCATACAGAAATTCCGGGCGCTGTGTCGGGAAAAATGTCTGTACCGTTTTGCATTGCGCTTATACTTGTGACCGGTAAAATAGGAATTTCGTCATTTACAGATGAAATTATTAGTAATCAGGACATTCTCAATCTTACAAAAAAGGTTTCTGTACATGCTGACGAGGAAATGACATCGTGGGTACCTCAAAAGCGTGTTGCAAGAGTTACTGTTACTCTTAAAAACGGACAGTCTTTTACCGAGCAGGTTGAGTATCCTCTCGGCGAGCCAGAACTTCCTATGTCAATTGAAGATTTCTGCTCAAAAACTACCGAACTCGCACTTGCGGCAGGCAGGACAGAAGATGAGATCAAAAAGATTATAGATATGATTCTGACATTTGATGGAAATGTTGCGGAACTTATGAAAATATTAGCATGATTTAAAGTCCTCACTGCACTTGTTTGAACGGTGGGGACTTGGCTAATTTTCTTGATTTATCTTTAGGTCGATGATTTAATAGTGAAAATTTAATTCCTAGAGAATTTTATACTGAAAAAATTATATATTATACTAAATCCAGAGGTGAAAATATGGATCAAACGCTTATTCGTAAACTTGTCAGCGCAGATGAAGAATATCTGCGTGATGAATCTAAAAAAGTTGGCTACGCAGAAACCATTTCTTTCCCTGAAACGCATGAACAGGTAAGCCAGATTATGGCACAGTTGTATGAGACAGGAACTCCTGTTACTGTTCAGGGAAGTCGTACTGGCTTAGCTTCTGCAGCAGTACCGTTTGGGGGTCATGTGCTGAATATGTCCAGAATGGACAAGGTTCTCAGCATGCGTGAGGATGATGGTCGTTTTTACATAAATGTACAACCTGGCGTAATATTGCAGAAACTGAACAAGGCTATAGCTGCACGTTCTTTTGATACAAGCGATTGGGATGAAGCATCCCAGGAAGTATTTAAAGCTTTTTGTAAGGCTCCTGTGCAGATGTTTACGCCTGACCCGACTGAGAGCACTGCAACTATTGGCGGTATGGTGGCATGTAATGCATCAGGTGCTCGCAGCTATCATTATGGCGCAACACGCAGACACATTCAGGCGGTTCGTGGTGTTTTAGCAAACGGTCAGACTATTTCTTTGAGTAGAGGACAAATATACGCAAAGGGATTAGAGTTAACCCTGCCTACTGAGGAAGGAAGTTCTGTTACAGTTAAGCTACCTTCTTATGATATGCCAAAATGTAAAAATGCTTCAGGTTACTATTGCTGTGCAGACATGGATGCATTGGATTTGTTAATAGGTAGTGACGGCACACTTGCAGTTTTAACTGAAATTGAACTTTCTCTGCTGCCCGTTCCCGCGCTTTCTTGGGGTGTTAGTACCTTCTTCTCACGGGAAAAACAGGCAGCTGCATACACAAAATTTATAAAACAAATCAAAGAGGGCATTGTTGCTATTGAGTATTTCGATTCCTGTGCTCTTGATATTTTGCGCAAACAAAAGGCAGAAAGCACTGCTTTTGCAGGACTCCCATTCTTGCCGGATTCTTACGGCTGTGCTGTATATACAGAGCTTCACTGTGATTCAGAAGAACAAGCATATGAACTTCTAGAGGCACTTAGCAAATATTGTGCTGAAGCAGGTGGCAACCCCGATATGACATGGGTGGCCTCCAGTGACAGTGATCGTGATATGTTACATTTCTTCCGCCATGCTGTTCCTGAAAGTGTTAATATGCAGGTGGAACGTACCAAACATACTTATCCGGAAGTTACCAAGGTCGGCGGCGATTTGGCTGTGCCTGATGAATACTTTGAAAAACTTCTTGAGATTTATGATACTACCTTGGAAGAAGAAGGTTTGTTGCACGCTGCATGGGGACATATCGGCGACAACCATATCCATGTAAATATTTTGCCGAGAGATATGGATGAATTCAGCCGTGGTAAAGCATTGCTTGCCAAGTGGGCGGGCGAAGTTTCCCGTATGGGCGGCGCCGTTTCTGCAGAACACGGCGTAGGTAAACTTAAAGCACCATTCCTGGAGGTTATGTACGGAACAGAACATATTCAGGAAATGGCTGCTTTGAAAGCTGCATTCGACCCGCGCTGGATGCTCGGACGCGGTAATCTGTTTGCACCACAGGAGGAGGTAAAGTAATGAAAATAATTGTTTGTATGAAACAGGTACCTGCTGCTGCAACGGCAAGTATCGATCCTCTTACCAAAACTATCGTTCGTACAGGTCGTAACGCAGTAACAAATCCTTTTGACTTATATGCATTACAGACCGCGCTTGATATTAAAAACGGTGCAGGTGGTAGTCTTACGGCTATTACAATGGGTATTCCTGCAGCACAAAAGGTGATTAGAGATGCTATAAGCCGTGGCGCTGACGACGGCGCAATTCTTTCAGACCGTGCCTTTGCCGGTGCGGATACATTGGCAACATCATATGCACTTGCACTTGGTATCGAAAAACTTGGTGGAGCAGACCTTGTTGTTTGCGGTAAAATGGCTGTTGACGGCGATACTGCACAGATAGGTCCGGAGCTTGCCCAGCACCTTGGTATTTCGCACGTTTCAGATGTAAGTGAAATTCTGGAAATGGCTCCCGATCACTTGGTGGTTCGTCGTGTATGGGATGATGTAGAACAGGAACTTTACTTGCCACTTCCCGCTTTGATTACTGTAGCAAAGGGTAAAGACCTTCCGCAACTGCCTACCATTTTGGGTATGTTAAGAGGGCGTGATGCAGAAATTCCGACATTCACTGCAGAAGATTTACAGGCAGACATTACTCGTTGCGGATTAAAAGGCTCTCCCACACAGGTAGTTCGTACATTTACACCTCCTGTTCGTGGTGAGGCTAAGAATATTGACGGTAATGAAGCGGAACAAGCGGAACAGTTAGTTCAGATTATAAGGGGGGTTATCCATGGAGCAGATTAAGAAAGGCGCCCTTTGGGTTTTTTGTGAGGTTCAAGCAAACCAACTTTTACCGGTAGGCTTGCAGCTATTGGGTAGGGCTAAAGCATTGGCAGAAGAAAGCAATCGCCCTCTTTACGCTGTTGTCTTAGGAAAAGTTTCCCAGGATAGTGTAAAACTTTTGTATGCCAGTGGTGCACATGAAGTTATATGCAGCGTTGGTTCGGCTTTAGATGAAAAACTGGAGCAACCATACGCAGATAGTTTAATTCGTTTGGCAGAGCAGTTCGAACCCGATATTCTTTTGGTGGGAGCAACCCCCTTTGGACGTGCTTTTGCCCCAAGGGTAGCGGCTGCGTTGGGAACCGGCTTGACAGCAGATTGCACCGAATTGAGCATTGATGCTGAAAGCGGATTGCTTTTGCAAACTCGTCCTGCATTTGGCGGTAATATGATGGCTACCATTCGTACGGCTACCAGCCGTCCTCAGATGGCTACCGTTCGTCCAGGAGTGTTACCCCTTCCCGAACCTGTGGAAGTTGCCGACTGTGAACCTATAACAATTGAGTATGACGGACAGAATAGCTTAGTTAAGCTGTTGAAGGAAACCGCTATCAGCCGTGGTGCAGATATTAGCCAAAGTAAGATAATAGTTGCTGCTGGCCGCGGTATCGGTCAAAAGAAGAATTTGAAGCTGGTACAGGCATTAGCAGATAAGCTTGGCGGCCAGGTAGGCGCAACACGCCCCTTGGTAGATATGGGCTTTTGCCCTTACAGCAGTCAAATTGGCCAAACAGGATACAGTGTAGCTCCTGATTTGCTTATTTGCTGTGGTATTTCCGGTGCAGTACAGCATTTGGCCGGAATTGGCGGTGCAAAGACGGTTATTGCCATCAATACTGATCCAAAAGCTCCTATCTTTGCTGTAGCAGATTATAAAATAGTGGGCGATTGTGTCAGTGTTTTGGAACATTTGCTTAAAGCAGTGGATGGAAATTAAGCTAATAACAATCTATAAATAAAAAACCTGCCAAAAGGAGACGCTTCGTAAAGAAGTCGTCTCCTTCTATATAAAAAGGGACACTTTCGGTTTGAAAGTGTTATAAAAGTGTTATTGTGAGGCAGGTCTCTCAGTGTTATATTGACTTTCACAAAGTGATATACTATCGGGGTATTAATGTCAATTCATTAAAACTGAAGGCATCTAAATCGTGTTGTTGAAAGGGAGATGTTTATATGAACTTTGCAAAAAGAATTATTGTTATATTGGGTTTAATAATAATATCAATGTTAATTATCCCTTTAATTGCTGTCAATACGGTTAAAGCAGATGCGGGGATGGTAGTAGTTTTATTGTTGTTTTTTGCTGTATATCCTGTTATTTCGATTTGGATAGGAATCATATCAGGAAAAGATATTAAGCACTTTTGGTTTGCGCCGATTTTAATAGCAATTTTGTTTTGGGTATTTTCATCACTTACATATAAGACTGCATTCCCGGTTGTTTATTCGGTAATATATTTTATAGTGTGTTCTATAAGTATGCTGATAACAAAGGCGGTGGAAA
>JAEIGA010009521.1_pt1 | contig 14716 bp, 10 predicted proteins | sample 9270691 | NCBI WGS metagenome assembly JAEIGA01 (sample SAMN17057246, study PRJNA624740) | gut metagenome | biome: biome; isolation source: fecal sample | host: Bos grunniens | place: China: Xizang | collected 2019
CCTTCATGAGGTCAGCGTTGTCAACGAGAGCAGCGTCAAGGTGAATCTGCTCATAAGTCTCCTCGTGCATGAAGTTGAATCCGTCCTCATCCTTATAAAGGAACTGATAAGGTCTTCTCTCTACATTGATAGTATCGATCTTTGCACCAGCGGTGAAAGTGTTCTCGAGGATACGACCATTCTCAAGGTTTCTGAGTTTACTCTTTACGAAAGCAGGACCCTTACCAGGTTTAACGTGCTGGAACCATACGATCTGGCATGGCTTGCCGTTGAAGTTAAGATAAAGTCCGTTTTTGAAATCAGCTGTTGTTGCCATAAAAATAAAATATGATTAGTTAATGAATTTCTCTTCCCATTCAGGAACATACTTGTTGAGGTCAAGTATGTGCTCTGCCACTTCTTCAAGAAGCCACTTCGGAGTCGATGTCGCTCCACATACTCCCACCTTGTCATCCGCTCTGAACCATTCTCTCTTGATTTCAGCTACGGAGTCGATATGATATGTTCTGATATTCAATGATTTGCAAAGTTCGCAAAGCACTTTGCCGTTGGAGCTTGCCTTGCCTGACACGAAGATGATGATGTCATGCTCCATTGCAAAACGAGACAGTCTTTCGTGTCTTGTCGCAACCTGTGAACAGATGGTGTCATGGGTATGCAGCATCTCCCTTCCCTTGAATCTCTCTACAGACAGCTCGTTATATTGAGCCATCATTTCTTCAAGTCTAGTACAGAGGCGCGAGTACTCCGCAGGACTCTTGGTGGTCTGGCTGAATACCTCGGTCGGTACATCAAGCCTGACCGTTCCATTGCCTGCAAGATCTTCCAGCATATCTGCATTCTCCACGACGATGGCCGTACCCTCTGTCTGCCCCATCAGTCCCATGACTTCGGCATGACCTATCTTGCCGAATATGATGATCTGTCCTTTGCCGTTCTCCACATGCTTGAGATATGCCTCCTTTATGCGCTGCTGGAGCTTCAGAACTACTGGACATGTGCAGTCAATGATCTGGAATCCAAGCCTTTCAGCTGTCTCGTATGTCTTCGGAGGCTCGCCATGTGCCCTGATCAGCAGAGTCTCTCCACCCGCTTCCACCATCTCCTCAAGGTCCTCCTTGTCTATAGTTACGAGTCCTTTCTCTATGAGTCTTGACAATTCGGCATCATTATGCACAATCGCACCCAACGAGTAGAGGCGTTCTCCCTTTCCGAGGAACTCCTCTGCCTTGCCTATAGCCCTTATGACTCCTGCACAGAAGCCTGAATTGCTGTCAATATCTACTGTAAGCATACTGTCTGGATTTAACAACCGAATCTTTCTGCAATCACATCCTTCACCCACTCCAGCTGCTGCTCCATTGTCATGTGGGAGTTGTCCAGCACAATGGCGTCTTCCGCCTGGGTAAGAGGGGAAACCTCTCTGTGCGAGTCGATGTAGTCGCGCTCCTGAAGATTCTTGAGGACATCCTGAATATCTACCTTGTCGCCCTTTGCCCGCATTTCAGCGGCGCGTCTTTCAGCTCTGATCATAGGGTCAGCAGTCATGAATATCTTAAGTTCTGCCTCAGGGAAGACAGTTGTGCCGATGTCCCTTCCGTCCATCACGATTCTTCCTTTCTGACCGAATTCCCTGAGCTTCCTGTCGACGAACTGTCTGACTTCCGCTACTGTGGCTATAGGACTGACCTTTCCAGCAACAGCAAGTGACCTGATCTCCTTTTCGATGCATCTGTCTCCGATGTACGTGCCTTCCTGTCCGAAGTGGATATCCAGATTCTGCAATGCCTTGTCGAGCGCAGGCACATCAATGACGTTGTCATCATCGATATATCCGTTCTCGATTGCAAACAGAGTCACACCTCTGTAGAGGGCTCCGGAATCAAGATACAGAAATGAAAACTCTTTTGCCATGATTTTTGCAAAGGAGCTCTTTCCTGTAGACGAATAACCGTCGATTGCTATTATGATATCTGGTACTTGCATGAAATTTGCTTAAAATCGAGCAAAATTATAAAATATTGTCTAAACTCCCAAAAATGTCGATATTTGTACTAAACTAAACACCACACTCATGAAGATTTTGATTATTGATGACGAAAGGTCAATCAGGAATTCACTCAAGGAGATTCTCTCGGATGAAGGATACGATATAGATGTAGCTGAAGACGGAGCACAAGGCTGTGCGATGGTCGAGAAGGAAAAGTATGACATCATTTTCTGTGACATAAAGATGCCGGTCATGGATGGTGTAGAGGCCCTTTCCAAGATGATGGAAATGGGCATTGATTCTGCTGTGGTCATGATTTCCGGTCATGGCGACATAGAAACAGCAGTGGACTGCATCAAGAAGGGTGCTTTTGACTTCATTCAGAAACCCCTCGACCTCAACAGAATCCTCATCACAATCAAGAATGCCAAGGAAAAGGTACACCTGGTCCAGCAGACTCGTACATTGAAGAAGAAGGTCTATGGTCAGGAAATGATAGGAGAATCTGAGCCGATAAAGAATATAAAGTCCATGATAGACAAGGTGGCTCCTACTGATGCGAGAGTCCTTATCATCGGCTCAAACGGTACCGGTAAGGAACTTGTTGCCCGTAACCTTCATCAGAAGAGCTCACGTTCTGCCATGCCCTATGTAGAGGTCAACTGTGCTGCAATCCCGTCGGAACTTATCGAGAGCGAACTTTTCGGTCATGAAAAGGGATCGTTTACCTCGGCGATCAAGCAGCATAAGGGAAAGTTCGAGCAGGCTGACGGCGGTACACTTTTCCTGGACGAGATAGGTGATATGTCACTTGCAGCTCAGGCCAAGGTGCTCAGGGTGCTTCAGGAAAGAAAGCTCTCGAGAGTGGGCAGCGACAAGGATATCACAGTCGATGTGCGTGTGGTTGCTGCCACCAACAAGAATCTCAAGGAGGAAATCGCCAAGGGTACTTTCAGAGAAGACCTCTATCATCGTCTCAGTGTGATTGTCATCAATGTGCCTACTTTGGATGACCGCAAGGATGACATTCCATTGCTGGTGGATTATTTCATCGGACAGATATGTTCGGAAACCGGAATGCAGCCGCGCCCTGTCGAGCCGGAGGCCATGTCCCTGCTGGTCGCTAAGAACTGGACCGGAAATATCCGAGAGCTTCGTAACGTCGTGGAGCGCCTCCTCATCCTGTCCGGGGCCACAATCACTGCCGCCGACGTCAAGGCTTACGTCTATTAGTCCATCCTTTCTATCTTGATGTGCTGGATCTTGTAGGAGGAATCCTTGAATCCCACGAAAATTGTCACCATGAAATGTTCGCCCCCGGCATTCAAAGTGCCCAGGGCGTATTTCATGTTTGTCCTTCCTGCCTTGTGAGCTATTTCAAATGCCCTTGGCGTGTATGACCTGAAGAATGATTTGAGCAGCTGGCAGGCCTGATTCCTGCTGCAGTCGCTGCTGTTGGAGAAGATGGTTATTTCCAGATTGTCTGAAAACCATGCAGAGAGTTTGTCTGCATCTCCCTGCTCCATATATTTGGATATAGGTATAAAGACTTCGTAGCCTCTGTCATGTGCGGAAGCTCCATAACCGCACAAAAACATGACGGCCAGTGCCGTCAGTGTGATGAATGTCCTTAACCTCATATTGACTTGATGTGATTCAGATGGCAAATATACTGCAAATTCTGAACCGTACAATAAGTTTAGTGATGGAGATTTATTATATTTGTAACCATGAAGATAACGTTGCTGACAGTCGGCAAGACCGACCGGGATTGGGTACGGCAGGGCCTGGATGTGTATACGTCAAGGCTGAAGCACTATATCCCTTTTGTGATTACGGAGATTCCGGAATTGAAGAACGTCTCTGCACTTAGCAAGGATCAGATCAAAGCCAAGGAAGCGGAACTGATCTTGAAGAATGTCAAGCCTACAGATGACGTGATCCTGCTTGATGAAAGGGGTAAGGAGTATTCTTCAATGGAATTCGCCAAGGTCCTTCAGGATAAGATTTCATACATCGGCAAAGATATAGTCTTTGTTATCGGAGGAGCATACGGATTCTCCGACGATGTGTACAGGAGGGCTGATTCCAAGATATCTCTTTCCCGGATGACATTCTCCCACCAGATGGTTAGAACGATTTTTGCAGAGCAGATCTACCGCGCCTTCACCATCATGAGAGGCGAACCATATCATCACGAATAATCTACCATGGATAAAGGCTTTTTTACGCATAAAAGAGTGGCTCTGGCAGGGCTTGTGCTTGCTCTGTCTCTTTTTCTGATGTCAATCGTCGGCGTCGGAAACTCGGGAGATGCCGGAAGGATTGCAGATTTTGCTGCAGTCAGAGTGGGTAAACGCCTTGAAATCCTGGATAAGCACATATCCGGAATACTTCTGCGGGGTGCAGATGATTCTGAAAAGCAGAAAAGGATTCCGGACGATATGGTCATATACCATTATATAAATGATTCCCTCCGGACATGGAACAACCAGTTCCCTATTCTTAACGACAGGATTTCCAGTCAGCTGGTATTCCAGAGACTGACTCCTGTAAACAGTCGGCTTGTGTCGCCGCTGTATGAAATAGGGGAAGACATGGAATTCATGAATCTCGGTTCCAAGTGGTATATAGTAAAATCTGTACACGGGACCAATAACGATAAGGTGATTGCCGGACTGGAAGTCAAGAATAACCTTATAGACAATTTCAGCAGGACTGACAACGGTGTGAATGCCAAGCTGATGATTCCGGACAGATATTCGGTGGAACCTCTTACTGAAACAAGTGGAAGTCCGGTGGAGGTCAGCGGCACTCCGCTTTTCAAGATTACTGCGAACTCCGTGTATCAGGGCGGGTATTTTGATAATTCCGTTCTGAAATGGCTGGCACTTCTGCTGTTCACCATTGTCATAGTGATATTCCTGGCCGGTCACAGGACTCTCAAAGTGTATTTTGCGGTCGTTCCGGCCCTGACTATACTGGCTTTCGTGTCATACATCTGGGGCTCCCGGATGGATGGAAGCATGGAACTGTTCTCCCCAAGTGTCTTTGCTGACGGAACTTTCTTCTCCTTGGGTGCGTTGCTGATTGCAAATACCTATATCACCCTGCTTTGTGTCTGTACATTCCTTGTCAAGGGCCGCATTCTGCATTGGCTGACCAAGGGACAGGATCTGCTTAATGTCAGGATGGTGATATATGGTGTGGTTGTACTGACGTGCATGGCGCTGGTAGGAGTTTATGCACATTCGACACTGTTGAGTTTCATCAATAACTCAAATGTCAACCTCGAACTGTATAAGGTAGGAAAAGACATTGCCTACGTCATAATCGTATATGTTTCATATACCGGCCTCTTGATATGTATTCTGCTCATGGCTCAGATGCTGAGACCTCTGGTCAGGATGTTTACAGGAAAGGATGTCAATTTCCTCAGTCGCAGAAGTCTGTGGATATTTGCCTTCGTCTGTGCTCTGTATTTTACCGTTACTGCTTCAAGTATGGGATTTACAAAGGAGCAGGATCGTGTGATGGTGTGGGCAAACCGTCTTGCGGTAGAGCGTGATCTGGGACTGGAACTACAGCTTCGTAGCGTTGAAGATAATATTGCAGGTGACCAGCTGATTTCCTCTCTCTCATCTTTGGACAATAGTGCCGGTATGATTCTGAACAGGATTACCGAATACTATCTGAACAGGGTCAGACAGACTTACGACATTGAAGTGAGTGTCTTCAAGGAAGGAGACAGGGCCGGAGAGGAACTGCTTCAGCATGTGATATATAATGGAGAACCGATAGCAGCCGATTCCAAGTTCCTGTTCATGTCGGATTCTTACGGAAGGGGCAGTTATGCCGGTATATTCATGTACTATCATCAGGATACCGGACTCAGCCGTATGGTCATTCAGATCAAGCAGAACAGCAGCAGGACAGATGTGGGTTACAGCAGGATAATGAGGCAGTTCAGGCAGCCGGGTAATGTGAATATACCTTCATTCTACTCTTATGCGAAATACAAGAACAGCAGGCTGTCGTCATATCGGGGCAATTATCCATATCCTACAGTTTCGGACAGTTTTGAAAGATATATCGATGACAGCAGGGGAGTCTCTACCTTGAGAAGGTCGGGCTATGTGCATTTCATAGTGAAGATAGGTGACGGTGAGACAATCATGATCACAAGGCATCAACGTAATTTCCTGTTGTACTTTACATCCTTCTCCTATCTGTTCCTGGTGCTCTCCCTTCTGATATTCATCTTCCCGTCAAAAAGGAAGCAGGTCAATCCGTTTGGAAACAACTACTTCAGGTCCAGAATCCATTTCATTCTGTTCCTTTCATCCTTCATTATTCTGGCAAGTATGGCGACTGTCAGCATTATGTTTGTGTATAAACGTAATGAGGCCAACATGTATAATGTGATGTCATCCAAGGTGAGCACGGTCCAGGGACTGATGGAGGACAAGACACGACATGTCAGAGACTGGAATGAACTGATGACAACGTCATTTTCCGCCAGTCTGGAGGATGTCAGCAAAGCAACCAAGTCGGACATCACATTGTATTCTCCGGGAGGAAAGGTTTTCAGGTCTACTTCGCCGGAGGTCTTCGAGAAACTGATTTTCGGCAGCAGGATCGATCAGGATGCATTCCATCAGATACGGAACAGAAATCAGCGTTTCTATATCAACAGAGAGGTCGTGGCAGGATATCGCTTCTGGAATCTTTATGCTCCTCTGCTGAATGAGCAGAGAGAGATCATTGCCATCATGAGTATCCCATATACGGATGGAAATTATGAGTTCCGCTCCGAGGTCTTCTTCCATGCGGCCCTTCTTATCAATCTGTTCATTCTGCTCCTCATAATATCACTGCTCATCAGTACGCGACTTGTCAATGCCCTGTTCTTACCTCTGATTGAAATCGGACAGAAGATGCAGAGTTCTGATGTCAATCATCTGGAGCATATCGAGTATGAGGGAAATGATGAGATATCTTCTCTGGTTGCGGCATATAACAGAATGGTGGGTGATCTGAAGAGTTCAACCAAGAAACTGGCTCAGGCAGAGCGAGATAAGGCATGGAGCCAGATGGCCCGTCAGGTGGCTCATGAGATCAAGAATCCTCTGACTCCGATAAAACTGGAGATTCAGCGTCTGATAAGGCTCAAGCAGAATAATAATCCTAAATGGGAGGAAAAGTTCGATCAGGTGACTGCCGTTATCCTGGAACACATTCAGATTCTTGCAGACACTGCCAATGATTTTTCAACATTCGCAAAACTCTACACAGAGGAGCCTGTCCTTATCGACCTTGACAAGACCCTCAAGGAGCAGATGATGATATTTGACAATAAGGAGAATGTCAGGTTTTCTTATATGGGTCTGGATAATGCTCAGGTCATGGCTCCGAAGCCTCAGCTCATCCGCGTGTTTGCCAATCTGATTACCAATGGAATCCAGGCCATAGAGATTCAGCAGAAGGATCAGGTCGAAAGAGGGGAGACTCCTGTTGAGGGTCGTGTGCTCATATGTCTGAGAAACAGTATACGGGAAGGTTATTATGACATTGTCTTTGATGACAACGGCCCTGGTGTACCATCTGAGAATCTGGATAAGCTCTTTACTCCTAACTTTACGACAAAGAGTGGCGGCACGGGTCTCGGCCTTGCAATCTGTCGCAACATTGTCGAAAAGTGTAACGGTACCATCAGTTACCAGAAGTCATTCGGTCTCGGCGGTGCCAGCTTCACCGTCACCATCCCGAAGCTCTGATATTGGACACAAAAGAGTACGACTATCTCTATGACAAGTCTGAAATAAGTAAAGCCGGAATGGAATGTGAACTTAGTCTGGTCCATACAGATGCGTCCACCCCACATAGATACGAACAGCAGGACTCTAAGGCGAATATGGAAGTTACAACAAGATTTGGAGAGACTCTCTCTGCCCCTTGGGTCTACGTCGACATGCTCAAGTTCTGGCGCAAATATGAGCAATAGTGGCAAGTGTAAAATTTTGAAAGATTTGTGACATGTAAATTTAGTGATATAGGTTAGATTTGTTAATATAATGTTTATAATCGATCCTATGAACCAGATCAGTCATTTTTTATCAGCTGCATTTTCTGCTGTTTTCTTCGTAGTTTCTTTTGTATCATGCGGACCGTCAGTGCCTGGATTGGAAAGAAAATCTGTTCCCGTGATGGAAACGGCGCTGGATGCCTATGTTGCTGAAGCATCGGACTCTGCCGTTCCTCTAGCTGCCGTGGTTGTCCTTCAGCATGGAAAAGTCATAGGTGAAAGATATGTGAACGGGTGGCAGAAAGACTCTTCCCATCATATGTGGTCCACAAGCAAGAGCTATACGTCACTTGCTGTAGGTTTTGCAGTGAAGGAGGGACTGCTCTCTTTGGACGACAGGGTCTGCACATTTTTCCCGGAATACTACGATAAATACATTGACGGCTCAGACCAGGGCAAGTATATCGCTGCAGGTACTGTCCGTGACTATCTCGTCATGGCTACAGGCCAAGAAGAGGATCCTACATGGAGAGGAATCTTATTCATGCGTGAAAGACATCCTGAGATTATCATGGATGAGAATCTGAGAGGTCTTGGTGCATATTATGACGCAGCTGGTAGAAATCTGATTGAAGATATTTTTCTTGTGCCTTTCACTAAGGAACCAGGGACTAGGAACTGTTATAATAGTTTTGCTACATATGTTCTGTCTGCTATCCTCCAGAAAGTAACAGGAGAAAAAACAGTGGATTATCTGGAAGAACGTCTGTGGAAGCCATTAGGGATCAGCAAACCGGAATGGCTGGAAGTAAATGGTGTGAGCGCTGGAGGATGGGGCCTGATGCTGAGTGCGGAGGATATGGCAAAAACCGGACAGATGCTTTTGGATAATGGATGCTATGCGGGAAGACAGGTAGTCCCTGCGGATTATCTTGCTGAGGCGGTATCACCATATTTTACATGGGATCCGCCGACATTTGCCGGCCCTGCTGAAAAACCTTCATATCACCAGGGATATGGCTATCAGTTCTGGATTAATGGTGATGGCTACAATACCGCTGGTGCACAAGGTCAGTTCATTATTGTTTTGCCTGAATATGAAGCAGTAATCGTAGGTATCGCAGACATCAAGGATGATGACCATAAGGAGATGGCCTTGATGTGGAAATATATCGTACCTGTTCTGAAACAGGAACTTTAGAATCATTTCATCAGATTTCAATATGAGGAATAAACTGCTGTTACTGATATTGTCCCTCCATTGTTTTGTGTCATCGCTTTCCGCTGATGTGAGGAACTATGATTCGTTCAAGATATTGGAGGGCTTACCGCATAGTGATGTCAATGCCATTGTTCAGGATTCTACCGGTTATATGTGGTTCGCGACCTACGGCGGATTATGTAAATATGACGGATATCGTCTGCAGGTGTACAGGAGAGATAATTCAGGGTTGAGCCGTGATAGAGTGCTCTCTCTGCATGTGGCCTCAGATTCATGTCTGTATATCGGTACTGAGTCCGGTGGTCTGAATATATATGACCCCCGTACAGACAAAATCACCCATGTGGGAAAATATCATGACAGGTCAAATGTCACTGATGACGTCGTGAATTATATCTTTGAGGATGAGGATGGTGCTGTTTGGGTGTGTCATAATAACGTTCTTTCTGAAGTCTGTATGGATTCTTCGGGAGAGCGTTTCCTGGCGACAAGATATAAGACAGAATCGATGGATATGTATGTTGATACTGGTGTTGCACTAAATAGGGATACCATCCTGTTCAGTTCCGGCGACCGGCTGATGATGTATAGGAAATCAACTGGCAAGAGTATGCATCTTATGCAGTTTGATGTTGTCAGATGTTTTGTCAAAAGAGATGCAGATGTGTTGGTCGGTACATATGACGGGCTATACGGCGTCGACAGGAACGGCGAGGTAAGAGAACTTATTCCTGATCTGCCGATGAGACATCTGACTGTAGATCGCAATGGACATATATGGATCGGTACCTTTGAAGAAGGTCTGAAAGAGTATACATCTGATTTCATGCTCTATCGACATTATTGTACTAATCCTCTTGTCAGCGGCAGCATATCGTCAAATGAAATCAGTGCTGTCTATGAAGATAACTCCGGTGTAATTTGGGCAGGTACGATCGGAGGTGGCCTGAATATGTTGAGTACGTATGGTAACAATATACATCGATATTCGATGATAAATGGTTTAAGTTCCAATCGTGTCATTACGTTTATAGAGGATTGTAAGAAGAATCTTTGGGTCAGCACCCATGACGGTGGAGTGGATGTCTTTGATCCCCAATCGGGCACTTTCAGGAATCTTTATATCAACGGTGTTCCGAGCAGGGATTTCTATAAGGTTTCTGCAATGTATAATGGATCGGATGGACACATGCTGGTCGGAACCTGGGATCACGGAGTGTGGAGAATCAGCAGAGATGGAATAAAGGAAACGAAAAACGGGGTTTATGCGCAAGCGGAAAAATTCGGCAGACATGAGATAACAGGATGTTCCATTTATAAGATTACAGATGATAGAGATGGCAATATCTGGATAAGTACCAACCGAGGACTTTGGGAATATGTCGTTGGGACTTCAGAATGGAGGGTATACAGACATGATAATATGAATCTGTCGTCTCTTTATTCAGACTTCCTGACAGACATTCTGCCCGATCCGGATACCAGGGACAAGACAATATGGATCGGTACCAGAGCTGGTTTGAATAAACTGGTATTCAGTCGAGAAGGATTGCCTACTATGCATAGGGTTACCATACCTGACAGTATCGGATCTGCTGGGTCATCTATCTTTGTATCTGATCTCCATAGAGATAGACAGGGAAGACTATGGGTCAGCACTTTAGGTGACGGACTATATTGCATGCTTTCCGGAAGAAATGAAAACGAAATCCCTGCGTTTCAGAATTTCAATACGACAAATGTCGGCTTTCATAATAATGAACTTGAAAGTATTCTCGAGGATGACAATGGAAACCTTTGGATCGGAGGATATGGTATAAGTAAGTTTGATCCCGAATCCATTTCTGTGACCTTATATACGGAAAGGGATAATCTTCAATCCAATTATTTCAAGATATGGGCTGCATATAGGATGAGTGACGGTAAGATGGCCTTTGGAGGTACAAATGGCTTCAATATCTTTGATCCGGCCAATATCGGTGCTCGTAGAATCAGTCCTAAGACAGTTGTTTCATCTATTTATGTCAGAAATGAGAAGCTGACTCCGTCCGACACATCTTCTATAGTGCTTTCGCATGATCAGAATAGTCTCATATTTGAATTCACAGCTTTTAATTATAGCAATCCCGCTCTCTGTACGTACAAGTATAGACTTGAGGGTTATGAGGATGGATGGAATACAATCAGTGGAACGGATCCTCGATGTGTGTACTCCAACCTAAGCAAGGGCCGCTATTGTCTGGAAGTGTATGAATTGGAGGCGGAAAGTCTGAGTGGGGCTGCGATTACAAGAATTCCTTTTGTCGTCAAGCCGCATTTTATGAATAGTCTGGTTGCATATCTGATTTATACGTTGCTGGTAATTGTGTTGATGTATATCATATATCAGCTGTCTCAGAGACAGATCAGAGAAAAGAATGAACGTAAGGTCGAGCAGGATAAGTTGCGCTTCTTTACTGATATGGCACACGAAATCAAGACTCCTTTGTCTCTTATTTCAGCTCCAGTTCAGGAACTTCTGCAGAGTGCTGTGATCGGAACATCAACGAGAAACCGCCTTGAAGTGATCAATAAGGGAATAGTGACCTTACAGTCAGTTGTGGGACAGATTCTGGATTTGAGAAAGTATGAGGAAAAGATGATGAAACTGTCTGTTTCAGAAGTAGATATCTGTCGCTTCCTGAATGAGACAGCCGAATTGTTCTCTCCTCTTGCTCATAATACTCAGGTCAACTTCAAAAGGACAATCAGTGAAACTCCGCTCATGGTTTATATAGATAAACCTAAGATGGAACGTGTTATTGTCAATCTCTTGTCAAATGCGTTCAAGTTTACTCAGGAAGGAGGAACTGTATGTCTGTCATGTTGGAGTGAGGGACGATATGTCATGATTTCTGTAGAGGATAATGGAACCGGAATCGGAGATAAAGACATACCTCATATCTTCGACCGCTTTTATCAGGCTGAAAATCAATCAACTGCGAGAAGTTCAGGCACAGGTATAGGATTGTCGCTGTCAAAGTATATTGTGAACCACCATAATGCAGAAATAGATGTGGAGTCCAAGTTGAATTTCGGAACGAAGTTCACTATAAAACTCTTGAAGGGGAAATCTCATTTCACTGCGGATCAGATAGATGTCTCCTATCGTAATAGTGATGACCTTTCCAACTACGAACCGCTAGAGTCCTTCAAGAATGTATCCGTGTCATCAACGGCTAAAGAAGCAACTGTACTTGTAGTTGATGATAATGATCAGCTGAGACATTACCTATATGAACTTCTTTCTACAAAATACAATGTCCTGGTGGCAGAAAATGGTATGAGAGCCTACGAGATTGCAATTGCAGAGCAACCCGACCTGATCCTTTCTGATATTGTCATGCCTCAGATGACAGGTATGGAAATGTGTAAGAGGATCAAGAATAATGAAGCGACTTCGCATATTTCTGTTGTACTGCTGACAGCGCGGGACCTTGTCTCTACGGAGATTGACAGTTGGAAGACAGGAGCGGATGGATTCATCAGCAAACCGTTCAATGTTGAGGTACTGATGTCCAGAATAGGTAATCTGATCAGCTCAAAAGATAAGATGCGTAAAGCATTCAAGGCTACTATAGATGTTAATCCGTCTGAAATAACCATAGTTACTGCAGATGAAAGATTCCTTAAGAAATGTCTCAAGGCCATCGAGGAAAATATATCCAATCCGGATTTTGGAGTTGAGGAATTGAGTGCAGCTGTCGGAGTTTCAAAGGCTCAGCTCTATCGAAAGATTTCTTCTATAACAGGACAGTCTTCGGTTCAGTTCATTCGTTCGATAAGGCTGAAACGTGCGGCTCAGCTTCTTCTCCAGGATGATTCATCAGTAAGTGATATCATGTATATGGTTGGTTTCAACAGCCAGTCATATTTCTCTAAAATATTTAAGGAGGAGTTTGGTTGTATGCCTCGAGAGTATACTGGAAATAAAAATAAGAGTGTATGAAAATGAAATCTATAATTTTTGAATGATTTGTGACAATGCTTTTTTATGCACATCCAATATCGGAATTATTTGTAGCCGTCCATTTGGGGCGGCTACATTTATATTTGTGATATCGTTAACAAATTAATAACACGTCACATGAAAAAAATTATGTTCGCGCTTTCTTGCGCATTGCTTTCAGTCGTTGCATGTACTGAAAAGGAAACAACTGAGCCAACAACTGACAATATCGTTGAGTGGGCGGTGCCTACAGGTACAGTTAATAAAGGTGAGGCTGTAACATTCCAGGACAACTCTTTGAATGTTGCATCTAGAACCTGGACATTCGAAGATGCTTCTCCAGCTACTTCTGACGCGGCTTCAGTAAACGTTACTTTCAACTCTGCAGGTGAGAAGAAGGTAGTTCTCGAAGTTAAATTTACTGATAATTTCACACTTAAGGAAGAGACTACTATTACAGTAGTAAATCCTATCCTTGGTGAACTCGCTGTGTCTTCAACTACACCTAAGGGTTGTATCAAGATCGGAAATCAGGTGACTTTCTCTATCGACGGTCTCGCTGGTGATCCTGATTCATATAGCTGGACATTTGAGGGCGGTACACCTGCTACATCAACTGAGGCTTCTCCAAAGGTTACATTTGATAAAAGAATCCGTAATGCAAAGGTTACATGTACTCTTACAAGATCTTCTGATAACGCTCAGAAGGTAATCGAGAAGTCATATGTTATCGGTAATTATCCTGTTACACGTGATCTTCCTGATTATGGAATTGATAACCTTTGCTTTGAGCAGCCTAACCTTGGCGGTTGGATTGCATGGACTAATAAGGGTGCAGCAAAGAACGAGATCTTCTCAATCGCTGACAACGGTGCAAACGGAACAGCTCATTGTCTCAAGGTAGATGTAAGTAAGCTTACTGTTGAGGCTGACGGTGATTTCGCAGACCTTTTCCCTCGTGATGCATGGGCATGTAACGCTCATCTTGAGGCCGGTAAGACTTACGAGCTTTCTTATTGGGTAAATGGAGAAGGCTGGGCAGGAGACAATGTTGACTCTAAGTGGGCAACTCCTACAACTCAGATTATTAACTGGCTTGAGGATTGGATGACTGTTGCAGGTACTGATCTGGCAGCTGGCGCAAAGTGGGATACTATCTTCCCTGGCACAACTTTCACTGCGGAGCCTAATACAGTCCTTAAAGAGGTCTGGTATCCAGAATCAGGAGTAGGTAAGGTTATCGACGGATGGACAAACCACAAGCTTGAGTTCACTGTTGCAAAAGACATGCACAATGCATATCCTTACTTCCGAGTATATACGGGCCAGTCATCAGCAATTTACTTTGACGAAATAGAAATCAACCTCATTGAGGAATAACCTCAAAATAATAATGAAACGAATCCTCTTCACAGTTTTATTCGTATCCATGGCCCTGTCCTCATTTGCTCAGCAGATCGTCAGAGGAACAGTAAAGGATACAAGTGGGGA
>JAEIGA010009522.1_pt1 | contig 14713 bp, 8 predicted proteins | sample 9270691 | NCBI WGS metagenome assembly JAEIGA01 (sample SAMN17057246, study PRJNA624740) | gut metagenome | biome: biome; isolation source: fecal sample | host: Bos grunniens | place: China: Xizang | collected 2019
ATGGCTGAAGATGGTTCTACAGTTGTTAAGACTGTTCCGATCATCAAGGTTGGTGACGGCCAGACCGCTTGGAAAGACCTTCCTCAAGCAGAGGGCGTATTTGAAAAAGACGTAGTTCTTACTTCTACCTTCGGTAAGTACACTCCTTCGAACGGATACGTAAAAGTACCTAACAGTAAAGGTATGACTACTACTGAATTTCTCATGGACGCTCTTTCGGCTATTAAGGAGCCTACAATCACTGCTCCTACATTCGCACTTTCCGCAACTAGCCTTGGTACCAAGGAGATTGGTACTACAATCAAGAGCATTGCTTGGACTGGTACTTTCACAACTGGTTCTTATGAGTATGGCTCTAAGAAAGGTGATACTGTATATACCGCGACTTCTTCTAATCAGTCAGCAACTGGTTATGCTGTAACTTGTACTCCTGATGCCACTAATGGCACTGCTATCGTAGTAGATAAGGTTGAGCAGAAAGAGGATGGTAGTGCAACATTTAGCACCGGTTATGTGGTAAGCGGCACTGCATCTAAAACTATTGCAAAGATTAAATCTGTTTGCTCTTGGGGCGCTTCTGACCGTGACCCTGTAAACAATGTAGGAGAGATCACCTCCGGTAAGCTTGCAGCTGGATCTTCTGAGAAAGAAGTTAGTTATTCTGTAAGCGGTTATCGTGAAGGTTTCTTCTATGGTACAACTACTACCGCAGTTACTGATCCTTCTACTCTCACTTCCGCAGATATTAGAAAGCTTTCAAAGACTGGTAAAGCCTATACAAGCATTAGTGATGCAGACAGTAAGACCGCTGGCAAGCAAGTAGTTGTTAGTGTACCCGTTGGTGCAGCTTCTATTATTCTTGCATGTCCTAAAGCTAACACCGGTGTCACGGATGTTCTTAATACAACTGTTAACGCAGGTATGAATGATGCTTTCGGTCTCACCAATCCTACTGTAATTTCTGTTGGTGGTGCTGATGCGACTGCTACTAGCGCTGGAAACTATGCAGAGGACTACAACGTTTGGGTATACACTCCCGCTGAGGCTTACGGTTCTACCGCTTCCCTCACAATTACTTTGGGTTAAGGAGGAAATAACTAATGGCTGAACTTTTGAAAAATATTCCTACAAACTTAACTGAATATCCTAATAGCTTTAAGAGACAGGGTGCATTCCCTCTTGAAGCTTATAGTGTATTCTATACAATGGAGGCGGCTGAAGCTTATGCTTCTTCTAACCCCATTTCTTACGTTGGTCAAACTCTTGCAGTTGTAACATCTCATGTTGAGACTGTTGAGGAAGTTGAGACTTCTATTGTTGACGACGTAACATTTTATATCATTGCTGACGCTACTGGTAGACTCCAGGAAGTTGGTAAAGCTACTAACGGTGATGACAACACTATTACTCTTACTGACGGTGTACTAAGTCTTAAGGGCTTTGAGGCTGCTCCTAATGCAACCCTTCCCCAGAAGTCTCCTGTATACGTTAAGGATGAAGAGGGCAATGACACTGACGTAATTGACCATTATGAACTTCGTTGGGTTTCTATCGACGCTATCGTTGAGGGTGACACTAACACTAAAACTGTTGTTGCTGCTGGTGACGAAGAGACTCATGTAATTATTGAGACGGTTCGTGACGAGACCAATGACACTAATACTTATAAGATTTCTCTTGATCTTTCAGCTTATGCAACTTCTGCTGCTGTAGGTGATGCAATCGATGCAGCTAAAGAGGAGATTCAAGGCAAGATTGATGCTCTTGATGCTAAAATCGGTGTTGAAGCTAAGGCAGAAAGTACTGAGGGTGCAGGAGATGCAGTAGAGGCAACTGGTCTTTATAAGGCTATTGAAGAGGCTGAAGCTCGTGCTAAGGCATATGCTGATGCTAACGATGCTGATACCATCTACGATGATACTACTGTTAAGGCTGATATCAAAGATGTTGCTGATAGAGTAACTACTATTGAAGAGACTATCGGCGATGAAGCTTCTGGCATGAAAGCTGATATAGCAGCTAATACTCAGGCTATTGAAGATGAGGCTGACGCACGTGCTCAGGGTGATGAAGACACTCTTAAGGCAGCAAAGAAATATACTGATGACGAAATCACAGGTCTTGAGATCTTTATTGAGAAGAAGACTGTCGAAGAAGTTGAAGCTGATTATATTGTAATTAAGAATGCTGCTGGTACCGAGGTAGCTTCTGTAAATGCTTCTAAGTTTGTTAAGGATGGTATGCTTGACAGCGCGGTTTACAGCACTGATACTAAAAAGCTCGTTCTTACTTGGAACACGGATGCAGGCAAAGAGTCTACTGAGATTGACCTTAATGACCTTGTAAATACTTATACTGGTAGCCAGTACATTGAGGTTGGTACTGACGGTGTAATTTCTCTTAAGGACGGTGTGGTTCTTGATGCTGATTTAGAAGCTCTTGAAACAGCTGTTAATGAGAGTCTTGCTACTAAGCTTGATGCAACTCAAGTAGACGCAGCTATTGATGCTAAGATCGAAGCTGAAAATCTCGGTCAGTATGCAGTTAAATCCGAGGTTGAAACCGCTCTTGGTAACAAGGCAGATGCTCAGACTGTAACTGATCTTGCAGATGAAGTAGCTCTTAAGGCTGTTAAGACTGAGGTTGAGGCTGCTCTTGCTAATAAGGTAGATACTACTACTTATGCTAACGACAAGGCTACTTTTGCTAGCAGATCTGAAGTTGAAGGCTCATTCACTGCTGTTGGTCAGAGAATTGATGCAGTAGTAGATGAGATTGGTGCTAAAGCTGATGGTGAAGAGCCTGCAACTGGTATCTATAAGGAAATTGCAGATCAGGCTGCTGCAGTTGCTGCTACTTATGCAACTAAGGAAGAGCTTGCTCCTGTAGCTACTACTGCCAATAATGCTGCAGCTAAGGTCAATAATCTTGAAGATAAGATTAAAGAAATTACTGAAGTTGGTGGCGAGCCTAACTCTATTGAATATATTAAGGTAAACGGTGAAATTCAGACTCCTGATTCTGAGAAGGCTGTTAATATCGCTGTTCCTGTAATTGCAAATACTAAGGTTTCTGAGCTTAATGACGGCCAAGCTCTTATTGATCGTGTATCTACTGCCGAGAGCACTCTTAGATCTCTTGGAACTACTGTAGACGGTCATGCTACTGGTATTACCACTCTTACTAACAGAATCACTGCTCTTGAGACTGAAGTTAAGATTGAGGGTGAGTCCAGAATTGATGCCCTCGAGTCTACCGTAAACGGTGTTGAGGGTGTTTCTGATGGTCTTATTGGTAAGGTTGCTACTCTGGTTGCTGATGTAGCAGGTCTAAAGGCTGTTGATGCAGAAGTCAAGTCTACCCTTGACACAAAGGCAAATGCTAGCACTGTATATACCAAGGAAGAGACCACTGCTGCTATTAATAAGGCAATTGGAGAGATTCCTGCTGTTGACCTTACTCCTTATGCTAAGCAGGCAGACCTTGTAACTTTAACTACTACTGTAAATGAGGGTCTTGCAGCTAGAGTTACCACTGCAGACTTTAATGAGTTTAAGATTACTAACACAGCAGCTATTGATGCTAAGGCTAATGCAGCCGATGTTTATTCTAAGACTGATGCTGATGCTAAGTTTATGACTCAGGATCAGGTTGATGCCCGCCTTAATACTCTTATTGATGGCGCTAACTCTGAAGACACTATCACTAATGTAACTAACCTTATCGAGTTTGTTAATGATAATGCTGGTGACATTGCTCAGCTCGTAACTGATGTAGCTGCTAATAAGGCTGCCGCTGAGGCAAATGCTTCTGCTATTGCTGCAAATGATGCGGCAATTAAGAAGAATGCCGGCGATATTGCTACTCTTACTACTGCAGTTAATAATGGTCTTGCTGGAGCTACCGTACATGAGTCCACTGAAATCAGTGTAGCCGCTCGTACAGGCGAGGGTCAGACAGGCGTAGAACTCGGTATTAAGGAAGTTAATGTTAATAAGCTTGTACAAACTCAGGGTGATGTTCTTATCCTTAACGGTGGAACAGCTACAGTCTAATTAATTAAATTTCTGACAAAGCCTGGTAAAAATAAATAGTATCAGGCTTTGTCGTATAATAAAATATATACGTATTTACTAAATTAAGGAGAATTTATTATGGCAAATGAGACTACTTTAAATATGACTCTCTTGCTTCGTAGAGCGGAATTTGCTGATTCCTGTGTGCTCAAGGCTGGTGAGCCTGGTTATCATACTAGTACTAAGGAGTTTAAGATCGGTGATGGTGGTACTACCTGGGCTGCTCTTCCTATTGCAAATAAAACTCAGATTGAAGCCATTGTAAATGCCGCTATTGCTGCTCATGCTGCAGGCTATTACACAAAAGAAGAAATTAACGCTATTAAGGAAGCTCTTGACAGCAAAGATACAGAGCTTCTTGGAAAGATTAATGAAAATGCTGGAGCTATCGCCGCAGAAGCCCAAGCACGTAGTGCTGCTGATACTCAGATTCGTACTGACTTTGCAGCTGCCGATGCTACTACTCTTCAGAGCGCTCAAGGCTATGCTGATACTAAGAAATCTGAGGTAATTGGTGCTTCTACTGATGGCAAGGCTGCTAATACTGTTTATGGTGCTAAGGCTTTTGCAACAGATGCTGTAGCAACCGCAAAATCTGAAGCTATTAGCGCAGCTGCTGCAGATGCAACTTCTAAAGCTAATACTGCAGAAGCTAATGCCAAAGCTCATGCAGAGACTAAAGCATCCGCTGCGGAGACTGCTGCTAAAAATTATGCAGATTCTCAGGACTCGGCTCTACATACAGCTATTACCAGTGAAATTGGTTCTGCCAAGACTGAATTAGAGGGTAAGATCTCTTCCGGTGATGCTACTACTCTAGCTTCTGCAAAGACTTATGCTGAGGAAAAGGTCGCAGCTGAGGCGGAGCTTCGTATTGCAGCAGATAATGCATTAGATGGTCGTTTAGACACTGTTGAAGCTAAATTAAATAACGTTTCTAACGTTATGGACTTTGTCGGTGCAGCAGATGCTCTTCCTGAGGAGGGTAGTAACCATAGTGGTGATGTAATTGTTATCACTGCTGGTGATAATGCTGGCAAAGAGTTTGTATACGACGATTCCAGAGAAGCTGGTAAGAAATGGGTAGAATTTGGCTCCACTTCTGCTACTGACGCGGCTGTTGCAGAGCTTAAGGATCGTATGGACGCAGCTGAAGAAGATATCGGTGAAAATGCTTCTGCTATTACTACTCTTGGTACTACAAAACTAGATAAGTCTACTTATGAGACTTATATTAATGGCAAGACTATGTCTGACGACGAGCTCAAGAGCTATGCAGACGGCAAGGCAAGTGCAGCTCAAGCAGCTGCCGAGGCTAAGGCTGCTGAGCTAGATACCGCTCTTCATACTGTGATTTCTAAGGAAATTGATGATGATGTTAAGGCAGCTATTGATGCTGAAGTAACTCGTTCTAATAGCTATGCTGATAAGGCTGAAGAAGATGCTATTGCTACTGCCGCTTCTCAGGCAGATGCAAAAGATGCAGCACTTCACACCACTATTACTGGCGAAATTGCAACTGCTAAACAGGAAGCTATTGATGCGGCGGCTGAAGATGCAACTTCTAAGGCTAATACTGCAGAAGCTAATGCTAAGTCTTATGCTGATACTAAGAAACAGGAAGCTATCGATGCTGCAGCAACTGACGCTACTACCAAAGCAAACACTGCAAAGTCTGAAGCTATCTCTACTGTTGTAGGTACAACTGGTGACAGTGCAGATGACAACACAATTGAAGGTGTTAGAAAAGCTTTTGCTGCTGCTGATACAACAGTTCTTAATACTGCTAAGGCATATGCAGATGAAAAGGTTGCAGGTGCAGTTACTAAGGTTACAGCTGGTAATGCTGACATTGTTGTTACTCCTGCAGAGGGTACTGGTAATGTAACAGTTGCTCATAAAGCTTATGGTACTGGTACTTATACTAAGCCTGATTCTGTAAGTGATGCTAACTTTGTAACTGGTGTTACTATTGAAAACGGCCACGTTACCGGTGCTTCCGTAAAGAGCCTTGCAGAAGCTCTTAGCGCTATGACTTTCATCTTTGATGGTGGCACTTCTGCTAACTAATAAAGAATAAGTAAGATTTTAGGGGACTACTGCTAAGTTATTAAAGCTTAGTCCCCTTATTTAGGCCTTTTGAAATCGATATTGGCCTTTTTAATAAAAACTTTACTTACTCTATTTTATTTGAAATTGATAATAAAGGAGATAAGTATTTATATATGACAGATGCTATTATAATTAATGGTCGCTTTAAAAATAAGCACGACACAGAAGAAAATTGGAATAAGGCGACTAATTTTGCTCCACTAGCTGGAGAAACTATTGTATATGACCCGGATAGTGCTCATCCGTATCCTAGATATAAAACTGGTATCTGGGATGGCAAAAGTGAGAAAACTAGCGATATGCTAATTATGAATCTTCCGTTTGCAAATCAACCTGATACAATCAATGATGATGAGCTTATTAATCTTTTTATGCCTGCTGCCAGCGATGCACTTACTAGATCTTTTAATCTGCATTTAATTAAGTCTACTGATGACACACTCAGTGTTGTTGAAATTTTCTATAAGCCTGGACTTACTACTTGGGAAAATTTAATTGAAGTTTATCCTTCATATTTTACAAGAACTTCTACAGAGTGGGATAAGGCTACTGGTAAACCATATGTAAAATTTGTAGCGCCTTATCATAATGGTGATTATATCTATAAAAAAGTGGAAGTCATAAATCCAGAAGATCCAGTTTCGGTACCTTGTATTACTACAGACTTGGTAGATCCCAGTGTACTGCGCGCAATCCTTATTTGTTCTGGTGCAGATACTTGTAATACATGTCAAGTATATAATAAATAAAATAAGCTAAATTATGTGTAATAAAATTTTATAAGAAAGGTAATATTATGGCAGATTTAATTAAAAATATTAAGCTTGGCGATAAGACCTATCAGATTAAAGATGTTGAGGCTGCTGATACTCGAATCACTGAAGCTGAAATCGTTGCTTTAATTCAAACAAACTATAAGGTGGATCACACAGACCACACAAAACAAGCCACGGAGGGTAGCAATTAATGGGACAGAATAATAAGAAATATTTAGACTATGCCGGCCTAGAAAAATTGGTCGACATGCATGCAGTTGTACCTCATCCTGAAGTAGCAATTACTGAGGAGGGTGCATATAAAATTGCTTTTGACGAGCACGGACATATTACTTCTAAAAGTGCTTTAACAGCTGCTGATTTAGGTCTTGATAATGCCCTTCACTTTGTGGGCGTTTCAACAACTGACCCTCTTAGCACAACAGGTGCGACAGTTGCGGGACATACTGGTGCCTTTGGTGCAGGTGACGTGGTACTTTATAAGCGTACTCAAGCCGCTGGAGACAATGGCCAGGGTGATCACTATGATGATGATTCTACTAGCGGAACAACTGAACTTTACTACGAAGAGTATATTTATACTGGCACTGCTTGGGAGCTTTTAGGTGATGCTTCTAGCTATGCCTTAAAAGAAGTTAAAATTACTAGTGATGGTACATATATTACTGGTGGTGGAGACCTTTCTGCAGATAGAAAGTTTTCTCATAAGACTTATACTGCGGCAGCGGCAGCTATTAAGGCAATTGGTCGTGATAGTGGTGGTCACGTAGTTATTGGTAATGAAATTACTGTTCAATCTGGTGGCGGTTCCACACATGATCATACAACCTCCACAACTATTGCCGCAAATACATATGTTACTGGTGTAACTGATACTCATACAAAGCTTTCTGTTACTCCTACTACTGCTAAGGTTCTTAATGGATTAGAAGAAAAGCTTGCCAATTTAGATACTACTAGCATTACAGGTGTAAGTGGTTCTACTACCGCTTCTAAAGCAACCGCTCAGACTGCAGTTTCTGTTGCAAAAGCTGGCACTGCTGTTAGATATGGTACTGCTAATGTAGGTACCGAAGTTACAGGTCTTGCTAAGAGGGCCTCTTCTAAGACTACTGTAGGTAATGCGAATGTTGCTACTTCCGCTACTATTATTGGTAACGCAGACGTGGGTGCAGCAACTGTTTATGGTACTGCTAACGTAGGTGATGCAATTACTGTTCAAGACGGTAAAGCTGACGTAGGTACTGCAACTCGTTATGGTACCGCTAACGTGGGCGAAGTTGTTTCAGTTGCTCAACAGGCGACTGCTCAAACTAAGGTTGGTAACGCAGACGTGGGTGCAGCAACTGTTTATGGTACTGCTGATGCTGGTACTCCTGTTACGTTCACTGTAGGTAAAGCAGACGTTGGTACTGAGAATACTGTAGCTACTCGTGCGAGTGCTCAAACTACTATAGGTAATGCAAACGTTGCTTCTGCTGCTACTACTGTTGGTAATGCAGATGTAGGTACTGCAACTCGTTATGGTACTGCTAATGTAGGTGATACAATTACTATTGATGCTGGTAAAGCTGATGTTGGCTCTGCAGTTGTTTATGGTAAAGCTAATGTAGGTGAAGTTGTAACGGTTGCCCAGCAGGCGACTGCTCAGTCTACATTCTTAACCGGTGTAAGCGCAGCAGCTCCTACAACAACTATTACAACTTCTAAGGACGTTTATCATGCAGAAGTTTCTGGTGATACTTTAGTTCTTAGCGCAGTTACTCTTTCTGCAACTACAACTGCTCCTACACTTACCCCCACTACTGGTAATATTTATGGTGTAAGCGGTTCTATTGATATTACTCCTGCTGTGGCTGCGCCTAATACACAAACTCTTACTCCAGCTAAGGCTTCTAATAGAACGGTAAGCTTTACACCTGCAGCAGAAGCTCCTGATACTCAGACCCTTACTCCTGCTGCTGCTTCTAGCACTTCTATCTATGGTGCTGTTGCTTCAGAGAATAAGATTTGGGGTGTTGGTGGCACTGTCAAAGTTACTTCTGCAAAGGCAGCTACTGGAACTCAGACAATTACTCCTGCAGTTACTTCTACCAAGACTCTTACTCCTGCAAAGGCTGTTTCTGATAGCTCTACTAAGATCTACGGTGTAAGTGGTTCTGTAGATATTACTCCTGCTGTTGAAGCTCCTACAAGCCAGACTATGACTCCTGCTAAGGCTTCTAACAGAACTAAGAGTATTGCTCCTGCCGTTGCTGCTCCAAGTACACAAACTCTTACTCCTGCAAAAGCAGCTACAGCTACTATTTACGGTGCAGTTGCTTCTAACACAGAAATTTACGGCGTAACTGCTGATCAGGTAAGCATTAAGCCTGCAGTTGAAGCACCTGATACTCAGAAGGTAACTCCTGCAGTTGCAAATGGTACAATTACACCTTATACCTTTACAAATGTGACTGTTCCTACAGCTGCTTCTGCAATTACTGTTGCAACAGGTAGCGTAAGTGTTGGTGGTGCCGGAGGTGCTATCATGACTGGAGTTGAGGCTACTGAACTCGATGTTATGACCGATGCAACAATTGTTGCTGGTACTACCGGTGATGTTGAGGTAGTTAACGAGGTTACTGCAACTAAGAATACTGCGAAAACATTTACAGGTACTACAGACGAGCATACTTGTCCTGCACATACTCATACTCTTACAACTGCGTAAGAAAATTATATCAAGATGGAGACTTTCGAGTCTCCATCTTTTATTTATTAGCTAAATTAAATAGATAGAGTCTGAAAGGGATTGACTCGTTTACTAATTCGTTCTATTTGAAAGCGATAATAGAGAATTATTTACGTAGATAAATAATTTTTATATGCTTGAGGTAGAAGGGTTAGTTTGAAAATAAACTAACCAATTTTTATTTTTGAAAGGAAAAATATGAAACACGAACAGCCTAAGATTGAAGCTGCTCAGGATTGGGAGAAAGCTAAAAATTTTATTCCGAAAAAAGGTCAAATTATTATTTATGATGGGATAAAAGAAAATGACCAATACATACAGCCACCAAGAATAAAAATTGGAGACGGCACGACAAAAGTAAATGATCTGCCCTTCGAGCCTCAGGTCTCCGTAGAGTATCTTGAAGACGAAGACAGAGGCATTTTGATAATAAATTAAGGAGGAAAACTTATAGTGGCAGTCAAAAAATCACAAATAGATCAAATTAAAATAAAAGATAAAACTTATGATATAAATGTGCCTAAGAGTTGGGCGGAAAATGATCCTACTCGTGTACAATATATCAAAGATCGTACCCATTATAAGCAGCTTCTTGCTGGTTCTGAGATTGGAGAAATTGCTAGTCATTCTTTTAAAAATATTTATACTAAAGAAGGCAGGAGAATTCATACAGACAACTGGAGACCTCAACAGTCTTGGATTTATGCAGGTTGGCCCTGTGCTCATACAGACTTTAATGAGCACTTAGCAGATGAGACTTGTTCTGGTGGATGGTATAATATTAAATTACAGACAAGTAAGCTTGAAGATCAAACAGCTATAACTGTAGATCTTTTCGAAGGTAAAATCAAGTTAGAGCCTAAGATTACCGGAGGAAGAGATAATACTATTCAGAGCCTTATTAAGCTTGCTGATCTTCTTGATGAGCCAACTGATGCTGAATGGGCTGAATGGGTCGAAGAGGCTGGCTGGGCTGGCTGTGAAGTATTTTATCATACTGACGGCTACTTTTATATTATAGGTGAGCCTACGGTTCAACAAGCTGACGGAACTCATTGTTCAGATATTTGTACTTTAAATATAAGCCCGGTTGCTGAAGAAGAAACAACTATTGAAGGTACTCTATGCTATCGTCGTTATTTATATACTCATCAGCTTGATGCAAGTTTTATACCTATTGACGGTAAAACAGTTTTCTTAGATAATAATGGAAAACTTAGGGCAGAAGACATATATTGGGATAACTTTCAAGTAACAGAACAGTTTGGTAGATATGAGCCTCGAGAGTGGGTGCCTGCAGCAGGTCGAAGTGTAAGAGACGTATTAAATGATGCCTTTTGTGTTGATAAATTGCCAAGTACATTAGCGCCATCTGCGGAACTTTTCGCTAAAGCCAGTTCAAGCTGTTATGAGGTAGGTACAACCTTAGACTTAAGTTGGGCGATTAGACTTAGAAAAGGCTCCTATACTTATGGTTTAGTAAGTGCTGAAGGATATCCTGTTTCAGATGATGACGGCTCTAAAGCTTTTTCTAATTATGTGGCTACCGACTTCAAAATCACTAAGTCCATTAACCCAAGCTCAGAAGAGATTATATTTAATGAGCTTTCTTTTGAACTAGGTGAGAACAAGATCAACCAATTAACAGATGCTTGTTTAAAGCCTAATGACAAAGGAGAAAATTATAAAACTTTAAAATCAGGCACAGCTAAGATTACATTGCCAAAGACTCCAATAACGGAGTTTAAAATGAACCTTAATCTTAATGGTGCAGTAAATACAGACTATAAAGCATCTACTATGAAAGGTAATACTTCAGAGGTTTGCTTTACAGAAGAGGAATGTAAAAATTTAATGTCAACAACCTCTAATATCTTAACCAGTGATTATAAATGGTTCTGGACCTGTAGCTCAAATGTTGCATCCACGAATTTGGCTGGTACTGAAATAAGAGCATTTGAAGGTCAACTTGGTGGTTTCCCTAAAACAATAGAGACAAATGAAATGCAAAGTATGTGCTTATTTATGCCTAAAGTGAGAGCTAAATTTAGCGATACAGAAAAAACTCTGGAAAATTTAGATACGTCAGTAGAAGTACTTAATGACGCAACTGGCACAAGTGCTTGTCTTAAAATGTTTTGCAAGGAAGTTGTTGTACAAGACGCTGGGAAAAATGATCATGACTACTTAATGTACTATTTTACAAATGATGCCCCTGACTGTGGAACAAATATATATAAAATTATTGTAAATGACCTAGAAGAAGGAGGTAATAGCTAATGGCTGAGAATGTAATAAAACTTCAAGAGAAGCTAGAAGCTATGTCTACTCCTCATTGTAAAACAAACAAAACAAATCTCTGGGATGTAGCTGTTTCAGTTAACAGAACTAATGCAGTTCCTCTGGATAAATCTTCTATTATCTTTGAGGATAATGGTACAATCGAAGATGCAGCAGACGAGGCTACTGCTTATCCAGGCCAAATTATTTCTAGCTTGGGAGGTACTGATGACAAGGTTTATGGCAAGGTTTATGTACTCCAGCCTAATGGTCACACTCACTTTGAGCATCCCCATGATGCTGATGAGGATACTCGGACTTACTCAGAGCCAAACCCCCCTAGTTCATCTGGTGTAGTAAGTTTTGAAGAGCTTGCTCCACTAAGTACTGTTGACTATAAAGTAAATAAAGAAGCTTATGAGCGTCAGGTAGCTAATAATGCTAGAAAACATACAGAAACTCAAATAGCAAACTTTATTACTCAGTTAAATACTCCTGCAGAAAACGGTTGTTTAATTGGAGAGGACGGCAGTTTAACTCTTAACTTACCAGACACTCTTTCAGATAATTCTAAAAATACTACTAAGACTGTTCTAGACTACATAGTGGAGACTGTCAAGGCGGAAGTTCAAAAGAGATATGCACAAGATTTAGTGCTTTTAGGCTGTATTAATAATCTAGATTTGCAACGAGCAATATCAGTCGAGGAAACAACTCAAGATGGCATATTAGCCTTAAATTTAGAGACAAAACTTAGAGACTCAAGTTCAGATATAGTAAACGCTGAAGAAGATTCTGAAAATACGCCCCTAAGAAAATATAATAATTAAGGAGAAATTTAGTTAAAATGGCAAAAATTTCACAAATTAAATTAACAAATACTACCTATGACATAGATGTAGCTAGTGACCTAAAAGCTACTAAAATTATCGGAGAAGACCTAGCCAAAATTACTCCAGTAGAAGCTGTGCAAAAGCCCGATGGTGTAAATCCTTTATTCGATGAAAATAATAAAATTAGCTCTCACTATATAAGTGATACTATTTTGGGTCAGCTTAAATTTGGTGGTACTTTGACAAGCTATAACTTTTTTGAGGGTAGCTATACCGTCAACCCGAGTCAGTCAATTCTGTCCAAACTTTATGAATTAACTAATTATCCTGAGGATTCGGCTCCTATTAACAGCCTTAAACTGTATCAAACAGGAGACCCCCTGTGTGTTGCCATTTCAATGATGTCTGATGGTATAACACAGAATGGCTATAATGATAATGATGGTACTGCTTTTGAAGGATTTTATTTTATTTCTGCTGCCAATTTATCTGATGGACATGCTGTTGGTGACTGGCTTGTAATAAATAATAAGAATTTTGAAAAAATAGACAATACAGATACTATTACTCATATAGATGAAACTGATGGGGACAGTCTTCTTGAGATTACCGGTACTTCAGGTCTTAAGCTTAATGGAATTTTTAAAAACGAGATAGGCGGAGTTGAAGTCGCTACTAATCTTTATACTTCATCAACTTATGGTATTATTTCCCAGGGTCAGATAATTGGTTCTTCTGTAAGTGGATCTACGGTTAGCGCAGGGACTAAGATGACTGCCCCCACTATTACAGATAAGACAGATAAGTCTCAAGTAGTTAATCTTGAATATTTTGAAAATAATGCTACTAAAGTAGATTGGGAAAATATTGATTCTGATGTCCGAATTATTAATGGTCATAATTTTAAGATCCAAGGCAAGTACACAGAACAAAATATTGGATGTGGGGTGCTGCCTTCCTCATTTGATGGTATAGAGCCACAGCGGGATAGCAGCACCGGACAATGGGGATGGGGAGTAGATGAATACTGGACGTCTCCTTACTGGGGCTATTTTGAAATTAAAAAGAATTGCTATTATATAGTTAAGCCTGCTAAAACTTCAGGCCCATTTAACTCGAACGAATGTCTCGCTTCTGAGTCTTCAATATTAGTTGCAGCAGAACTTTCAACTGCTCCTTTACTAGAACTGACCTCAGAGGACCATGGTCTTATTTACCAACCCAGTGTCTGGGATGAGGAGTCTTGGGAGTACTCTTTTGGCGGTTATATTGAATTTAAATCTCCTATTGATGGCTTTGCCTTTTTTGGCACTAGCGATTCTTTTGATCCTGTTTTATGGGTAGTGATTGAAAGAGTGTTAGAAAAAGAGGTTTCAGCTGAAATAGAAGGAGGCCTTAAGGTAACAGGTGATATTGAAGTAACAGGAGATCTTAGCTTCGGAGCAGATTCTCATCTTGTATTTGGTACTATCGAAGGCACTGACTTTATTGCAGATTCTGCAAAAGTAAAAAATGCTCCTGTTGAAGCTGATGATGTAGTTAATAAAGCTTATTTTGATGCTAATAATGGTGGTGGAACGGGCATACCTGCTCCAGAATTCCCTCCCGAGCTTAATTCTAATTATTTAGTATTAAAGACTTTAGGTGAAGTAAATAATTTAGACTGGACTACGGGAGTATATACAGGAATTCTTGACCCAAAAGCTACTTATGAACTTTATTTAGAAGCAACAGATGGTACTTGGATTAGGGGAATATTACCAGCATTGTCTGGCTCTGAAATGAATAATGTAGCATTTCAAGTAACAGATTATACGGCTATGACTTGCATGAATACATCGTGGGTCAATGGAACTAATAGAAGTACTAATTATGTTAGTCTTAATGGCATAACTAGAAGAG
>JAEIGA010009523.1_pt1 | contig 14712 bp, 10 predicted proteins | sample 9270691 | NCBI WGS metagenome assembly JAEIGA01 (sample SAMN17057246, study PRJNA624740) | gut metagenome | biome: biome; isolation source: fecal sample | host: Bos grunniens | place: China: Xizang | collected 2019
GTGTAGACTGCGAAGAGACTACTTGGGATGGAAAAACCAATTTGTCGCAGATAAGGCCGGTGTATCAAAGATTTCCGTTGACCGCATCATGGCAGGTGATTCCAAGGACCTGCGCATCACTACTATGCAGGCTGTAGCCAGAGCTTTGGTAAATGGTGTATGGGGCCAATCTCCCTGCGTACTTGTAGCCGAAACAGAAAAGGAACTTCAAGTGAACAACCCTGTCATCGTTGCGCAATGCCAGCACTTGCAGAACACACTCGATGCCTTGACTGAAGAACATAAAAAGGATCTAGCATTTATCCGTGAGGAAGCACAGAAAAAGATAGACTTCCTCCGGGACCAGATTGCCATCAAGGATAAGCAAATTGACTGGATGCACTCGCTTATCCTGCATAAAGATCACACAAACTGACTGTGATTTTTGGAGGGAGAAAATATGGAAGTGTTGCTTTCTATCATAAACAGTCCTGTGTTCAAAACATGGGTAGTATGTCCACTGGCAGTTGTTGGGTTCTATCAGATACTCCGAGGTGTTTCAGCCGTCATTGAGAAGGATGTGTCTAAACACGATTGGTTAAAGGGCTGGATGCTCATAACTTATCTGGCTGTCACCGTTCTGGGTTGTTTATGTCTGGTTGTAGCACTTTAATCCACCAGGCATTAGCTCTGGAATAATAGAACTTAAGGAGAATTCCTCATGAATATAAATGATATCTGTCAGGAAATCCTGGCCATCGAAGAAGGATTGGATTGTGGAACCATCGCATTTACTTACGATAATCTGGCAAGTGCTATGAAGTGCGGTCACCCTGTGGAGATTCTCGACAACATTATTGCGGAGGTCTTCTGGGATATGCAGGCAGGTAAAGAGCCGGAGAGAGACAAACTGGAGAATGTTCTCAAAGGGCTTAAGCGTTTTAAGCGCAGTTTTAAAGTAAAGGAACTGAGTAAACCGATTAAAGATTTGGAATCATATCTAAACAAAGATAATTAACGTTGAAAGGAGCTGAGTTATGCTCTGTAAAAAATGTAAAAAAGAAATACCTGAAGAATCAAAGTTCTGTAATTACTGCGGAGCCAAGCAGCTCCGTGAGAAATCGTCCAGAAGGCGTGGCAACGGTCAAGGAACCGTCTTCAAAGATAAGAACGGCACATGGGTAGCTGAATGCACCATAGGCTGGGATGAGGAAGACGGCAAGCTGGTCCGCAGATCACGCAGAAAAAGAGGCTTCGCTACAAAGAACGAAGCCCTGGCATATATCCCAAGCATGAGGCAGGATCTGCCACAGCAGGATATGAATGTGAAGTTCAAAGATCTCTATAAGAAGTGGATGGACAGGCACGAAGAGAAGGTAACCAAGTCCACAATAAACTGCTACAAGTCAGCCTATAAGTATTTCTCCACCCTGTACTATGTGGAGATCGCCAAGATCCGAACCGAGCATATGCAGAAGTGCATCGATGAATGTCCCCATGGTAAGCGAACCAAGGAGAATATGAAAGCTCTCGGCACATCTCTCTGGAAGTACGCCATGCAGCTCGACATCGTGGACAGGAACTACGCTGAATACCTCTATATCAAAAAAGAAGAGACTGCAGAGAAGATAGCCTTCTCCAAAGAACAGCTCGACCTTATGTGGGCGAATGTGAAAAAAGTACCGAATCTAAAATATGTCCTTGTCCTCTGCTACACCGGAATGCGTTTGAGTGAGATGCTCGGAGCATTGACAGAGAGCTACAATCCTGAAGAGGGATACTTCGTCACCGGTGTAAAGACAGATGCAGGTAAGGATCGTGTCATCACCATATCACCGAAGATCAGACCATTCTTCGATGACTTTGGCACTGGCAAGCACCTCTTCACAGAATTATCTGCAAAGAAGTTTAGAAACGAAGTCTATTACCCTGCTCTTCATGAGCTGGACCTAGATCCCATCAAGGAAGACGGAACACACATAAATACACCGCACATCTGTAGACATACCTTTGCTACCCTTATGAAGAATGTGGATGCTCCTGCTACCGATAAGCAGAAGCTGATCGGTCATTCCAAGTTCGAAATGACTGCCCATTATACCCATACAGACCTCGGCTCATTGAAGAAAATCACGGACAATCTATAATTCCTACTACTGCCGTACTACTGCCAGACACTCAAAAAAGCTAGTAATACCAACACTTTTTGCTTGTATGGCATTCAAGAGGTCACCGGTTCGATCCCGGTTATCTCCACCAAGAAAGTTCCGAAAACCTAGAGAAATCAAGGGTTTTCGGAATTTTTCTTTTATTTTTATCTTCTAAAATTTTGAGAAATTTTCTTCTACTACTGCCACTACTACTGCCAACATATAAAAGAGGGCATCCGATTTGGATGCCCTCCTGTTTTTAGTTGGATGCTTTCTTATTATACTGAGCAGAACTGATGCCCAGCAAAACACCGAGGAAGGTATCGACAGCGGTAATGGTGCCGACAATCTCCTCGCCATAAGGGAAGCCCCAGATGCCTGCCAGGGCAAAGTACAGGGTGCCGATAGCAGGCAGGCAAACCATGGCAATCCACTTCAGTACATCGTACATCTTGTTACTCATTTTCTTTTCCTCCTCAAATGATATCCCACTCCTGCATTTCTGCATAGATATGGTCAATAAAAGAATTGCCGTTCAGAGCCTTATATGCTTTATAGCACTGCTCTAGGTTTCGGAACTCGTACTCACGGAGCTGCTTGTCTTCTTTATGACGATAGTAGATCCGCACAATCTCGGAACGCAGCAGACATCGCTGACCTTCCCGGATCTTTTCAGTTCCCAAGAGCCACTCTCGGATCGGCTTGATAAGAAGCGCACCAAAGGTAGCGATCTGGCAGATATCCCCTGCGTGGTCAGCAATCATCTGTAGCGTATCCACAACCTACACCCCCAGCAACTTCGCCCAGGTCTTGGGGCCTACAATGCCATCGCCATCGAGACCCATGGCCTTCTGATATTTGATGACAGCCTTCTGGGTTGCATTGCCGAAGTCACCGTCAGCACCAAAGAGACCGCAGGAATATCCGTAGCCGATGAGCAGGATCTGAAGGGCTTTGACATCAGCACCCTTACTGCCTTTGGATAATTGTCGAAGATTCACATTGCATCCATCCATGGCTTTTTCTGTTCCTTCATCATAATCAGGTACAATGAAGCCACGCTGATATCTGCCGTTCAGCTCCAGCGGTCTGCGCTCCACGCCATCGATGCGGTCAGCATCCGGGCCGTCATAGTTACCCTCGATAACGATGATATTACCGTTCTCCACCTTCTCCACAATGCCAATGTGTTCCGGGTTGCCGGTGCAGTCACCCTTGCCGTCATCGCCCCAGTCATACAGAGCAAACCATCCGGGCATCGGGGTCACGCTCTCATCCTCAACCCAGATACCCATCTCCTTTGCCAGAGCGATCAGCTTTGTGCAGCTACACTCACAAGGGATGATGTCGGTGGCATTCAGCTTGACCGCCAGTGCCGTGGTTGTTGCTGCGCACCAGGCATCTTTCATGGTCATTTTATAGCCTCGGGGCAATTTGGCCTGGGAGTTATAGATATCAAGGATCATCTGGTGACCGGCACTACCCTCCTTGATACCGACCCAACTCTGGGCCAGCTTTACAATTTCACTTCTTGTACAACTCATAGGTTATTCCTCCTTATGCAATAATCTGCCACCCGGCAGCGAACTGCTCTGGGTTCCAGACATTGTTGTCATACAGGGACTCATACAGAGCATCCTTCCACACACCCTTCTCACCCTTGGAGAAGGCCGTGGTGACCGTGATGGCCTCCGGTATGACACGGATGCCATTGACATAGTTCAGGTCTTCCCACAGTGCAGGAGCGTTGTCAGGGTTATTCTCTGCGGTGTCCCACAGGTCTACAGCAGCCTTCTTGAGCTGACCGTTCCAGTTGATACGAGTGCCGACAGCCACAAGGGAACCGTCCTGCTTCAGCTTGGGAAACATCTCAGGCATGGAGCTGGCACTCACATCATCCATGTCTACAGCAGAGGTCATGGCGAGGGAGCGGATTTTCAGGGCTTTGGCTCTGCTAATCATACGCTGTCACCTCCAATGATAATTTCCAGAGCTTCCTCAGCGGTCAGCTCGATGACCTCATCGCTCTCGGAGTACGTGTAGGGAGCGTTCTCCACATCGATGGCTTCAGCATAGACGTTGCCAGTCTCGTTCTGGATAATCTGCTTGCCCTCATCGGAGTAGGTGCGGAACAGCTTTACGCCGTCCGCTCTGGTCTTATACTCTTCTTTGATAATCATAGCTTAACCTCCACAAATATCAGGATAGTCTTCGATTGCTCGAATCTGTGCAGCGTAGGTGGACCAGTTGGTAGCTGCCTTGTAGCTGTCCACCAGAGCCGAAGGCACATAGACATAGCCAGTTCCGGATGCGATGGGAGTTCTCAAGAAAACGTTCGTGTTGCCCAATTCGCAGAGGGTACTAGACCTCAAGATCAACGTAGTAAGAGGGTCATCAACGAACACTTCCGCTCCAAGTTTAGGCAGAACAGAAAAATCAGCTTTTGCCAAGCTGGTACACTTTTGGAATGTGTACCAAAGTACGCTGTTGACAAGAGGGCAGCAAATCTCAGTGAGCGATGCACAGTTATTGAACGCTTGGTTTTTGATGGTCGTTACATTCGTGAAGTCGTAAGACTCAAGTGCTGTACACCCCTCAAAGGCGTAGGTTCCTATATGCGTTGCTTCTGGCACATCTGCACTGACCAATGCAGTACATTTTTGGAAGGCATAATCTCCGACTTCCGTAGCATTCGGCACATCCGCCTTTGCCAGAGCAGTACACCCATAAAATGCGTACGCTCCGATTTTCGTGACAGAATTATCGCAATACTCATCGATGGTTCTCTCGATAATCATAGCTAAAGTAGCTTCATCGCCGTACTTATCCATTGTGTTTACAAATGCCATACTCATTCACCTCAAATTTTGGTTTCGTCCAGTTCACCCGTAAGTGTGCCGTCCACTGTGTAGTCTTCGATATACCGGAATTTTCCTGCATAGGTAGACCAGTTAGAAGCAGCCTCATAAGCAGCTATGCCATCAGTACCATCGTCCATGACCTTCGGAACATAGAAATACAGGTTGGCGTTACTGGCGACAGCCTGCGCATGAGATATAGCGCAAACTTGTTTGGTATTACGAAGGATAAGCGCCTTGATGGTACCGCCCAAGGCGTATAACGCACGATGCTGAATATAGACACATTTTGACAAGTCTACTATTACAAGAGAATAACATCCACTAAAGCCGTTGTGATCAGTCCATGGTGTGGACTCATCGCCTATGTGGGTAACATTAGGAAGCACGATTTTAGTAAGCTGATTACAGCCACGGAACGCATTGAGTCCAACCTTGGTTGCAATAGCATTCTCAAACTCGCCACTCAGGGTTCTCTCGACCAGCTGGGTGGTCATATAAGCACCGACCTCATCACAAGTGATACTCAGGCTGGGGTACTTCTCCTTGGCAGCTTCGATGGTTGCTGCCTGTCCGGGAGTGACGTAGCCAATATGGATGCTACCACTGACCTGTGCGGTGTCCACGTTGTTGCCGTTCTCGTCCAGACCACGCATGGTGTCCAGTTTGGACAGCATGGTCGCCACTTCAGTACCATCTTCAGCTTCGATGTTAAAGCCGATGATACGCACACGGCTATTTGCAGCCATACCAGACAGGATATCCAGAGCAGGAATAGCAGGACTGTTCTCTACTCGCAGGGTGGTTACATTGGAGTAGCCAGCCATGGTGAAGTCCGTGATGGCCTTCTGGTTCAGCACAGTCAGGTTGGTGATGGTCTCAGGCAGATGTAGGATCTTCAGGATACCGCCGTTGGGCAGACTTACGCCGGTGATGGAAGTACCATCGAAGTAGGCTTCCTCGATATTGGTACAGCCGGACGCATCCACAGACTGGGTCAGGTTCACGCAGTTACGCAGGTCAAGAGTCCGCAGCAGGACGTTGTTGCCCAGGGTGATGGAGTTCATGCTGTAGTTAACATAGCCTTCCGCAGCACTGCCCAGTTTCAGATCCGTAATGTGAGGTGCGCCGGACACATCGATCAGCTCTACCATGAGAGGACTCAGGTCACCAAGGCTGGTCAGCAGGTCAGCATCGTTGATACCGATGACCGGGTCTTCTGCACCACTGGCAGGCCATTCGAATTCATACTCCACACCACGCTCCATGCGGTGTTCCACCATCGCTGCGTTGAAGTACACATGACCAACGATATTGGCATAGGCAGTCAGGAACACATTAGCCTTCTGGTGTGCTCTGATGGTGATTCGGTTCTCCATGGAGGTACCGGTCACATACTTGGAGTCCAGGTAGCGGAAGCGGTTATACAGCCACCACTTCATCCACATCTCCTTCTTGCCCTGCAGCATGGGGACGTACAGGCCGTCTCCGTCCTTGATCAGAGGCTCCAGGCACTTGCGGTACATATCCTCGTTGAAGATTGCTTCAGGCCATTTGCTCTGATGCTCTTCAAATCTGCTGATGGCAGAGTCATAACTCAGGGAACCGGCAGTACGCATATCCTGGTACATCTTCATGATCTCGTCATACCGGGTAGAACGAAGATTCTTCCAAAGGACAGAATTCTGACCGTTGTAGATGGGGTCACCGGCCTCGGTGTAGTCGATGTCCTCCAGCCAGTAGTCGAATGCCAGGTTACCCTTGTTGTCCGTACCGAGGGAAGAGTCAGCATCGTAGAACAGCACGATCCATCTGTCCTCAGATGCGATGTAGGTGGGGAATGCGTTCTTCTCTCTCTGGTCGATACACAAGAACATCTCCGTGAACAGATAGTAGAAGATGACCGCTTCCTCAATGAAGTGATCGGAAAGCTCCGCACTGAACTTAGCCAGACGATATGCTGCGGTGTCGGTGGTGTACTCCACGCCTTCGTAGGTCACAGGCGTGATGGCATTGCCGGTGGCCTGTGCAGTATCGGTGGATACCAGCCATTCAGCCAAAGCATGCAGCTTGGTGATGTCGGTATTCTTGTCTGGGTAACGAGCTTCGAAGTCACTCTTCCAGCCATCGCCGGAGTAGTCTGCACTGTGCCAGCCGACACGGTCAGTACCGTTCTGAAGGATCTCCCAGCTCTCGTCCCCTGCCTGGAAGCCGAATACTTCCTCAGTACCCTTGTCATTGTTGAAGTTGTACTTGCCCAGGAACTTGGTTTCGTTACCATTGTTCCAGAACATGACCATGGGGAAGCCTTCGATGGTCTGACGGATTCTGGGGTCAGCCTCCTGTGCCGGAGTCTTGTAGGAACACAGATCATCGTAGAGCATCGCCAGAACCACATTGAACGCACCCTCAGACGATGCCACATCCGCTTTCATGGTGAAGGTGTTAACAGGTACGGCATCTTCGTTCATCTGGTACACGCTCACTGTGGAGCCGTCAGTAAGGATGAATCCGTTCTTGAATTTGATCTTGTAGTTCTTCACATAGTAATACTGGGAAGAAGTACCCTGCACATCGATCTCAGCGTTCTGGAAGGTGAAGCTGCGCTTCGGGTTGATGAGATCCACAAAGGAACCGTTACAGCTCTTCTTATCGCCCTTGAACTGGGGCAGTGCGGAGCATTCCAGAATCATGTAGCACAGATTGGAAGGAAGCTGAGAAATCACGATGCGACCATAGGCATCATAGATGCCGTTGCGGAGGAATCTGTTCGCTCTCTCTTCCGGGTTCTGGGTGTCAGCAATCCAGTTGTCCAGTACCTGATATCTGGTCAGGTCATTGTCATACACACGGATGTTGTACAGGTCCGTGGTACACTCGTTGGAGCCGATGGTAATGCCAACAGGGTTTGCCTGGGAGAAGTCATCATCCGTAGGATACTGAGCTGCACCGGACATGATGCCGTTGATGTAGCACAGCAGGAGTCGGTTCTCAGATTTCTTCTCAACCACGAAGGTGACACGCAGATGCTCGTCTTCCTTATAGCGAGTACCCATCTGGCTCTGCTCGGATGCCAAGCGAAGCTGCTGGGCAGTAATCGTGAAGCCTCGGTCACCACTGAAGCAGTTGACCACTTCCGCATCATAGTTCAGCACATCTCTGGTAGCCAGCTCAAATTCGATGGTCTTGCCGGTGGTACGGAAGTCATAGGAGAATATTTTGTAAGGGATGCTCAGTCTGGCATCGCCAGTAATACGAAGAACTGTGTTGTCATCCTCATCCTGCTTCCAGCCATCGGAAACGAAGTTGAAGTTCTGGAACTCGGCAGAGATATTGCCGGACTCCCAGACACCGGGATTATCCTCGTTATTGCTTCTGCCATAGCTGCTAAGATGCAGTGCAAGGGCCTCAGTCTCAGCCTCCACCTTGATGGTGCTTTCGGTGACCGTCTGAGTCCAGCTAACGTATTCATCGCCACAGCGAATGGTCTGCTCAAGTTTGCCCACAGCAGTAGGACGATAGGTCCAGGTCTGCTCGGTACGGTCTACAGTCAGGTTGGATACCGTTTCGCCGTTGGCCTCAAGGGTAATGGCAGCAGTAAGTCCGGCAGGATTGTAGACACGATACTTGGTGACAATGTTGGTGTACTGCTCCACATTGGTGAGAAGCTCAGTGTTTACCGCAATGATGGGATCAGTCTTGCCTTCCTCGATGCAGATAATAGCAAAGCTGACCACATTGGAAGTCACCGGTGCACCCTCGATCTCGCATTCAAACCATGCTCTCAGGATATGAGAACCATGGCTCTGGGCAGGGATGGTGTAGCTCTGCTGCCGACCACTTGCGGTGACCACCGCAGTGCCGATCTCAGCACCGTCCAGCTCAAAGTGGACGATCTTATCTGCAATGCCGGTGGGCGTATAGACGAAGGGAATCTCTCCGGTAAAGGGAGCAGACACATCGAATGCGGAGGTCATGTAAGCTGCAGCCAAAGTGATGGTGTAGGTCAGTGTCTTCTTAGCACTCTCGGAGTTCTCCACCTGCACCTTGACCGTATTGGAACCGGCAGTCAGGAAGGGAGTAATATCCCTTGTGTTCTCACCCTGTACCACAGTAAAGGTTTCCTTGGTGGCATTGTTCACAATGAGCTTACCGATACCGGGACCATCGTCATAGCCTTCCTCATCCACGGATGCATAGGTGAACTCCAGTTCCACCTTTGTACCCTCGGACACGGTGATGACTCTGGACTCCAGAAGGTTGGTCATGGAAATGAGATAGCTAAGCGTACCACCGCCACCTCCACCGGTGGTAGCTACCTGAACACCGGTGCCGACAATCTGGCCATCGCTCATCAGGTACAGCAGGCTTGTCTCAGAGTCAAAGTAAAGGTCATCTGCCTTGGCTGCGATCTTTGCATTGATCTCATCAGGGTTGACAGAATCTGCGTGTTCCTTAGCAGCTTCTTCCGATGCCTTTGCTGCGGTTGCGGATTCGGTTGCATTGTTGGCAGATGCCACAGCAGTTTCAGCAGATGCTACAGCGGTATTCTTGGATGCCACTGCAGTCTCAGCAGATGCCACTGCAGTCTTAGCAGAAGCACCGGCTTCGTTCTTGGATCTCAGGGCAGACTGTGCCAATTCATAGGCCACATCCGCAGACTCTCTTGCATCCTCTACCTTCTGCTCCAGATCTTCCTTCTTGGTCTCCAGGTCGGCGATGAGGTTCCTGCTCTCCTCGTTGGCTACCTTTCCATCGTGGATGACCGTGGTGGCCTCGGAGATCAGGTGGGTCAGGGCATCTGCCTCTTGCTCGGACTCAATCTCATCGCCCTCATTGTAAACTGTAGGTCTGACAATGATGTCGAAGCATGGACTGGTGATGAGCTTATCGTCAGCACCGTAGAGCTTTATCTCACAGTCAAGCCGACCATCCGCAGACACGGTCTGAGGAGTCAGCACATATCTGATCTGGTCACCCTCGATAGTGCAGTGGTTGAACACCTTGTTTCCGTCCGGCTTTTCGGCAGTGAATACCGCATAGCACTCAGGACTGATATGGTAAGGGACACCGCCATCTGACAGTGTGATCAGTAAAATTCGGCTATTCGTATCGTCTCTCTTCACATTCAGGCACACACTGGAGTGAGGCTCTTGGATATCAAGAGAGAACCTCTTAATGGAGTCATTCATGTTCTCATTCCCCCTATTATGATAATAAAAAAATAGCATAAAAGGAGGGGCTGTAGGTAGCCCCCCCAGTTATGCTATAGGTTAGTGCCAAGGTGCGTTCTTCAATGTCGATTCTTTCCAGAAGCAACACCAAAGAGCATCCTTTTGTGCGACAGAGATAGACAACGAGTTGATATACTCTGCTACCTCATCCTGGCTCTTAACGCTGTCGGAAGTTCCGTCATCTCTGTACTCAGCCACATCCGTAAACACTTCGATAGATACGCCACGAGGCTTTCCATCAGTCTGCCAACGTTTGTACTGGGAGTAGGTGATTCTTCCTACCAGTTCAGGATGATTGGACTCATACTCCCACTCAGCGATCAGGTCTGCTGCATCCTCTCGGTCATATCCGCAAAGCTCAAAGGCATTCAGCAGATATCCCTTGATGCCAGCCTTCTCGGAACTGGTCATCTCAATGTACTTCTCCCTATAGTGGCTAGAGATGTTTGACTTAAGGGTTTTCAGCTCTACGCCATTATCGGTGTACTCCTTGATAACAGCCTTGAGGTTCTTACCGGTCTCTACCGCCGCATGGAATTTGTCGTACTTGCCGAACTCGTCATCGGAGTTGTTCTCGTACTCCCATTCCTGAAGTCTCCAGTAGGCATCGTCTTCCTCCATCCCTGCGTATTCTACGAGGTACGAGATCGCAGTATCGGAGCTGATGTCACCTTCGGTGAAGTGTGCTTTGATGGCAGTACGCATTGCGCTGTTTGCTGCAGACTCGTCCTTATATCTGCCAAGCACCCTTGCGAGATGAGCATCGTCTCCACTCAGATATGCCTCATAGAGCTGTTGCTGGTCGGATGCAGTCTTGCCGGTAATCGCACCCTCAATAGCGTAACCAATACCAGCAGAGGTTGTCTGATGACCATTCACGAAGGACATGATAGTCTGGTAGATGCCACGAGCATCTCTCATGATGTTCTTGACCGGCAGACCGAAGATCTGTGCAATGGAGCCTGCGAAGCTCTCAACCTTGCGGTAGGTGGACACATTGTCCTTACTCAGATTCTGCCATGCGTTCCACAGATCACTTACGACTGCCATATCACTTCTCTCCACATCATAGCCCTGCACAATGGACATGATATCCTTGATGAAGGGGATGTATCCGGCAGGATTGAGGCTGTCCAGGACCTCTCCGGTCAAAGTACCGATGTACTTCTCCACATAGGTCTCGTCCTCGTCATCATCCCGGCCTGCGTACACGAAGGATACCAGGATGGAGTTGAGGATCTGGGAGGCGATCACTGCACCGATGGTAGCTCTGGCATACTTCTTATTGCCTCGCTTGCCCTGCAGCAGAGCATCAGCAATCATGTTGATGCTGGTGGTAGGCTCAGCCATGAAGGAAGTAGCCATCTTCATGCCGGTGTCCTTGGAGCGCATCAGCGCACTTCTGGAGAGAACGGAGTCATACACCTGGGTCTTGACGATGACCTCTGTGAATCTCGATCCGCACAGCATGAGGAAAGGCTCGGCCTTGACATCCAGACCAGGATACTGGTCGTGCATCTCTCTCTTCACTGCTTCCCAGATACTGCACCATGCCAGCTCGTCAGCCAGAGCAGGGGCCTTGGAGAGGACTTCGTCCCGGTAGCCACTGTCGGTCACCAGAGCTTTCATCTTCTCGGAGAAGCCACTGTACTCCTTGCCAAGGATGAAGTCCTGCGTGGACTTGCCCATGTTGGTATCGAAGTAGCCCATCTCCTTGATGATTGCCACCGGTGCGTACTGCTTGACCTCATCCCACAGGAACTTATGGCGTTTGCGGTCTACCTTGGGGCCGATGAAGTATTTGGTATCCACCAGAGCTGCAGCTCTTGCGATAGCGGAAGGCTGCTGAACCACAACAGACAGGGATGCGAAGACTGCACCCTTCTTGAACAGACCCATCATCTTGTTGATGATACCGGTGGTGGAGTCGGTTCTCGCACCTCCGTTCAGATCCTTCAGAAGCTGGTCGATGTACTTGGTAGCACCCTTGCCGTAGGCATTCTGGATGAACATCTCCACAGACTCGGTAGCCATCGTATCCGAGGTAGGAGTCTTGTAGTTGTACACCCTGTAGAAGTCTTCCATCGGCAGCACGAATGCATGGTACATACTCATCTCATTGACATGGTTTGACCAGACATTCATGAACGGAGTCAGCACGATAGGGTTACTGGCCTTCTGGACCGTCTCCTTACTGAAGCCGGAGTTCTTGATCTTCACTTCACCCTGTGCCTGCTCCTTGGCTTTCGCCATGAACTGATGCGCAGATTTCAGAGGGAAGTAGAACTTCTCCTTGAAGAGCTTGATGCCGTACATCTCAAGGGAAACCTCGTTGCCCTTGGCACCCATGACAGTGGAGAGGTAGTCCTGCATCTCATCAACGAAGCTCTTCTGCTCATCGGTGAGCTTGCTGATGATATCAGCCAGAGTCTCATCGGAGATGTTGTAGGCTGTTGCCTCAGTAGGATTGAACTTCACCGGGATGCCCAGCTTAGTCTTCACGGTGATCTCGGTGGACTCATCAATGACGATACCGCCCTTCTTCAGGTGGTCTGCAGCCTGCTCACGCTTGGAGTATGCATACAGACTCATGATCTGCTCAAGGGACAGCTCAAAGTCCATGCCGGAGGTGGAGGTGAATTTATACTGCTTCTTGAAGTCCCAGGAGTCATAGTTATGCTTCTTGGACTTGTCCAGGTAGAATTCCCTTGCCTCGGTAACATCCACAGCCCAGACATCCTCACCGGCTCTCACATTGTTGAAGACCTCGGTAAAGTGATCGGAGCCGATATGCTCAAAGGCATACACAGGCTTCAGGTTATTCCAACCAAAGCTCTTGATTCCATTAAGCATAGCGAGGCTCTGCTTCTTCTTGCCTCCGGCCTTCTCAACCTCCATCATAACCTGGTTAGCGATAACGGAGATGCTCTCGCTCTTCTTCGCTTTGAATGCCTTGTTTGCATTGCGGATGGTGGTCAGTACCATGCGGTACATATCGTACACATCCTCAAGCTGTGCAAGGGTCATGTCACGAAGAGGAGTATTGCCAATGCTGTCGATGACGGACTGCAACTTGTTGGAGATAACCTCGTCATGGGAGTTGGCAATCAGCGGATCATCGGAGTTCACGAACTGGTCATAGGCATCCTTCAGTTTCTGGAGTCTGCCGTTCATCCTATCGCCCATCTCCTGAATGTGGTCAATCTTCCGGGAGATCTCTTGGATCTGTTCCGGGGTCTTGGCCTTCAGAAGCTCGTCCTTCAGCTTAGCGATGCGTTCTTCTGCTCCCACGGTATCCATGTTCACCGCATCCAAAGCCTCTGCCACAGCCTTCTGCAGCTCGATAGGAACATGGCGATCCTTTGTGCCTCTCAGCAGATACTGGTTCAGCTCGTTCACAATATCCTTAATCTTGTGTCTCATAGCTGTTCTGTGTCTGCTGTCGATGCCCTTCTTCCGGGACTCCTGCCACTTCTCAAGCAGTTCTCTCTGGGTCTTCATGGTTCTCTCACGATAAGCCTCCAGAGCTTCCTTGCCCTTCTTCTCAGCCCTCTGGTAAGCCATCTTCTTCTCTCTGGTCAGAACATCCTGCAAAGGCTTGGATGCCTCCAGACGGAGAAGCTGCTTATCATAGGTGTTGATGCGGTTGGCAGTCTGTCTGGCCTCAAACTGAAGGTCACGGATAGCCTTGGTATCCCTCGGTCCCTTGGCGAAAGACAGCTCCTTGATCTGCTCATTAATCTGGATGAGCTTCTGCTCCTCGGCATTGATGAGGTCAATCTTACCCTTGTACTCCTGGATCTTCTGCTTCTCGATATCGTTCTGTGCCACACCCTCAAAGGCATTGGCCAGAAGAGAACGATTGGAAACAGATTCCGAGTCACGATCAGAATACTTCTTGACATTCGTCTCAGGCTGTGTTACATTTTGGTCAGAAGCAGATCCTGTAGAAGACTGGACGCCGCCGTCTGGCGAAGCCCACTTCCTTTTGGGATCTGTTTCTGTTTTTTTCAGCACATACTCCTTGCCGCTCGGCATGAGAACACGAAGCGAATGCGGTCTGTTTTTATCACCGAACAGCACAACAACGCCTACATTGACTCGTTCCCCATTGATAGTGACCGGAGCCGCATATGTTACAGAAGGATATCTGTTGCCCTTGTGGTTTTTGTGTCCACTAATAGCCTTGCCTCTCTTTAGTACATACGGAGCTGCCGTAACTGCTGCAGCTTCTTCATCAGTACCAACATATCTTCTCAGGGTAGCGATAGCCACCTTGTCGAACAAGAACGAAGCACCGTCTGCTCGGTCAATCTTATATCCGAACTTAGTGCGCAGGACCTCGTCGAGTATATTGGCGTAGGTCTTGCCTTTGCTTTTGTCGAACTCAATGTCAGCAACAGTGTTCATTCTGTTGATCTCAGCCATATGTTTTACCATCTGGGACTTGATGGAACTGTTGTTGTCTTCATCCCAGTTGATATCCCACGA
>JAEIGA010009524.1_pt1 | contig 14712 bp, 14 predicted proteins | sample 9270691 | NCBI WGS metagenome assembly JAEIGA01 (sample SAMN17057246, study PRJNA624740) | gut metagenome | biome: biome; isolation source: fecal sample | host: Bos grunniens | place: China: Xizang | collected 2019
TGAAGTATCCAAAAACCATTTGGCTGAACTCAAGGAAAAAATCAAGGCGAAGTTCAATGAATGGAACAAAAATGACTCCATAATAGACTATCAGCTGGAATGGCATGAGAACAAGTTCATACATCTTGAAGCATGGGGGGATAAAGTATATGAAGTTCTCAAGAATCAGATTCTATTGGACATTGCTCCTAAAGAAGACGACAGAAGTGTAACACAGCGTATCATGGACAACTTTGTAGCCAATAATCTCTACAAATCATTTGACAACAACAACACCTGGAACGAAAAGGCCACCCATGGTGTCATCAAGCAATACAATAAACTCGTCTTTTCAGGATGGGAGGGAGTAGGAAAAAGTACATTCCTTTCCCAATATTACTTCAGAGTAATCAACGATACAACCAATGTCATGCCGGTATTCTATTCGTTGGATGCGCCTGGAACCGATCGTTCATTCAATGATATGATTGAATACTTAACCAAACAAACCAACAAGTATGTTTTGCAGTTGTATGACAACCATCCAGTCTACAACCCAGAAAATCCGCTTGAAAGTTTATGGGAATCCGTTGATTGGGTAGCAAGAAAAGAATATCACATGCTTTTCATCATCGACTCTTACGACAAGTTCTATAGACATTCCACCCCCTATCATCATTCACTTCGGTGGGTTCCGGAAAATGCAGCAGCCATCATAGGTGTAGACATCGATTGGATACGGGAATTCAGCGAAAATGTGATGATTGTCCCACTATTGCCTCTACTGAACAAAAATGCGGCGAAGGATTACATCAAATTCATGGAATACAACGACTTGACCGACGACATTATAGACAAAATACTGGAACCCCTCTATAATGAGGAGGAGAAGGAAGATGACATATTCGCTTATTATCGAACTCCACTTTGGATCAGAATGGTGGTAGACTTGCTGGTAGACCTGAACCACAATGACTTCGACATCATCCGTGCTGAAAACAGGGATTATACAACAGCGCTCAAGGAATATAGAGAAAAAATCATACCTATAAAAACTGTTTTTCCAGATGTACTGTTCCTGGAAATTGTAAGGAAAAATCACTCCGTTATTGGCAGTGAAGGCATTTTGCTCCTGATAGTACTTTCATTGTCGAAATACGGCATGAGAGAGGACACCCTACGCACTTATATGGGTATGGACGATATTGAATTCACGAGAACATTATCCGTTACATTCAACAAGTTCTCTAAATATATCTCCCACGCTCCCGAAACGAACAGATGGTTTTTTAAGTACAACATCTGTAGAAGAAGCCTGAAAGTAGGGTATGGAGAAATATTCAAGAACCTCTATACAAAAATCCTTCTAGTTATGCTATATAACTTGAAGAAAGAAGGTAGAGTGGATGACGACTTGTTCTATTTCTTACTTTGTAGCCAAAATACAGAGGATGCGGAAGCATTACTGAATGATTGGAATGAAAAGATTATAGAGCCCGGCACAAGAGAAATAGCGGAAGAGTTTCAGAATAAGTACATGAAAGAAGAATGCTTTAATTGGTGTATGAAACTACTCTCGCAAGGTGAGGGTATCACCCATCAAAAAATAGCATTCATCACCAGGGTATTCGAGAAAATCCAAGGAGCATCGCAGATTAAGCCAATCCTAAAGGAAGTTAGGGATATCACAATAAAAATTCATGAATTTATCCCGGAAGATTATCCAAGTATCTATACGGTTATTGATTTCTTCAATCTGATGACAGACATATTGATTTGTGAGGACGACCACATGTTAGCTTCCCTTACCAACAATCTTGCTGTAGGGTATGCAAGAAATGTTTCCGAAATACCAGAAATAGAAAAACTGCTACAGATAGCACTGAAACAGCAACAAGCCTTGAACCAGAAGAATAAAGGATATAGAATTGATACTGATGAATATGATGAAGAGGAAAATTCAAATGAAGAAGATATTTCTGAAACCATAGAACAAATGAGAGAAAACCAGGAAATCCACCAGGATAAACTGGCTCAGAACCCCACTCATGAAAACAAGTTGAATCTCATCATTGAAAATACGAAGCTGGCAATCAGCTTGTTTGAAGAAAACTATCCGGAAGCGTTCAACTTCCATGAAGAAGCTTTGTCGCTCATAAGCGAAGTACTTCAGAATTCATCAGAAGCAAACACCCTCCGCACATGTTCATCATGTCTGTTCAAATGGGCGGACAAATGCCTCGAAAACGACTACACGGAAATGGCTGCGGCTACATACGGCCTGTCACTTGAACTGGATGAACTGCTGATTGCCGAAAATGAGACGAAAGAAAACCTCATCAATGGAATCACAGTACTCAACAGGCTGATCTGTTGCTGCATGCCCGAAAACGAGGAAGAAATTAAAACCTATTCGCGCAAGGCTTTGTATCTGATATCAAGACTGGAATATGACGATTTCGACCTCTGCTGTTCTTTCTGGTTGAAGCAAGCCAAGCTATGCTTGGAAAAAGAAGCATATTATGAAGCCTTCTTCACCTATGACACCATGGGCGATGCACTGACGGAAAGAAACGACCCCGCTTATCTATTGATATTGGTTGAGGTACAGATCAATATTGCGGAAATAGCCTTTATCGATGGAGGCAAAGACGCTGGAATGCACCGCATGAACTATGCCTTGGCACAAATAGAAGAAATGAAAAACGTCCCGTTGAATGATGAAGATGCGGAAACATTGGAGCAATTATGGAACAGATGCCAGGAAATAATCCGTAAGTATTCTTAACCACCCGGTTGTCTACCCGAATTTAATTCATCGAGTATACTAATGAATACTGAGTATTGAGTAACTTCTCAAAACATAAAAGCAGGGCCACCGAAAGGGAACCCTGCTTTTTGTTTGCGCTTACTGCATCAAGTTCATGCAAGATGACACCCCGAAGGTGGTAGCGATGGCAGTAAGTACGGTGATGACGATGTGGAGAATCTTGCCCCAGATGTTCTTGTTTTCCATTTCTTGAAAGGTTATAGGTGAAAGGTTAAAGGTTAAGGGTGAAAGGTTAAAGGTTAAAGGTGAAAGGTTAAGGGTGAAAGGTGATGGGTTAAGGGTGAAAGGTGATGGGTGAAAGGTGATGGGGATTGTGTTTTAGGGATTCACCACAGAGTACACAGAGTTTTTTCGGACAGAGTCCTCAACAATACGTCACTGAGTATTTATTTTAGCCATCCGGATGGTAATTATTCTCCGTGAGACTCTGTGTTACTCTGTGGTGAGTAAAAATCATTCACCAGCGTCTTCGCCTTCAGCAGCGGCTTCCTTGTCGGCTTTGCTGCTTTTCGGCTTTACCTTGACGAAGGTGAGGTTGCCGAGGATGTTGGAGAGGACGGTGCCCGGGCGGAAGTTGATGCGGGCCTTCTTGATGAGGGATTCTTCCCATTCTTCTTCGGTCATGGCACCCTTGCTGGAGATGCCGATCTGGAAGGTACCGATATCACCCAGGCGGACGATTTCGCCTCTCTGGAGGGCTTCGGTGATTACATCTTCGAGCGCCACGAGCACGGCAAAGACATCACTCTTGTGCACGGTACAAGTCTGCTGGATGCGTTCGGACATTTCGCGCAGGTTGATGTCGCCGCTGGCCTGCACATGGCCGTAGAACTTCGGTTCGGTTTCGCGGTCGCGAGGGTTGATACGAGGGGAGACGGAGTAGGTTACATTTCTTGCCATAGTAGTTGTGTTTAGGTTAGTGTTTGTGTTGTTTTTTCACCACAGATTTTTGCTACGCTCAAGGAGCTTCACAGATTTTCACTGATTTATTTTTAAATCTTTAACCCTCCGGATGGAATATTATTTAATCTGTGTCATCTGTGGTGAACTAATGCAAAGATACAACCTCAAAAACGCCATGTCAAGTATTTGGGGATTTATTTTTCAACTATTTTTGTTCTTGAAGGCTTATTTTCAAAACATATTGGCGAGTGATGGAATTCGCGAAGGCGTGCGGATTTTGTTATTTGGAAAGGGGAGAAGTTACTCAGTACTCAGTATTCAGAAACTGCTTCTACGCCCAAACCATGTAAAGAAAATTCTATATCTATAATATATAATTTATATATATAGATATAACCTCTTTTTGCCTCCTTTTCACAGCAACCTTAACTTACTGAATACTGAGTACTGAGTAACTTCTTGTCATTTCCTAAAAAGATTGACACATACAATAGTAAAACAAGCCATACATTCGAGACGGGATTGGGAAAATTGTATAATAAATAGCGTTAATATTGTCAGTTTTTTTTAATTTTGCGCCGATTAAAATATTTGACAAGTAAAATTTAGTAAATAAGAAAATGATGAATGTAAATGAAATGACAAAGGAAGCTTATGAAGCTCCTATGGTAGAAGTGATTGAAGTGGAAGTGGAAAAGGGTTTTGCTATCAGCGATCCGGAAGGGGAAGCAGACGACTTTATCCGCGGATAAAACAGTATGAAACAATTAAAACAACATTGAAACATGAAGAATAAATTTTTGTCTACCCTGATGGGGGGAGCGGCATTCGCTATGCTTACGCTGAATGCCTGTACAAACGATATACTGGAAACAGCTGATGAAAGCAAGCCAGTAGGAGATTCGAAAGAAGTGATGTTCATTGCCAACAACTTTGTGGCAGATGGCGGTGCAGAATCGCGTACACTCATTGAAGACGGGAAGTTTGCTTGGACAGAGGGCGACACCATCGGTATCTTGCCGGATAAGGGTTCGCAGGTTTATTTTGAGATTGACAATATCAGTGAGACTGAAGCCAATAAGGCTGTGTTTACAGGTGGTGCATGGGGTTTGAAGGCCGACAACAACTATGCAGCTTACTATCCGTTCATTCAGGACATTATGCTCAACCGCACTGCTGTGCCAGTGGACTATTCCGCACAGACCTACAGCGCAAGAGAGGACGGCAAGGTATCGCTTGCACACGACTATATGGCTGCCATGCCTGTAACTCGTGAAGACGGCGGCCTGAACTTCCAGTTCAAGCACTTGGGTGCATTGGTAGAGGTACAGTTCACACTTCCTGAAGGCGAATCCGGCGCTATCAAGCAGTTGACTTTGGGTGCCGACGAAGCCATTTTCCCATTGCAGGGAACATTCGATTTGACAGCCGATGCTGTAGCCATTACTCCTGCAGAGGGAAAGGAAATAAAGACTTTGGCAGTGAATGTTGAAAACCTTACAGCCGAAGCGGGCGAGCTGGTTTCTGTATTCTTCATGATGCCTCCGATGGCAACGGTGGAAACCGAGACATGGAAAGCTATGGTAGTTTATGGTGAAAACAACACCCGTCTTCCGTTGGAAATCAGCACAGAGAAGACAGAATTGAATGCCGGATATTATTATACTTTGGAAACTAATGCTATTGAACAACCGGAAACCATAGAAATTACAGGCAATTGTTCTTTGTCTGAAAATGTTAATGACGCTTTGGGCGCTTTGGGTGGAACCAAATTGCGCTTTGTTACAGGCAGTCCTATGGTTTCGGAAACCGAGGTTTATTCTGATGACTATGAAGTAAAGGCTTACGCTATGCGTAATGGCGATTGGTTGGAAGTACATACATTGGCCAAGTCATTCAAATTACCTGAATATGTTGGTTACATGTTTGTTGGTACTTTGTACTACAACTATGCTACATTGACTTCACTCGATTTGAGTGGTTTTGATACTTCGTTGGTAACAGATATGGGTGGCATGTTCTCCGATTGTTCATCTTTGACTTCCTTAACTTTCGGAGAAGGTTTTGACACTTCGTCAGTAACGGATATGAACGGCATGTTCTCCGGTTGTTCATCTTTGACCTCTCTTGATTTAAGTGGTTTTGACACTTCGTCAGTAACGGATATGAACGGCATGTTCTCCGGTTGTTCATCTTTGACCTCTCTTGATGTGAATGGTTTTGACACTTCGTCAGTAACGGATATGAGCTACATGTTCTCCGGTTGTTCATCTTTGACCTCTCTTGATGTGAGTGGTTTTGACACTTCGTCAGTAACGTATATGAACCACATATTCGAATCATGTTCTTCTTTGAACTCTCTTGATGTGAGTGGTTTTGACACTTCGTCAGTAACGTATATGAGCGGCATGTTCTCCGGTTGTTCATCTTTGTCCTCTCTTGATTTGAGTGGTTTTGATACTTCGTCGGTAATAGATATGCTATACATGTTCGCTGATTGTTTTAAATTGACTTCCCTTGATGTCAGCAACTTTACATTTGTAGAAGGAGGTAACTTTTATGATATGTTCTGGAATGTTGGTTCTGATATTTATGCTGAAACCGAAGAAAAGGTTGTTGTCACTGTCGCTTCTGATGAAGGATTTACTTTAGGCGATGATGATTATTATTACTATTATGGTGTTGAAGTTTCTGGCACTTCAATCTCAATAGAAACTCCATCTTCTAATTTCTAATGCAACTTAATTGACTGGCAAAGGAAATGTAACAATTTCCGTTTCCAGGAGAAAAGGGATAAAACAAAAGCAGGGAACCATTTCGGGAACCCTGCTTTTTTATTTCATACTCCGCATTTCAAACAGGAATTTTTCCATATTATTTAATACCATCCTCCTTGCTTCTTCAAACACTTTCACTACATTTGCACTACACACCATCCTCTAGAGATTATTACCTTGAAAACGAAGGACTATGGAAACGAACGAAATATCGGAACAGGCATTGGACCTGCAGATACAGGTGCTGGAAGAAAGGAACGCACTGCTGGAGAAGGAAATTCGCAGACTCACCCACAGATGCCAGGCTCTGGAGCGCTTCTACAGGGAGATTGTGGTCAGGGAGCAGGGCTATCTGCACCCCGGCATGAATGTCTCCATCCACGAGGCGGGGTTCAATCCGCGTGTCCTGAAGCGGCTCGAGGAGGTGGGCATGAAGGTGCTGGGCGACCTTATCCTCTGCCAGCGGAGGGTGTATCAGCTCCGTGGCTTGGGACGCAAGAGCAATGCCGAAATCAAGGAGGTGCTGGAAAAACACGGGCTACGGCTGGATATGGACATTTGTGATGTGTTTGATCAGGAGTGAATCGTCCTCCGCAATTATGCGGGAACAGTTTTGTAATTGAAAGAATATAGCTACATTTGTCTAAATTTCGTAGCAACAAGGAATGGTTGAATAATCTGTTTTTCGAACATAGTGCGTTGCAGGCGGTGGTGGTCATGGCCATCATCATTGCAGTGGGGCTGGGCTTCGGCGTGATTCTCGTGGGTACGCTCATGGCCCTTCTGTTCAGCAAATTGGGACATATCCCGATGGGCGATATGGTGGGCATTCTTTGTGGAGCCACCACGAATACGCCCGCGCTGGGTGCCGCCCAGCAGACCTTGGTACAACTGGGTGAGCCTACCAGCGGAGCAGCCTTGAGCTGTGCCATCACCTATCCGTTGGGAGTGGTGGGAGTGATCCTTGCCATGCTGCTGGTGCGCAAGCTGTTCGTGCGCTGAATTATGCCAACGACACCTTGCCCGGCGACAATCCAGCCGTGAGCTATGCCACGGTTTATCCGTTGTCCATGTTCAGCCGAGTGATTATTGCACAAATCATTCTGATGCTATATTTGTGATGTATTTAAGAGGGTTAATTGAAAGTTAATAGCACATGTGCAAAATTTGCACATGTTCAGTAATCTTCAGATTATCAAAACTTTGCACATCTTCATGTATGGAAATAAAAACATGAATCTGTTTACCGAAAAACTGCAAGATTAAAGAAACATCAAGAAAGATTCATGAAGCCATTACACTTCCTAGTAGTTCAAACGCTGCATGGGAAGTTGTGATGGCTATTTTGTTTCTTAGCGGTAGGGGATGTTACTCAATACTCAGTATTCAGCTTTTTTGCTTGACATAAGCCATCAAATACCCCGAAAGGATTTCCAGTTCTTGTAACGAAAGATTTGATACATGATCATGGTCGGGGTCGCTGATGTCAGAATCGTATTCCATGCCTTCATCAGAATAACTCAAAGTATTATTATCTATCTTATATTTATGCTCTGAAGCATCTATTTTAATTTAAATTAATAGTTTATAATTTCTAAATTTGTAAAATATCTAAAATATATATGATATGATTGCCAAAGAAGCTAAAATACATGAAACTGCCATAATAGGAGAAAATACTATTGTGGAAGAATTTACTATCATCGGTAAAGGTGTTAATATTGGGAAGAATTGTAAAATTCACAGACACATTTACATTGATGATGGTGTAAAAATTGGGAATTGTGTGAAAATACAGGATAATGTAATGATTCCTCACGGTGTGACTTTAGAGGATGGCGTCTTTGTTGGTCCTTCTGTCGCATTTACCAACGACCTATATCCTCGTTCTATCAATAATGATGGAACTCTAAAAACATCATCCGATTGGAAAGAATCAAAAACGATTGTAAAATATGGAGCTTCTATTGGTGCCAATTCTACTCTTGTTTGTGGTATAACAATAGGTGAATGGGCTATGGTAGGTGCTGGTTCAGTGGTCACTAAAGATGTTCCAGACAATGCGATAGTTATGGGAAACCCAGCTAAAATAGTAAGATATACTAATAACTTTTAAATATCGAGGATATGGATTTGAGCTACATTTTAAGTATATTTTTTATTCTAGTTATCTTACCTATAATTAAAACCATATACAATAATTTATTTTGGAGAGAATTTTTTCCGTTTATTCGGAATAGAAGTTATTATAAACTACATAATAGAACGATTAAACTATTTGAAGAATTATTTAAAAGTAAAAACATAAAGTCTATTTATAGATTTGTAGACCATGCATCAAAAACAGAAACAGCATATCATGAAGATTATGATGATAATGAATCATTCATTTATCTTAATCAAAACAAGTCACTAAATTTATATGAAAAACCTGTTGACAATATACAAAATGAATTAAAAAATAATACTATTGCGCAATCACTTGGAAATCATCTAAAATTTTGGATAGATTATTTCAACAAGGAAATTAGGGACTCATATAATGAAGATTTTTTGAAAAAAGAATGTTTAGGAATTTCATATATCATACATAATAGAGATCAAAGAAAAGAAAAAGACGAAGCACATTGGTTTCGCATTGAATGTTTTAAAATGAATCAATATTCACGTATACTATTAAATGAATTGTACACAAACTCCAATTGTAATAGTCAAGACAATTATAATCAACCTCAAGTTATCAACAAATCTTATCCATTTATAACAAAATGTAAAGTTTGTTGTAATATATGCTTTAGAAATGACAATAAAAAATGTATAGAGTCTTCTTTTTCAAGAGATTCGGATAAAGACTTTTTTCTTAAATTCAATATCGACGATTTTATTTGTGAATTGAAAACAAGTCAAATGAATTTAAAGAAAATAAAAGACATAATAAAGGATAAAACTAAAGCTAAAATTAATGCTAAATCTGAATTAAATGAACACCCATCAATAGAAATTAAAAATTGTTTCATTACAGATATAGGTATATCAAATGGAGAAATTACTTTATTCACAGAAATATGGGTCACTAAATGCTTCAATTTTATTCCTATGATTAATAAAAAAGATTTTATAGAATCAGATTCTGACAAATACTCACCTAAATTGTATTATTATCTATCCAACTTTTTTATTCGAAATAAATATGAGTAGTTCATTTATTTTTTCACCATTAGAAAGCTTCGCAAGTAATCTTATAAATAAACTGAATTTTTTTGATAAACTTTATAAAAAATCATATTTAAGAGAGTGTAAGAAAAGCAAGTCAACAGATGAAATTTACATATTAAAAGCATTACCTTTTGATTCATTAGATCTAATTAAGGTGTCTGATGTATCTAGATGTTTTAGATTCGACATACCTGAAGAATATAGAGCACAATTGAACAATTATAAGTTTTTCAGCAATGATAGTGAAAGTGTAAATAATGACTCTGTGAATAATTATAATGTAATTGAAAATTTTATAAAAAATAATTATTCTTCATTTGACATTGATACTCATCAATTAATAGAACAACATATAAAAGAAACGGCAAAACATTTTTTGACAGACCTTGAAAAGGGAAAATCCAAAAGTAACAATACAATTTTGGGTGTACATTCTATAGTATATAATCAGAATAAAGAATTAAAATTAGAAATGTTTATTACTGATTATTTTACCTATAATTGCATTATTGGAATTTATAAGGAATTATACAAATTAAATAAAAAGCCATTTATTGTAGATTCATTGGATAAATTAATAAATATTTATCCTTTTGTTTGTTGCTGTGGAATTGGTGGTTTTCTTAATTTGCAATACAAAGGGTTGCTCCCAATAAATTCTACTATGTCAAGACCATTTTCTAGTACTATTTCCGGAACACTGATTGCAAAAAGATCCAATGTTGCAGCTTGTCCAAATCATTGGCATTGTTCTTTTGATGAAACATTTGACATTAGAGATAAAGCCACATCAGTACAAGGAGATAAACCATCCTTGAAAATGTGTTTAACACGAGGATTATATGAAGAATTAGGTATAAATTATATACCTAAAAAACATAATATAAAAAATCTAATGCTCTTTCTTATTGTGAACAACAATAGATTAGAAGCTGAATTTTTTACTGAAATAGTTATCCCGATAAATTCATATTATGATTTACGAGACTATATTAGTAGATTTCAATGCGCTTCTGATGCGGAAAATGAAAATTCAAATTTGTTGTTGGTTCCAACTGAAAATGTCTTTACTTATTTAACTAATAAAAAAGAAAACAATGAGCAGATTACTCCTGAAGCTCTTTATTTTTCCCAAATATATAATCAAATTAATAATAACAAATTATTAACTATATTGTACAAGCTAAAGCAGTTATCATTATGATTAAACTTGAATTGATTTTAAATCATATACGTGAACTACTGGTTGACACTATAAATTATGTGGGTAATGAAAATGTTGCATGTCTAGATGTTTTAAACTCCAATCAACCATTATCTCTAGGCTGGATTGCGTCATATAAACAAAACAAGCAGAAACTAGTTAATGAATCAAGTGTTACATATATAATAACTGATGATACAATTGATTTAAATTTAGTAAAAGAAAATAAGGTTGTAATCCGTACAAAAAATCCAAGATTAGCATATATTAAAATAGCTGAAAAATACTTTCCTGAAAAATACTTAAATATTGAAAGAAAAATAGGAAAAAATTGTTCAATAAGTCCTACTGCAATAATCAAGAATGCACAAATCGGTAATAATTGCATCATTTCTGATTATGTTATAATCAATGACGGCGTCACTATAGGTTCCAATACTATCATACAATCGGGAACTATTATAGGCAACACAGGACTAGGTTGTGAAAGAGATGAAAAGGGACAATTACATAAATTTCCACATTATTCGGGTGTGAAAATTGGTTGCAATGTTGATATTGGTCCTAATTGTCAAATTGTAAGAGGTACCTTATCACCAACGATAATCGGAGATAACAATAAAATAGATGGATTATGTTCTATTGGTCACAACACTGTAATAGGGAATCACAACTGGATTGCTAGTTCAGTAATGATAGCCGGTTCTGTCTCAATTGGAAATAAATGTACTATTTATGCTGCTACAAGTATTAAGGATCAAATTGTTATTGGGGACAACTGTATAATAGGTATGGGAGCAGTCGTTACTAAAAATATACCATCTAATGAGATGTGGTATGGTTGTCCAGCTCAAAAAATAAAAAAATTATGAGTAAAAAAATTGATACTGTCATCATTGGAGGAGGAATATATGGTTCTTATGCAGCTTCATACTTAGCTAAAAGAGGAATCAGAGTACTTGTCATAGAGTGTGATAATGACATTTTTTCCCGTGCTTCTAAAGTTAACCAAGCAAGATTGCACAATGGCATGCATTATCCTAGAGCTAAAAGAACGATTGAATCCATTTTAAAATATAGAGAACGATTCATTAAAGACTTTTCATTTAGCATTAATAGAAGTTTTGATGCATACTATGCTATTTCCACAAACAATTCACTAACATCTCAAGAGGAATACTCGGAATTAATTGAAAAATATGATATAAAAGTAGAAAATGTCAATCCCTCATTGTTTTTTAAAGAAGGCAAAATCGAAGCACTATATAAAACTTGCGAATATACATTCGACTATAATTTAATAAAAAATTATTATTATCATATATTTAATCAATTACAAATTACACTTTATTTATCAACATCAATTCTCAATGTTAACATAATAGGAGAATATTTCATATTACATCTAACTAACGGAGAAATAATTAAGTGTAAAGGGGTTATAAATGCAACATATAGCTCTATTAATTCCATAGACAAACTTTTTGATTTACAAAAACATGAAATATCATATGAACTATGCGAATTGTCTCTTTGTAAAGTTCCTTCCAAATTATTTAATATTGGACTGACTATAATGGATGGTCCATTTTTCTCAATTATGCCATTTGGATTTTCAAATTATCATTCACTATCATCAGTTAATTTTACACCTCATTTTCATTCTGAATCAGGAGAATTCTCTTGTATGAAATTTAATACTGGATGTAATACTAAACAATTTTTAAATTGTGATACATGTTTGTATCATCCAAGTTCAGCTTTTGAAAAAATGAATACATTATATAAAGAATATATAAGTGAATCATTGAGAGAAATAACTCATATTCGCTCTCTTTATTCAATAAAACCTATATTAAAAGAATCAACCACAACTGATGATAGACATAATGAAATATATGTTAAGAATGGTTCACCATTTTATATTTCAGCATTAGCAGGTAAATTCTTTACATTTTATGAATTGGACTCATATATAGAATTTTCAATAGAGAATTATTTATGAAAGAAAAGAAATGTAAGACATATAGATTCAACACATTCTATCAGTACCAACTTTTTGTCTTCAACCAATTTTATAAAGTAACTCGCATTTTTTTTGCGTATTACCCTATATATCTTTTCAAGAATACATTTTCATGTGTATCAAAAAACATGAATATTTTCGCCTGAATAACTTGCAATTTTAAAAGGATAATACTGAGAGAGATTCATGAAGCCATTACACTTCCTTGTAGTTCAAACGCTGCATGGGAGGTTGTAATGGCTATTTTGTTTCTTGGCGGTAGGGGGTGTTACTCAATACTCAGTATTCGGTTTTATTTGCTTAACATACTCCATCAAATACCCCGAAAGGATTTCCAATTCTTGTAACGAAAGATTTGATACATGACCATGGTCGGGGTCGCTGATGTCAGAATCGTATTCCATGCCCTCGTTATAGAAGCAATAATATTTCAGGGAAAGCTTTCCGTCTACCTCTACCACATAAAGTCCCCAAAAGGCTACAGTCAGCCAATATATCCAGCTTTCCTTGTCCTTATCGGGGAAAATGACATGCCGTAGAAAAGCTTGTGGAAAGCAACAGCCCCCATGATTGAATATGTCGATAATCTTCAAGACCTTCGTGTTTTCTTCGGTCTCTTCTTCGTCTATGCCAAACTCGTTCAGATAATAATCGTAATGATCATGGAAGTCATCGCCATGCTCCATCACCACCTGCAACATGGCTGCTACAAGTGTATCACATGCTTCTTCCCAAACTCTTTTTAATACTGATATTGATTCGCTCATAATGATTGCAAATGTATTTTGAATAAAGGTATGGATTTGTTTTGAGAGGATGGGAGAGATGGAGGAAAGTTTAGATCTTTTTAAGGGGAAGAGGAAAAGGAACTGACTGATATTACCCGATGGCTGTAATTCCAAATTCCTTAACGAAATCTTGCTATCCCTGATTCTTTTGCCTACTTTTGTCACCTAAACAACCCTATATCATACACTATGGCATTTGAATCTACCTTTAAGGCAATAGATAATACTCTTCACCACGACGATGGATGTGCTACTGCATTGGACTATGTGGAGCAAAGTTCGTGGGTACTTTTCTTGAAATACCTGGACGATTTGGAGCAGACTCGCGAGATGTCGGCCATGCTTACAGGAGCACCATATACACGAATCTTGGATACGGAATATCAATGGAACCAATGGGCTATGCCACGCACATCATCGGGCGAGTACGACCGTACCCGTGCCCTTGTAGGCGACGACTTGATTGAGTTTGTCAATGGCAAGCTGTTCCCTTACTTGCAACGATACAAGGACCGTTACGAAACGGACACCATTGAATTCAAGGTGGGTATCATCTTTACCGAAATCCGTAATAAAATTTCAAGTGGATATAATCTTCGTGACATTATTGAAAGGGTAGACGAACTGAAATTCCAAACCGCTGAAGACCGCCACGAAATGACGCAAATCTACGAAGACCGTCTTCGCCAAATGGGAAATGCAGGCCGTAATGGTGGCGAGTATTACACACCACGACCGCTTATCCGTACCATTGTGAAGAAAGTGGCGCCACAAATTGGCGAAACCGTATACGATGGAGCGTGCGGATCGGCAGGGTTCTTGTGTGAGGCATATACCTACATGCACGAACACATCCGTAGCACAGCCGATGAAGATACTCTTCAAAAACGGACTTTCTACGGCAAGGAGCTGAAGGGTTTGGCATACATCATTGCCATGATGAACATGATTCTGCATGGAGTGGAATCTCCAAACATTGTGAAGACCAA
>JAEIGA010009525.1_pt1 | contig 14711 bp, 22 predicted proteins | sample 9270691 | NCBI WGS metagenome assembly JAEIGA01 (sample SAMN17057246, study PRJNA624740) | gut metagenome | biome: biome; isolation source: fecal sample | host: Bos grunniens | place: China: Xizang | collected 2019
ATTTTCCGAGCGCCCTTCCCCCAGAGATGCCCGCGAGATGCACCGGCACCGTCCGCGAGATCCAGAGCACGAAAAAAGCAGCTGCCAGCGCGTGCCGACAGCTGCCCGAATGTTTCACGTGAAACATTATCACTATTTCGTATGCATGGTATAGACAGAACGGATGTTCGAGATACTATGTCTTTAGTTTACAAGTGCATCAATAGGTATGAAGAAGTATTGTGTGGTCATTTCAATTGTATTGATTTGTGACCAATTATATCTTGTTGTTGAGTTTGGTACAAATGATGGCAACCAAATTCTTACTTCACCATCTTCAGCAAGACACAACCAACCACTACAATTTGCCTTTATGCCTGTAGTAGTCTGAATATTGGCGCTTATTGGCAGCCTGAAGTATGAAGAACCAAAAAGCGGTTTCAGGCACATATTGGTGAAGTGTCCGAGCACCAATTCAGTGTTAGTATTTCCTGCACCACTTCCAAGTGTCGGATTAAAGTAAAACGGCTGGATCCAAAAAGCAACTCCATCCCGTGTTCTACGCCAGTACATTGATGTTGTAGTATACCAACCTACATCTGAAGCGGGTGTAAACTGAAGCTGAGTTAGTGGCCAGTTGTGGTCGGGATCTGAACCGCGAATAACCTGAGCTGTGGCAACTGCCAATTTTTCATAGCCTGTTATAGTTGGGTGTATTCCATCAGTCTGAAGCAGTCCATACTCACTGAAAAGAATACTATATAGATCAGGCACTACGCGTACATTTCCTGAACCTTTAGTGTAAGAAAGTTTTGTAAGGTTGAAGGACTGACCATTGATTGGTGTTGCAAGATGGTTGTTATCATATGCAGCATTGAAAGCGATTGTAATTTTTGCGTTTGGGAAGTTAGTATTGGCGGTCGAAACAAAAGTTGCAATAGCGGTTTCAAGTCCTGAATCGCCTATGTCATTGAATCCACCCGCAACAAAAATGTCGGTGATCTCGTCTTTTCTGGTAATGTCAGAAATAGCCTGATTCAAAAGTTGAAGGAAGGTACCCACATTTCCTGTGAAGCCATAGCCACCCTGACCATATGACCATACGTCAGTCCCTTCAGTCAGTCCCATTATATTTTTGACCTGAACAAGCCAACCGTATTGCGTGCCCGCATTGGTGCCAACACCGTATGAATCGCCAATAAAAATATACTTTTTAGTCAGCGCAGTTTCACGTACTTCATTGATGGCGCCCGTCAAAGTCTGATCTGAAGTATCGAGCTGTGTATTGCCTATTAAATTCATGATATTGGAAATCTGCCCGTTATAATTTCCGGTCAGTGCCCAGTATGTTGTATTAGTGGGAAGTGTGCCCGCAGGTACCGGCTGCTTTGATGTATAGGTATTATTCCCATACTGCACAATTGTAAGTGCCTCATAAGATTTGGTATTATCCCAGTCACCATCAAACACTGGCACATATCTCATTCCAATATAGACGTTATTGCTCATAATGTATCCTCCTTATGTTTCTGTATATGTTCCGTTTGCTGAAGCCCCATCACTAAATGATACAACAAAGTTATCAGGCAGTGATCCTTCAGGTCCCTGAGGACCGGTCTCTCCCTGGATACCCTGAGGACCCTGCGGTCCGGTCTCTCCCTGGATACCCTGAGGACCCTGCGGTCCGGTCTCTCCCTGTGGTCCTCTTTCACCCTGAGGACCAACAACTCTACCAAGATCAACAATAGCCATAATTTGTTCATCCTCTCTTATTATACACTTTAGATTACCATCCTCGATATAATATTCTTTCTGATATCCTGCATGTTGATGATAAATAACTTTGAGGTCAAAACCATCAATGTATATTTCATCATCCAGAACATATGGTGATGGAATATCTCCCCGGATGGGTCCTCTAATATAACAGTGTGCACCATACTCCAAATTGTCCGCGTATGCCTGCGCTATCATAGCGTAAGGAAGCATGATATTGAAAAATCTTTTAATCATACATTAACATCAGATGTCCATAGAGAGGATCACTAAAATCATCTATGGTGTCAAATGTGATATCCGACCAATTATCCGGGATGAATGCGCAGAAATACCCGTTATTAGTCAGACCAAAGTACACATGTTTTACCAGTTTACCGACAAGATCAATAGCGTTTCTGCTCATCCAGTCTTCAAATGCTGCAACTATTGAGGGTGGAAAATTACCACTCATCACAGCATCATAGAGATCCTTGAGCTCCTGATATTCATCCTCATGCTGTGCTCTCCAATCTTCCAGATCTTTGACCTGGTCCATAAGTGTCTTTATCCTGGCAATAACCCAGCTGAGATTAAGCTCATGAAAATCGGTATAGGGGTATTCATTGTTAAAGAACCCTGTAGGATTTGGCATTTCTTTACCTCCTTTTAAGAATAGATAGGAATAACAAATTCAGTTAAAAACAGATCAGTGATGTGTTCATAGATATTCCATTCAGCAATATCCAGTTCAGCCTGCAGCATCTGTTGTGAGGTAGTAACACCAATATTTCCATGAATCCGACCCTCATGGGTGAATGTCACATCCTCTGTACCAACATCAGAATGACCTTCTCCATATTCGTCCTTTATGGTTCCGGTATGCGCATCTGTTATGGTTCCGGTGTGCGCGTCTGTTATGGTTCCGGTGTGCGCGTCTGCGATAGTACCGGTATGCAGGTCAGTGATATCACCGGTATGCTCTGTTGTGTTGGTGGTATCTTCTTCCCTTTTATTGTCACCATCATGCGAAAGAGTCTCTTTGGATGAGGGTTGATAAGCTGATGAGTCAAATGCAGAGACTTGATTTTCTCTTACATCATCTTCATCAATTGTATCTGTGACTGTACTGTCTATAGTAGTCTCATCCTTATTATCAAAGGTCCGCTTATCAGTATTATTGTTTGTCCTGGTGTCGGTATTATTGTTGGTCCTGGTGTCAGTATTATTGTTTGTTGTGGTATCAGTATCAGCATGGGTCCTGGTATTCCCAGAGTCAACCCGCCCATTAGCAGATGTGTCTTTGTCGGTCACGTCCTCCCAGTATTCACTTCTATCATAATTCTCAAGTGGTGAATACTCTATAGAAAGCGCCTCAATCCATTTCTGCATGGTGCGGTACCATTTCCGGGACCATGTACCGATTGAGTATTCCATGAAATCGGGATCCGAATAAACAACCTCAAACTCTCCGCCACGGAGTAAAATATTCTCTGTCAGGGTATCTTTATCAATGCCCTCAGGAAGCGAAAGCTGTGAAAATAAGTCGCCACCTATCTGCTTTTTCCATCTGGCAAAAGTAAACAGTGTAATTTTTGCACTACTCATTATCGCTCACCTCCTGCAGATTTTCACCAGGTTCACCCTTGGTATCATATCGAAGCTTGCATGACAGTTTAATATCCGGGTATAGTTCCTTTATGTTCATTATACTACTCTGGATAGTTTCATACCATGTTATACTTCTGGCTTTACCGTCTGCCAGTTTTGCAGTAGCTTCATCAGTGACAAGCCTCTCTTTTTTCTGATATGGAATAGTAGGGATACCAACTTCTGCATCAAAGTCATTGATGATAGTGTGAAAATCAAGAAGCTGATCCGTAGTCAGATATGAGTCCTTCAGGTGCTCCCTTTTCCATTCCTGAAAAGGTGTGTCCTTATCCGTGGGATCATTTAAAAGTTTCATATCCCATACTACCGCGGGCTCTCCCTTGTTGACCAGGTCAAGCATCTTTTTAAGTGCCTGCCCTGCAGCTTTATTTTTTGCCCCAAGGAAGAATGCATACTTGTTATTGATAAGACTGATATTTATAGCATTATCAAGAAGAGAAAGCTTTTCTGCATAGAAGTCAAGGATATCAAAAATTCCCCGGTAGTCCGGTGTGAGTTTTAATATCTCACACTGTCTGTGGATCCGAAGCCTCAGAGCTTCTTTTAATGCGGGATTGGATATTATCGCATCTGTGGGCTGATAATAAAAATCATAACCGGACAGACCGCAGGGCTGGAAGCCCATACCATAATCAGGAAAGTCACTGATAGCAACAAAACCAAAACGAAACAAGCAGTATAAAAAGAAGTCCTTAGTAGGACCGTCCCATGTATCAGGGACTTCCCATTCAAAAACAGTTGTAGCTCTCTGAAAAAGAGATCTGACAAAATAATCAAAGGACTTGTTATTCCTATTTTTAACCGGTGACGGTGAATACATACCAGCCTGCAGGTTTATCCTGTCATAATTTAATGGTAGATACATATTGACCTCCTATTAAAGAAGGGAAGGGAGACAACTCCCTCCCCTATTTTATACTTCTCATTTCTTCTTTGAATCTCCTGCAGGATCCGCCATGTAGAACAGTACAGCATTCTCTGTAAAGTCATTGATGGCATTTCTTGCGATTGAAAGCCAGGTATTTCTGTAGCGCTTCCTTGCTTCCAGCGGTGTTGTATTGGCTGTCTCAAGCTGATAGTCAACCATAAGGGCATCCTCATCATAGAGAAGTCCCACAACATAATCCAGTGCAACCGCGTCACCTGTTCCCTGCTCTCCTGATGTGTAATTTGGAAGGGCAGGTACTACAGAGATCTTTGAGGGCTGATTCTCATTCTGCCAGAACAGAACACCCTCATACTGTCTGTCGATATCAAGATACTGGTCATTGAATATCTCAGGAAGTACCTGTGCTTCTGCCTGCATGAAGAGTGGCTCATAGAGAAGGACTCTCTGTTTATCTCTTGGGGTATGCCTAAGAAGCATCAGAGTGTTACCGGCTGCGTCTGTCTTATCAGGTGAGATATGATACTTCTGACTCCTGTTGGTCATGTTCTTTGAATACAGCTTGAAGGTTGAAACAAAGAATGCAAGGAACTCTTTGAGATAAGTTGTCTGCAGCTGCGCTGTTGTGTAGCTGGTTCCAAAGTGTGTATTAAATGCCTCTGTGAGATTTACAGCCTTAGGACCGTAAGCCTTGAGGTCATATACACCACCCATGAAGTTAAGCATAACCATACGATTGAAAGCTTCTTTTCTCTGTTCAATCTGGTTAGCATACTCAGTCATTGCACCGGACCAGAACGCTGCAAAATCAGACTCAGACCTGAATGCTGATTTAACCTGATCTTCATACCAGGTGATGCAGAACTCCATAACAGATGATCCGCCAAAGTTTACCTCAAGGGGTACCGGCTGATGCTGTTCCCACTGGCTCTTTGTGCTCTGAGGTGTGCCACCTGAAGGGTTCTCGTCATTGTCGAAACCTTCTGCCAGGTTGGTGAAAAGCTGTGTGTTGAAATCACCGGAAGCAAGTGCACCCTTGTCATAGAATGAGATCTTCCTCATTCTGTGAGTATACACTCCGGTATTTTCTGCATTGATAAGCCACAATGGTGCTTTCCAGGGGCGGACTGCTACGAGGGTACGTCCGAGCACTGTTGATAGTGCGTTATATACATTTTCTTTTGAGCTTGCCAGGATGGTTTCTCCAACACTGACAAAGTTGCTGCTGTTTACCTGCTGGATTGTGCTGTTCTGTCCTGAGATCTCTTTAGCAATGAGATTAACAATGACATGGCAGTCCTGAGGTGTCATAGCTCTAGCCATAATTTTGTCTCCTTTCTACATAAATGATCTTGTTATGTCATTCAGGATATCTTCATCAGATTTCTGATTATCATTTCCTGAATTATCCTGGTGGACATTCTTATCCTGCAGGTCCTTTACCTGCTTTTTAAGTTCCTCCACCTGTTTTTTATATTCATCAATAGCAGTAACCTTTGCAGGATCCTCCGTTGACTTCTGCGGGTCCTTGGCGCCGGTGTCCTTTGCGCCTTCCGGCTCGTCCGTTTTCTCGTCCGGTTCTTCCTCTTCCTGCTTTTCTGGTTCCTTCTCTTCCGAGGATGATAAAGATATCAGCTCTTTAACATCAGAGACAGAATACCCAGCCTTGGCTAGTGCTACAATGTCCATGATACCGAATTTACTCATAAATATCTGCTCCCTTCTTTTTAATAGGGGATATAGCTGCCCGGTCAAAGCAACGAGCAGAGCACCCTTGTGCTGACCTTCCTGCTCTATATATCCCCTATAATCTGATTATACCAAACATTTGTTTTTTATCAAGACAGGGGTATATCAGTCATTTCTCCCAAAAGCCTCTGCATATATAGCTTTATTGGTGTGACACTGTACTGTGTTATGAAGCCCCTAGCCTGTGCTTCTGTCCTGAAATTTGCCTCAGTAATATATCCGTTTTGTTCATATATCAGGGTATAGATTGTTATTGTCTGCATATAACCACCTCATTCCTCCAGATAGAAACCAGTGTTTAGCATGGTATCAATGGCATTGAGTTCCTGCGCCGTTGCCGGCGCTTCTATATGCGCATTTGCGCACTGACAGTAACCGGAAAGTCCTGATAACTGCAAAGGAAGCATGACAGGTTTACCCATAGTATCATGATATGCTGTTTCAAAAACTGTCCCCGGCTGTATCACGGTAGAATGTGAAACAGTATAACATGTCACATTCAGATCAAGACCAGCACCGGCTCCACCACCGACACCACCAATACAGCTATTATTTCTTGAAAGAGCTGTATCTGCCAGGTTATAACTGGCTTCTATTCCGGAGAGAACAACACCAACACCGGCTGCAGCTGCAGAAACCGGGGAGATACTGCTGTTGACTGCTGTGCTGACTGTTTTATCCAGTCCTGAAAAGGCTGTCTGTGCTATCTGCCCCGCGCTTGCCTGCTGTGAGATACCTATAGGGAAGTTTGCGCTGCACTGCCCTCCGTAGCTTCCTATTATCTGGGACCCTGCTTTGACCTGATAACAAACACAACCGTCTGTAGCTGTTGCACTATAGTGTACAGTAAGGGAAGATACTCCCACCAGGTTATCTGATGAAAGTGATACCATACCCACCAGAGGAAGATATAAATAAACATCTTCACAGTATGCCCTTCTCCATCCTGTATTCTGCCAGGGTATAGAAACAGATACTGATCCGGTGACAGGTTCAGCTTTAACGACAAATTTTGTCATGTCGCAGTCAAATTGTCCCAGGAAAACGGGTGCAGAACCTCCCAGGAAATTTGTGGGAAAGAAGGGGACCCATATGCAGGATCTTATACACTGGGGCGCTGACTGATAAGCATTACCCACTACACCGGATAACGTTGTCATTTTTGCCAGTGACTCAAAAGAATCCTCTACTGTGGTGAAATCATAATTTGCCTGTGATGTATGACTCCATGGATAATTACCGGAAAAAACATCATCAATGATATCATCTGACCAGTCATTAATCTTATCCAGTAATGCCTCTAAAGAACTCAGGTCCATTGCATATGTTGTGCACCCATCTTTACCAACTGCAGTAAGAACATAAAAACCATTTGTGGAAAACAGAGAACTCATACTGCCGGTACTGGCTGCAGCTGTAGCGTCCTTTCTGACCGGAATCCTGTTATCTACGAGGTATGGATCAGATGCAGCGCTGGCAGAATAACAAACAAATTGTACACTTGCTTTAATCTCAGTTTTGTATGTTGCCAGGGGATCCAGTAAACAGTGGACAGCAATCTCATTATTCCTGAGGCTCTCAATGTCCTCTATGAAATAATATCTGTTATTCCATGAGCAATAGTTATAATCAAAATTGTTGCCGGTGACTATAAATGTCGGTCTGTCCTGAGAAGTTGTCTCTTTCAATGTAACTGTCCGGACATCTGACAATTCAGTTGTCGGCTGCTTTGTGCTGTTCCTTCTCTTTGCAAAAACTCCGAATGATACTGTCGCCATATATTCACCTCCTGTTCAGGTTCCTGTTTACCATGATCGTTTTATAGTCCTTGTATGATACGTCAAGATCTACCTTTCCTATTATACCGGGGACAGCTCCGGTACTGGACCTTTGCCAGATACCATAATTTTTTACATAGCGGGGAGAAGTACCATATCTTGCCACCCACTTGTCATATCTTACCAAGTAATCAAGATTAAGGCGCTCTTTAAAACCTGAGATATCACTGGCATAGATTGACACATACTTGTCTTTGTTCTGCAGGTATTCACAGAAACCAATACATGCCTCCGTCACCCTGTCCCTCTCTTTAGGGTCCGTAGTTTCCACATCAAGACAAAGAGGATAATCAAATTCAAGACCTTTAATAATATTATAGAAACGCTCCGCGTCGGCTGATCCCGACTCGTAACCGGAGAACCGCCTGCCGACAAAGTAGTAAGCGCCGACTTTAAGACCTGCTGCAGTTGCTTTATCATAATACTCATAAAACCTGCTGTCAGTATAAAAGCCCTTATCTGATCCTCCTGCTTTAATGATGCAGAAACTTGTCCCGGAGTCCTTTGTCTTTTTCAGATCCTGGACCCTGTTCCAGTGTGATATATCAATACCATATTCTATGAAATCACTCATGATTTTTTACCCCCAGTAATGTCTTTAATTCAATCATCACTTTTGTGTTATTGTCTATGGTCTGTCGCAGCTTCTCCACCTCATCAGCATTCTTGTCATTCTGTTTATTATTGGAATAGATAAGATATATGCAGCACGCTATGGGGAAGCCCACCTGAGAAATAATTGTTGTTATACTTGAAAAATCCATGCTTACACCCTCCTTTTTCTTTATTATAACAAAAAAGCCCGGTATGTATATACCGAGCTTCTTGTATGACAATGAGGTAGTCTTATGGGGGCAGATACCCTGAAAAGATTATATCATATCCTCCACCTGCTTTACAATTGACTTTGTATCCTCATCTGACAGCTTAACCCATGCATGGGAATAATACTTACCATCTGAAGCCTTGTAGGAAGGAAATGAAACAAAGTCACCATTCTTTGACTCTATCACCCTGCAGCCATAAATGGAGACTCCATTCACCTGCATGTCAAAGACAACTCCCCCGTCCTTGAACTGCTTTGCTCTTGTTACCTTTGCATCAATTGATACTGCCTCTTCTTTTTTCTTCATTTCTCTTTCTCCTTTTCATTTAAATGAACTATGTCGACTATTTTCTGTTGGATAATATCTATTCCTTTTTGTATCCCATCACTATAATCGCCTAGTCTCTCAGGGTGTTTACATGGACTTTCCTCAATCTCCAACTGTAAATCTGTAAGCATAGCCACCATATCAGCCTTAGTGAATACTTTGTGCATAACCCCATCATCGTCAATTATTACCATATCAAATTCCTTTCCAGTCTAATTTCTTATCTCTACACATGATATCGGAACATTGCATGTCCAGTTGTTTTCTTTATACCTGACTCTGCAATATGGTGTCCCGTGCATTCTTGCCAGGTAAAAATCTAATACCACGACCTCACTGCCATATACATATGCTTTCATTCTCTGGGTACCTCCTCAATGTTTTCTGTGCTTCTCTTTACTGCGTCAAAACATGCCTCAATATGCTCCGGCAGAAAATTGTAATCAAGAACCTGCTGCAGGATATGCACTGACCTGCACAGCTCCAGAAGTGATGGAGACTCTTTGAATTTAACGGACCCTTCCGTCTCCCTTAAGGTTATTGTTATCTGATTTACTATCTTTGACATTTACCACCCCGCTCTCTGATCCGGTCCTGAATATGTCCAGATCTATATCTGTTCTTATAAGATCCTTTATATATCCCTGCTTGTTCTTCTGTTCATCCAGACGGTGAATAATGTCACCGTCTGCAGCCTTATTCAGTTTTAAATACACTCCCTGATGCTCTGTTCTCTTCATATTGTATTTGTGATGAGGATTATGATATCACCGTTAAAATCAAACTTGATATCAATTGCTGTGCACCCATTTCCTGATATATCATCAAGGGCTCTCTTCAAATCATTAACCTCATACTCTCCTTGTACTTTATAATCTGTTGTCATTACGAATATCTGCCTCATATTTACCCCCTGTGTTTCTCTACCCACTTATTATACTCATTCATTAAAGCTTCAAGATCTCTCCGTTTTTTGTTTATATTTTCTTCATATTTCATTGCCCTATCTGTTACTGGATATAATTCCAAGAAAATATCAAGACCAAACTCCTGCCACAACATGGCAACCTGTCTTTTTCCGTTGATTGGTGATATGAGAGGATGATATGCATACACCTTTTCTATCAGATCATAATCACCTACACTACATTCTCTTGGCTTAGCACCGTTTGCATAATCTTTTACTTTTTCCTGAAACTCATCATACATCATGTGTTCTGCCCTCCTTCTGATAATAAGTATATACTAATTATATACTATTGTCAACACTGAAATTATAGATTATTGTATTTTCTTTTTCCACACCTGCAAACCTGCAGCCACAGTTGGGGCAGAAATTTGGATATTCTGAGAAGCCATAGCTTGACCACATAAACGTACATCCGCATTGTTTGCAGTGAAGTTCCGGCTGCCACCATTCTTCATTACAATTATCCTCTATCAGTATATTATTCATGACTACCTCCTTATAAATTGAAAAACTTTTTGTAATTGACTATCAGGTCATACATTGAGTATTTCTCAAACTTCATTCTCTCCTCAATACATGCACACCGCAGATCTATGCCATAGTCCATCCAGAAGAGTTTCTGTTCGTTCTCCCTGTTCAGGTTATAGTCGAACATGCACCTGATGGGTTTGCTGCTCATATAGTAGTTTCCATTTTCTTTATTGAGATATACATAGTAATCATTCTGTTTATAGTGCAGATGAATGAAACCGGAACACTTCTTCAGGGTCCTTTTTGTTATGTTGGTGAAGTCATTATTTGAGAACTCACCCATAAAAGACTTATTAAACCATCCTGTCCCATACATTCCTTTATAAATACCTTCTTTCTCCGCTTCTTCTATGGGGATCTCTTCATTGGTGATATGATGCAGTAATATATCACGTTCCGGAAGCCACATATGCGTCTGCCCGCTTGCATTGAGCTCTGCCATATTATCAGTAAGCTCTATCTCATTAGTGACCGGAACCGATATATTTTCCGCGTTTGCAAACAGTACCAGCTTCAGTGGTGGACGACCTCTCTTCTGCCTGTCCCTGGATACTGTCATGTAAAGATCCAGAAGTATCTCGCCTTCTTTTTTGTTTATCCTCTCCGTTGCCTGGGGGATAAACTCATCAAAGACAATCCACTCACACTGCGAAAAATCAAAACCTTTATAATCAGGGGCACGGTTGAAAGATATTACATATGAAAGTGGCAGCCCTGAAGGTTCACCGTCTTTGTCTGCCAGGTAATAAGCCCCAAAACCATCATCAATTTTATGACCCACTACATCAATATGGATATCCCTGCAGATGGGCGCATAAGGTGATGCATCAAAGTCAAGACCCTTGTTTATGTTCAGGATCCTCTCAACCGCTGTATCGGTCCTTCTCATATATATGAAGGGTATTTTGTTTTCATAGGCATATTTTAAAGTACTGTATGTCTTACCTGGTCCGCGCCTGCTCCATACCACTATGCACCACGCGGAAGGGTACATTTGAAGATCATCCTCAAAGTGATAATATTTATTCATTTATCCTCCATTAATTCATTACATCTTGCTTTATAATTCACAAATAATCGTAAATCTTGCGAAAAACAATGTTTCTGATTGAGTGCAATATCAAGATAAAACCATGGGCACTCACTACAAAAATCATGTTCACGACAGTCTTGCTCCATTTTGTCTCTAAAATTTGTTAGATCATTCATAAACCTGTTGTGTTACCTCCTCATCAAATAATGTCCACCAGTCCTCAATATCAAGGTGCACTTTATCAAGTAAATAGTCGCAGGGTGTCAGATTGATAGAGTCCCCTGTCAGGTTCCCCCATCTGTCCTTGTATATGGAGTCAACCATATAATAGGTATGTGTAAGCTTCCCGGTAACTGATCCGGGGAAGATGAAACCTGCAGCAAAGTTTGATATGTCGTCATTAAGGCACTGGGCGCCGTTCTTGGGAACTCCCGCCACTGTGATATGGAGTTGTCCGTCCTGGAGTCCCCTGCCACAATAACGTTTTGCACCTTCTGTCCTAAACTGCGTATAGTCATTATCATGTTCAGCTATTCCCAGCCAGTATTCTTTGTCTCCGATCCCCACAGCACCATAATTATTTGCTAAAAGCTTCTGTTTTGCTGTTTCATTATATTTTTTGACCGCTTCTGTGTTCCATGAGTCTGAGTAGCAGCTGTCAGTATCAGAGTATATCCAGTGTGAGACTGTATCATTTTTGTTATCCACGCAGGAACCCAAACGGAAAAGGTTATACATAGCGTATGAAGTGCACCATGTACCCCATGAAAATAACAATATACTTCTTTTGTTTTTCAGATATTTATTATACAGTTCCTCATCATCCTGATCCTCTGAGATCTTAAACTCACCTGTAAGATAATTTTCCTCTATAAGCTGTTTAATCGACTTCTGGACACAGAGTCCATATAGTGAATTGAGTTTAGCTTTTGCCAGGGCATAACTCACCGGATCTTCTGAACTTGTTTTCTTCAGTCGGCACTTGTCAGAAAACAACTCATAGATATAGTCAGTAAACCAGCGAGGGAGATAATCTTTGTGTGCAGCTTCCACTTCCACGCAAATATCACCATCAGATATATATTGCTCATATACGACTGCGGCATCCATCTCATTAAGATATATTTCCACATAATCAGCACAGATGATCCTGCCATTATCCTCCACCTCATTTATAGATTTTATACACTTACTCTTCTGCAGAACCGGCATAGGAAGAAAATCGTCTTTTAGTCTGGGCTTGTATAATATCAGCTTGAACATGAATGCAGTTGTCTCTTTACTCTCCACAATCGTCCTGAGTTTACAATCCTTTAGAGGTGTGAATTTCTCCATGGGATATTTTTCTGACAGTAAAACGAATGGATAAGAGGAAGCGAAATCATAGCAGGTGATCAGTCCGTCTATTGTCTCATCTATCAGGTGTCTGTTTGCATGAACATAACCGCCATGAAATACCTTTTCTATCTTCTTATACTGTTCATATGATAGAGACAGTTTCTCAAATATCCCCTTTGCACCTGCAGCACTTCCACGTTTAAAGACTTCCTCCCTGACTATTCCGGTTGCAGTATATGGCATTGAGTATATATGTTTCTTCCCCAGAGCTTTTAATGTCTTATCAATGCATTCAACCCCTGCAAGTGTATCATGTTCTATATATGAAAGCTCATCCGGTGAGAAATTCTCTTTCTGACTTCTTATCTTGTCATAGTCCCACAGTCCCACAGCCTTCTGGTGCTCCACCTGAAGATCCTTAGACCATCTGTCCAGAGACCTCTGGGCCAGCATCAAAGAGTCCCTGATCTGCATACCGTTGGAGAAATTTAAAAACAATGGGTAATGACTCTTAACATTTAGCTGCTTTTCAGGTGTTCCGAACTGTTCAAATAAGAACCGGCGCAGAAAAGTATAATCATAAGGGAGATTATGAAAATAAACAATAAATCTGTCACCCTGGATATTATCTCTAAGCTTCTGCAGGGTATCTGCAAAAGTATCAGGTTTATGTCCGTATATTGTGACTATGTTCATATCAAATGCCCTGATTGATATAGTCCACGCAACGACATGATTATGCCACTCTTTGACTTTATACTTCTTTGATGTCTCAGTATCTGCCATGATGATGGCATCTGACCAGGTATCATTTTTACCTCTGCCCGCTCTTCTGGAATACATTATGTTGTCCAGGATTTTAAAATTAAAATCTGAATAATGGCACATTTTATATTTAACATTTTCATGTATCCATTTATATCTCAGTTTTTCAAGCTCTGCCCTCTGCATATCTACCTCAGTTCAATATCGCTGCCAGATCCTTCTTATAGTATCGAAGAAGTGTATTGGTTGTCTGTCTGACTTTCTCATCATTATCTATCTTCAAATGGACCGGCTCATGCTGTTTCATCTTATCAACAACATCATCTGCATTCTTCTGGATCTTACCGATTGAGATTAAAATAGTCTTGGATCCATATTTGTCAAAAGTTTTATCTGGAAGTTTACTATCAAAAAACTCTGCAAGCTGCTGCCATGTAAAATTAGTACCATATTTCTTATTGATTGTTTCCGCTCTCTTCTTGTATACTTTGTCTATACCCCTCTTGGTTGCAGTGGGCATATTAACAAAAGCTTCTATGTCTTTTATTTTTGCTTTCAGGGTCCGGGTGTCTGCCGGTGTGTTGCGCTGCCACCTGGGTGCTTTTGTCTTGGATCCGGGTGGTGTCCACCCTGATATCATCTTTTCTGCTTTAGCATAAGCATATTTTAAAACACTGCCATATCCCGGCTCTTTGCTTAACTTCTCAAGATTTCTCATCTGTCTGTCTGCTTTCTTTGCCAGCTTGTTATATTGCTTTAATAACTGCAGATATTCTGAAGTTGATTTATATTGTTTCATATGACCCTCCTTTATAGCTGATAATAAAAGTATATACTCAAATGCATGTAATAGCAACTAGAACATAGTATCTCGAACATCCGTTCTGTATATACCATGCAGACGAAATAGTGATAATGTTTCACGTGAAACATTCGGGCAGCTGTCGGCACGCGCTGGCAGCTGCTTTTTTCGTGCTCTGGATCTCGCGGACGGTGCCGGTGCATCTCGCGGGCATCTCTGGGGGAAGGGCGCTCGGAAAAT
>JAEIGA010009526.1_pt1 | contig 14711 bp, 7 predicted proteins | sample 9270691 | NCBI WGS metagenome assembly JAEIGA01 (sample SAMN17057246, study PRJNA624740) | gut metagenome | biome: biome; isolation source: fecal sample | host: Bos grunniens | place: China: Xizang | collected 2019
TCTTCGACCTGCAGGACAAGCTCAAGCAGAGCGGATGGATGGTGCCAGCCTACACCATGCCGAAGAACATCGAGGACAGCGTAGTGATGCGCATCGTGGTGCGCCAGGGATTCAGCCGCGACATGGCCGACATGCTCTTGGGCGACATCAAAAATGCCATTGCCGACTTCGAGAAGCTCGACTACCCCACCCCCTCACGTATGGCGCAGGAGAAGAACCTCCCCGCAAAACCCACCCTCTTCACCCACACTGGGAAGAAGGGATGAGAAAAAACAGAGCAGAGGCACCTCATGGTGCCTCTGCCATATTATTTGACCCATAATCACCGCTGCTCGTGTAGAGTCGCATCCCAACAGCAGTCACTATGATCAAGCGAATTCTTAGAAACGCCTTACTCCCCCTACTTCTTCCTACCGAATACAGAGATGTTGATATAGCGTGAGGGATGGGCCTTGACATCCTCGATCAATGCATTGGCATTAGTACATATCCCGTTGAGATTATGGTAGAATGCTGTATCGTTAAGCAAACGCCCTACACTACTCTGATCATTCATCAACGCCGACGATAATGCTTTTAGATTGGCTATCGTGCTGTCGACCTCACTCATGCTTTTCGCAAAATCTATTGTTTCAAGATTTGACGTTATGCTGTGCACATTGTCTGCTGTTCCCTGAAGACTACCCATCAGCTGAGGGAGTTCGGAATGGAAGAGCCGGTTCAGTTCATCAGCTGTATGGTCGAGCTTATGGCTGATGCTCTCCACATTATTCAGCGAATTGGCTAAAGATGGATTTGACACCAGTGCCGTCAAAGCTGTAATAAGGCTATCGACCTTGGGAATCATGGCATTAATCTGAGGCAACATCACATTCTCGACCTCACCCATCAAGCCATTCACAAAACCACTGACAATAGTATCTCCTTCGGCATAATATTCATTGCTTTGCGACAGACTAAGGCTGATACTCGACCCATCCATCAGTGAACCTACGACCAGAGCCTTGGTTCCTCGAGGAATTCGTAACGACTCATTTACACGCAACGTCACTACAATACGATTGGGTGCATTGAAGTCATACGCTACATGGCTCACCGTTCCCACAGGATATCCATTAACAGTAATTGCTGATGAGGAGCCCACGCCGCCCGAATGGGTCAACACGGTATAATAGGTGGTATAGTTGGAGAACACATTACTGCCCTTCATGAAGTTAACACCGACATATAGGAGGGCCAAGCTCACAAGAAAAGCTGCACCAATCTTTATCTCTTTGCTGATTCGTTTCATCGCATCAAAAAATTAAGGATTATTCTTCTGGAACTGAGCTATCGCCTTTTTAGTATCTATTCGCTCGCCCTTGACAAAGGCAACGATAAAGGCATCCTTGAACTTCTCGTTCACCTTACGTTTCAGACGTAATATCTCATTATAGTCTGTTGACGCGCCATAGGTATATTTATACAATCCCTTGTCATAATAACAATCAACAGGGGTTAATCCCTTGAAGGCTTGATTCCCTTTGGACAATTTCTTCGCAGAGGAGAGGAACTGCACCTTGAACACTGGTGCATCTTCATCAACAACAGGCACTGACGCGGGCTGTTCCTCAACGACTTCAGTGGGCTCACTAACTGTAGGATGCGTGGCGCCATCGCTCAACTTCTTTAAATCGGCATAATACCGATCAAACGCCTTGCTGATACAACTGCTCAGATGTTGCTGAGCTGTAGCCGAAGCGAGATACTTGGCCTCTTCGGCATTACTAATATAACCCAACTCCACCAGGATACTGGGCATAGAGGTTGCATTGAGTACTAAGAAACCAGCTTGACGCACCCCGCGGTCCAAGCGGTTGGCATCATTCGCAAAATTTGATTGCACATATTGAGCGATATGTATACTCTCCTTCACGAACTCACTCTGCATATACTCAAAGATGATATAACTCTCCGGTGAATTAGGATTGAAATTGGCGTAGGTCTTCTCGTGATTATCCTCAAGGAGTATAACGCCGTTCTCACGCTTAGCGATCTCAAGATTACGTTCTGTACGAGCCTCCTCGACACCGAGCGTATAGGTCTCAGCGCCCTTAGCCGAACGATTCTCAGCGGCATTCACATGGATGGAGATAAAGAGATCAGCATCTGCCTTGTTGGCCATACGAGCACGGTCATTGAGCCCGACAAACACATCGCTCTTACGCGTATAGAGCACCTTCACCTCGGGATGTTTCTTGACGATGCTCTCACCCACCAACAGCGCTACCTTAAGCGTGATATCCTTCTCTCTCACCTTGCCATTGGCACTCACGGCTCCCGGGTCCTTACCACCATGGCCGGCATCGATGACCACAATAAAATCCTTGGCACTGACAACCATAGTCGTCAGCAACAGGCAGAAAGAAAGAAATAGACGTTTCATCATAAATGAGAGATATTATCTATAAAGAAGGCTGCTCCCGAGCTTAGGCGCGGAGCAGCCTTCCTTTAGTATTCGCTATATTTATTTAAAGGGGAGATACCAATTAGACTTGTCCATGAGTTTCGCTTCCAAGTCTGCATCAATGTTTTCCTGACCCTTTCTAGAAGCTACACGCTTTGCCAAGAATGCAGGGTCATTACGACGCTCTGCAAATCTCACAAGGTCTCCGAAACGATTACCCTCGAGCGCGCTCTCCAAAGCCAACTCATCAATAATGAGTTGCTCTACATAATCAATCGTATCATTGAATGCCAATTCTTCAACACCCTTACCCAAACGTTTTGCAATCACAGCAGGCTTCAGTACATAGAATGTTGTATCGAGACGTACATCACCACAACCTCTACCGTGTACACCAATAAATGGAGTTCTCCACTCCTCTTCATTGAGAGCATCGTTAAAACGCTTCATCACAGCAGTGCTGTCGGGGAAGAATACCTTAGAAGCATCCTTCAACAGATAGAAAGCATTCACAGCATTGTTACGAGCCTCAGCCTTCTGAGCAGAATCTGCAGCTACCTTATACTGCTCCATTGCCAAAGCATTCATCGACTCAGCCCAACGCAAGCAAGCCAGAGTACGACGCTGGATATTAATATTAGCACTTGTATACTTCCTATAAAAACCTGACTCCTCTTCGCCATCCGATGCAGCAAGCTTCGTATAGTACCTATCCTTTCTCATGTCGCCCAATTCCAAAGTATTTCTCAGAGAGTCTTTATCATTTATTTTCTCATTGAGGAACACACGCTGACTTGCACACAGAGAATGCCAAGCCTCCGAAGGATTCAAATAATGAGTCTTATTATCTGTAGACCAGAAAAGTCCTTGTCTCAATACCTCTGAGTCATATTCCAAATCATCAGAAGCATTCATAATTACATAGGCGAGGTTCTCGTAACCTTTACCGTTTTTTTCAATCAGGCGACTTTCATAACCTTCGCTGTTATCAGCATCTTTACAAGACCACAAGAGTTTGGTTCCCACCTCAGCAACCGAAGCCTTCTGAAAATATCCACCTAAACTCAGGTAGCCAGGTTCTGTGATATTGGAAACAGTGAATGAATACTTCTTATTCTTCATGAAGTACTCATCATAGCACTTCTTGGCATTCTCGTAATCACCACTCCACAAGTACAACTCGGCCAAAACCAAACGTAATACGGGATAAGTGTTCTGAGTACCAGCGAATGAAGGCAGGTCAAAATCCAAATAAGGAATCAACTGAGGAGCAAGATCCTCGGCTATCGCCTTCACATCCTTCTTTCCTTCAGCCTTAATCTTTTCAATTTCAGATTCTGTTGTCAACGGATTGGTGTAGTAATATACGTTACCATAGTTGATTGCCAACTGCAGATAGGTCCAAGCACGAATACTCAACATCGCTACATACTCATCCATCAGCACAGGTTTATTACTTATTGTCAAGTCCGCCTTCATGTTGGCCAAGGCATAGTTGCAATTGTTGATGATGGCATAGTAATCCATCACGTTAAGATACTCGTTTTCAGCATCAAAATTAAAATTGGCAAGATTACGGAGCGAAGCCTTTGTGTTGTCATTGATATCCACCATATCACCGCGCACCTCACCCAAGATAACGTATCGGTCAGCAACCTGACGCATGCACTGCAATACGCCCAAGGTAGTGTAAACGGAGTCGGCCGTAGTCTCTATCGTATGATCATATACCACACGATTAGATTCAATGTCAAACATCTCTTCACAAGAGGTCGTCATTCCTAGTGTGAAGACGGCGAGTAATGCCGCTATACATGATTTGCTTTTCATTGTCTTTATCATTTTATCAGTTTTTCATTAGAGATTAATCTTTACACCAAGTTGGAAACTGCGGCTTTGACCGAGCATGCCATTATCAATTCCTTGGTACAACACATTATTGCTGAATGAGAACTCAGGATCACTACCCAGATACTTCGAGAATGTCAACAAGTTAGTTCCTGAAGCCCATACAGTAAGTCCTTGGCACCATGATGCCGATATGGGAACCTTGTATGAAAGAGTTACATCCTTCAAACGGATATATGAGCCATCCTCGATCCAACGGTCAGAGAAGCGATTGTTTCCCTTCGGGTCGCCATAAGTAGCCTTAGGCATGTCGGTCTCATGTCCCTCAACCTTCCATCGGTTAGTAACGGCCAATGTCTGATTATAGAAACTGCTACCACTCTCCAACAAAGCACGTTGGTAGTTATATACATCATTACCCAATGAATAATTGAAGGTTGCGCTCAATGTAAAGTTCTTAAACATCAGATTGCTAAAAAGATTACCATAGAGATCAGGATTAGGGTCACCGATAACAATACGGTCAGCTTCGGTAATAAAGCCATCATTGTTCTGGTCTACGAACTCTACGTCACCAGCCTCGAACGGAGTCTCCTTACCTGTATATACATCATAGGTGTACAAGCGCCAATCACCCTTCGTACCATCCTTCTTAACTTTCTCTGCATCCCAAGCCTTTTCGGTAGTAGCAAAGACTCCCTTGGTCTCATAACCGTAGAACAAGCCTGCAGGTTGACCCTCAGCTGTCAGGATAGTACCATCATAGATATCGGTTGTAAAACTTTCACCATTAGGCAATGCTGTAACCACATTCTTATAGGTACCTACTCCTGCACCAACTTCCCACTTCCAGTTCTTTGAGTTGAGCAGTCGGATGTTTGCAGAAGCGTAAGCTCCTGTATTCTTCAATGAACCACCGTTAGACCAAGCATACTCCAAGCCTGCCAACGGATCAAGTCTCTTCAATGTCAACAGATTATTTGTTACATTATGGAAGAAGTTTCCGGTCAAACGAAGACGGTTATTGAACATCTGCAAATCAGCACCAACATTTACACGACGGGTTGTCTCCCACTGAATTGACTGGTTCTCGATATTACCAATAACCAAGCCCATAAACTTTTCTGAGTATGCAATGTTCTCATGATAGCAGAATGCTGCATTATTGCTGATATTGTCATTACCTGACCAATCGATACCTCCAGTCAGTTTCAACAAGTTAATCACATCCACGTTGAAGAAGTCTTCAGACGACACCAACCAGCCAGCCTGCAATGAAGGGAAGAGGCCCCAGCATACGCCACCGACCTTAATACCCTCATTGGTATCGCGACCAAAACGTGAAGAGGTCTCTGCAGCCAAACTTCCCTGCAAATAATACTTATTGCGGAAGTTATAATCTACATTAGCATAGTAGCTCATATTGCGCCATACATCGTATGCACCATCTGTTTGAGCGTGATACTGCCAGAGACCAGTCTTAATATCAGGAAGTTTATCACTACCCGTATTGTGAGAAGAAGCAAAATTAGAGTCATAAGCAAAATTAGAGAAACGGAAGCCACCGAATGCCGCGATATTATGACCACTCAACTTCTTAGTCCAAGCAACGCGTGTATCAGAATAAATCTCCTCTTCCTTCGAGAAGAATGAGCGAACCTCATTTGCTGAATTACCACCAAGTGCTTCAATGTAGAAGTTAGGAGTTCCAGTCATCGGACGGAAATATTTCTCACTTGTACGATGCAATGTGTAGTTGAACAGAGTAGAAATAGTCCATCCCTTGCCCAAGGTCAACACCGGAGCTACAGTAACATCAAACACGGTATACTCTTGGTTGTTCTTATTCTGCCCATCACCATACTTGAAGATGGCCAACGGATTGGCATATCGATTATTTCTTGTATTTGCATCGGTTGCGAATGAAGCAAAATCATCTGCAGGAGAGAAAGCACCAGTCTGCTTACCCGCACTGTCATAAGTGTAAGGATTAAGGAAAGGCGACTTGATGAGCGACAAGAAACCAGGCGAAACAATAGGACCTGCGCTCAAGTCTTCACTGATACCATCGTCACGCAAATCACGTGAAATGCGACTATAAGAGATATCGAAACGTGTATCCAAATTATTCGCCAACTTCACATCCGTATTGAAACGGATATTCAAACGATTGAAATCATTCGCTTTAATGGTACTTTCACCATCAGCAAAGCCCAGAGAGAAATTATACATGGCTGCATCATCACCACCCTGCACATTGACACGATAATTCTGAGCCCACGCATTCTGGAATACATAATCACTCCAATCCGTATCGTTGTGATATTTCTTGTACTCAAAATGTTTCTCATCATCCAACAAGAAGGTAGGAGTCTTGGCATTCTTACCCATATTGACACCACTCAACAGTTCATTAGCATAGACACGATACTGTTCGGCATTCATCATCTTAGGCAAACGCGGAGCCATCGTATAGCTTGCAAATGCTTGCGCATCGATACGAGTAGCCATGCTATGACCGCGCTTAGTGTCAATCAAGATAACACCATTAGCACCCTTAGCGCCATAGATTGAAGTGGCGTTGTTGAGAACGGTAATCTTTTCGATATCGTTTACATCGATTGCTGCCAAAGTGTTGTTGTAGAATCCTTCGTGCAAAGCGGCATAGCTATCCTGCAGGTCTTGGATTACTCCATCCAACACGATGAGCGGCTGAGCCGAAGTATTAATTGAGTTAATACCCTGCATCATCATCAAGCCACCGATACCCATCGTACCCGAGCGGATAACCGTACGCACTTGAGAACCCATTTGCTTCTGCAATTCCTCTTCAAACGTCGTAGCCATTGACAAATCAGTGGTAGCTTCACCTATTGAAGTCACGTCAAAACCATTCTTAACATACGTTCCGAAAGCCTCATCATACAACTTGACTTGAATATCACCTTTCTGACGTGCCTTAATGATCACACTCTCATAACCAGGAGTTGAAACATAAAGTGATACCACATGCTTGGGAATCTTAATGCTAAAGTTTCCATCAGCCTTAGTCATAGCTGTATAACGCTTGTTATCGAGCGCCTCAACACGAACACCAGGGATTGGTGCCTTTGTCACAGCATCAATAATCGTACCACTTATCTCTTCCAAGTCATCTTGGCGAAGCTGCTTCTCATCCCCCGTCTCTGTTTGGGCATGCACCATTGTTGTTCCCATAGAGAGCATAAAAAGCGTCATGAATACCGCCAAGCAATTCTGCATGTATTTTCTGTATGTTTTCATTATCTTATCATTTTTGCGTTATAGGAACATTATTCTTTATTCTCATCATAGACATAGTCAGCAGGCAGCGGCTCAAAGATCACCTCATCAATACGGAAACTGTTGTCGTAGTTCCAGTTTTTAGGATTTCGCTCAGCGCCCTTGTTGTCGCCACCTCTATTAGCAAACTTAATTGTCGATTCGATATGAAGTCTTGTCTGTACCTTCGCGGCTTCGTTGATTCTATTCAAGTTAGCCTCACATACAGGGATATCTATACCATCAGTCAACGAAGCACCCTCTTCAGGCTCATAGAAGAACACAATGGTATCAATAGCCTCAGCATTAGAATAGAACGTTGACTCTCCCTCCTTTGTCTTAAGGGCTTTACTAGTCTGAACACCACTACCATTGTCGTAATAGATACGAGCTGTAAACTTGTTAGGCTTCACGAAATAGGTATCCGAAGGATCGATCTCTTGAGGAGGCAGCAAGACAAGCTTAATTCTATACTTAGCTGACAAGACATTATCGATAAAGAAATTAAAGTTCGGATTCACATTCGCTCCCTCTTTTGCAGTGAAGCAGCAAACAGCCTTTCCTGCCACCTGCTTGTGTGCAGGCAAAGTATCGGGAATCAACTTATACTCCTTGGTCGCATCAGTAAATCCTTTTCCATCATTATCATTATCCGAATTTTGGTCAGGGTATCTCTCATCGGCCGAGAGCGCTTCTGCCTGAATACGTATTGTATCGTGCCAACAAGTCAACGGGTCAAAGATTCTTACAGCTTCGCCATCTACCGCAGGCTGTAACTTATCAACAACGAACAACTTACCATTACTCAACTCATAAGATTCCCATCCACCATAATACAATGCCGCAGCCTCTTTTCCTTTAAAGATCTGCCCCGTGGTTGAAATCAAAGAATCGCGTTGACCTTCAAAGAATTTCTTGTTCACCGTATTGCTAAATACCAAGTTACGACACATCAATTCCTTAACTATCGAGTCACTGATCTCTTCAGAAGTCTTCTTTGTATACTGATCCTCTAAGCCAGAATTATAGATGTAGTAAGATCTTGTAGCTGCAAACATTTCTTCCCAAGCGTCATCATGAAGCGCAAGCACAGTATAAGAGCTATCCTCACGATCCAACCAACCAATCTCTCTGAACCAGCGGCAATCGATAGTCCAGGCAGAGTCCAAGAATGTTTCCTGTCCTTCCACGATAGGTCCCTTCACACTATTGTAAGGGTCGAAAGTCTTATGATAATCCTTCTCTAAGAACTTCCAAAGACTACTTACTGCACTCAATTTAGGCAGCTGTTCCCAAATATTGGCCGCAAAGTCTACCGAGCCTCCCAATTTGTGCAAGACTCCATTCTTTGCTACGATATTTGCCTTACTCAGTTTACTGTTTGAGAATGTATATCCACCGCTCGGAGAACCCTCGAAGTTATACGTTTTACCATTAAGCATCGAAACCTTCTTGTAGTTTTCCTTGTCCTCCTTATCACGTATACCACCAGCCACATGACTATAGTTTGCAATGTGGTTTTCTACTACTTCTTTACGAAGCACCTCAAGAATACTATCCGACGCGTTTTCAAGTAATGCTTTATCGTAATATCCCGAGCCATCAGCAGGAGCCCACACGGTGTAGCTTCTATTCTGCATCAACAGGGAATCATATTGGGTGGCAATCAAAAGTTCCTCGAACTCTTGCAAATCGGGTTCCTTTACAATGAGCTCCCAAAGGCTTTCCTCAGCATTCAACGACGGGCTGGGCTGATAGTGGTCTTCCCAAACATCCGTACACGAAGCAAAAGCAAGAATTGCTACGCCACAGGCTATCGTCTGTAATCTATTATTGTTTTTCATATCAAGAATTTATTCTTTTTTAAATCATTAATGACGTTTCTCTTCTTCCGTTACATCCAAAGAGCGCAAGTAATCCGTAGAGACAATCTCAATATAATCGTGCATAAACTCTCTCTTACCACCATTGATCTGATCCACATCCTTGAAACGGATCCAATGTGAGTTATAACCAGAAAGTTTTTTAGTTGCAATAATAGCACGAAGACATCTGGTTTCAGCACGTGCTCTCCTTCCTTTTGCGTCATATCCATAGAAAGAATCTGGTGCTTTCAAGAAACCACGGTTCTTCATATCCTTATCGATAGAGAGTATCTCTTCTTCATCTTTGGTATCTTCCTTCCAACCAATTTTCTCGTTTGTACCAGCCAATGACAAATCGATAGGAATACCTGTCACCTCGTCATCGACGTAGACCTGTACAATACCACGCATACCAGCTTCAGCCGTATATCCCAAACGGATTTCATAAGTACCATCTGGTACAGGTGGTAGACGATAAGCAAAGTCATAGATACCCTTTGCCATCATCTCGTCACCCTGATAATCTCCCCAACCACTATGAGGTGGGAGATAGAACAAACGAGTATTCTCAGCATAAACTTTAATATCTCTACAATATTTATGAGGAATAACAACGTCACCCTGTGAGGTCAATTCGTGTAAGAATCTCCAACGGATTCTGTTGTTGGTCAATTCAGGGCAAACACCAGCCATATCGAAACGCATAATACAATTAAGCGCCTGACCAGCCATTTTATTCTCGTCATAATAGAGCACATCATCAATAACATTGAGCGAACCATTCAACGCCTCCTGATTATAGTCACTATAACGTCCTCCTTCAATCGCAACAAATTCGTTGGGACGATACACCTTCACATTCAACCCTTGTCCTTTCTGATTATAATCACGTTCCTTCGTCGCATCAAGATTCAAGTATATCGTTGTGGCAATGATATCATCCTTTGCACTGAGCGGCTTGGTAACCTTAAGCACACGATTGTTCATGGTTACGTAATACTCTGTACGATCCGAATTCTTGGGGAAATCATCCTCTGAATCGTAGCTACTTCCAGCTTTGATGTCATGGAACACAAGATATTCATAAGACAACTTACGATCAAGAAGATGGTAACCCACAAACTGGTTTATAGGACTACGAGGACTTGTAGGCTCAGCGCCATATTGGATCGTTGTCTCCTCCCATTCGTTCGTTTTACTATTAAAAGCCCAAACGGGATCGCCTTCATCATACCAATCCTTACATTTCTCCACCAACTTTTCATAGCTATCCACACCATATTTAGCGAACACCTCATTGGTCTCTGCAAATATGGTATAGCCCAAACGTCTCGCTGCAGGATAAGGAACCATCGTGCTCTCATTCATACTCTTACCATACTTATCCCCATCAGTGTAAGATTCATCTTCAGAACGAACCAACATCTCTGCATATCCCGTTTTTACAAGTGCGGTATAGAAGATGCTGAAATAGGGATAATCACTCAACAGCGTTGCTACAGATTTAGACGAAGGATCTATAACTCCCTCCACTACATGCACAACTCCATTCTCGACCTCCTCTTCTCTGATAACTCTTGCCTGCTTGTTGATCACAGGATAATATTTATTATTAACCGTATCAAATTTAAGAGTCAAGTCTCTGTCATTGATATTGGCCTCGGGAATAATATTACCCTTGAAGTGGATTCCCAAGTAGACCTTAGGCAAAATGTGATTACGGGCAATCTCACCACATTTCTCATCGGATATATCCTCTAAACGAGGCATCTCTCCCTTTACGGGTGCATGGACCGTCTCTACAATCTGGAACTCAGGATTCTCTTTGTGTTTTTCCACAGAAGCCCAATAGATAGAATCCTGCTCGATGAGGAATCGCTCTACAGCAGCATTCGTCGGAGCAAAACAGGTATAGGTACCATAAGCCTTCATCAGACCAATACACTCACCACGAGTAAGAATCTCAATGAAATGGCTGCAATCCTCTTCGCCCTCCAGATAGGTAGCAACCGTGTTACCCACAAAAGTAAAACGGGCTCCCTCATCAATAGACTCACGACAACTGTTCAGTGTCACGATAGCAGCCAATCCCATAGCTACTATCTTCAGATATTTCGATTTCATATTCATCACTAATTATCTATTAATTCTTTTCATACAAGTCCTCAGTATCATAAGCGGGATTCTGAACCAACGTATTGTTGCTGACATTAATCTCACGCTCGGCAATCGGGAAGAACAAGCTGTTAAGTGTTGACATTTTCATTCTATACTCATCAAAGGTCTCTGTATTGTTACCTGCCTTCTGAATTATTCCGAGTATACCATCAGTACTATTTTCTCTCAAAGCCATACGAACCAGGTCATACCAACGCTTTCCTTCAAAAGCAAATTCTCTCTGACGCTCCTCCATAACCAGATTATACATCTGCTCCTGATTATTATAATTTGCTCTCGCCAGACGATCTGCTGTACTGGTTTCTCCAAAAGACTTGTTTTCGCCATACTTATATCCAGCCTGTGAACGGCCATAAATTGCGTCGACAAGTTGGAAGGCACGGTCCAAATCCCCGTTACCATTATTACGCAAAACCAACGCCTCAGCCTCCATCAACATGACATCAGGAATACGATATACCCCCCAGTTTACCTGCGCATCGGAGAAGAAGGTCCTTCCTCCGGAACCTGACTTATTCTTCCAGAAGGTATAAGTTACCTTACCAAACTTTTTCATATCGTTCTCTGTTTGTTGTAGAGCCCCTCTGTTCTCAGTCGCAGCGCTATATCCATACTTTACAATAGGATAGTTATCAATATTTGTAGATGCCTGTTCCGAGTTCAAATAGGTCACACGACGGAAGTCGGTACGCTTATACAACTTATCAACAGTTACAAGGTGTTTCGACGCCGACAACTTTCCTACCCTGAACTTATTCTGAGCATCAGCATAGCCATAGAAGAAAGGAATTTCATAGTTACCATCATCCTCATTGATTGTATGCTGTATCTCAAAGATGCCCTCACACAAAGCATAATTGGCACTCGCAAAGTGTTGTAGGTAGGGCTTATGATTCAATCTCTTATTGCCGGACAATTGGAGATCAGTCTCCTTAGCAAAAACAATAGGGAACTCCACCTCCTTATCACGGATAACAACATCCTTCAACCAAGCCTTCAAGTTTGTCTCCTTATCTTTATTGGCTTCAATATACTGCATACGCGAATTGAGCACCATTTCGCAATACTCAATACACTCATCATAGCACTCCTGTGCTTGCGCAACCGAGTTGTCACCACCTGCTCGCTGAGTAAGGAAAGCAGCTTTCCAGAGCAATACGTCAGCACGCATCGTGCGCACCGCATCCTTAGTGAAGCGGCCCCTGTTTGCAAGCATATTGCTGGTATAATTACCTGTCGTAAGCACCAAATCCTCGGCCAAGCTGAGGTCATTCAAGCAAGAATCCAATACCACTATGGGGTCAACCTGACGATGATACAGTTCCTGGGTGTTATCTACTACAGCCTCGGTCAGAAGGGGAACGTCACGAAATGTACGAACCAGATAAAAATGACAGAACGCACGTATAGCATACATTTCACCACGTATCACGTTATAGTCACCCAAGGTAAAATCCGGATCTTCATCCAATACCCCCTCCGCATACTTTAACACAATGTTACAGTTATTGATAACCTTATAGAAGGGAGCCCACGAAGCATATCCGTTGGTAGGAAGCAGGTTTGCATCAATAATGTTCATGATATCATTATCGCCACCAAAATCTCCCTCTATAACATTGTCACCACGCAATTCGCCCCACACCAATACACGAGATAGAAAATCCCACTGTGCCATCAAGCGATAACTCTCAGCTGCTACGTTCTCTACATCCCCTTTAGTCTTCCAGAAATCTTCCGAAACGATCTTATCGGTAGGTGTGGTAGACAGAAAATCCTCGCACGAACAAGTCATTGCCACCAAACAACCACAGAGAAGTACCTTGGCCGTACGGGCAATACGAGAAGTCAATACCATATAGTTTTTCATATTCATCATATATTTTTCCGTTATTAGAATCCTAAAGTTAACGACAAAGTAAATGAGCGCGAACGCGGAGTCTTCGAACCGTCGAAGGCACGTCCCCAGCCATCAGCACCAATTTCTGGGTCAAGACCCGTATACTTTGAAAGTATAAAGAGGTTGTTTGCCGAACCCGAAAGATAAAGTTGGCTCAAACCATACTTCTTCAATATATTGGGGTCAACAGAGTATGAAAGCTGCAAATATGACATGCGAAGATATGACGCATCCTCGAGATAACGGTCGCTACCCAACCAGTTATAACCAGTAGAGTACAAGGCACGTGGCAGACAAGGACTCAGCAAGCCATCACCCTCTTTTCTCCAACGCCAGTTTACAGCATAACTCTGGTTATTGTTGGTATACATGTTTTCAACGTTCATACGAGCGCTATTGATAACATCTACACCATAACGATAGGTAAACTGTGTATTCAATGTCAAACGCTTATATTGGAACTTCAGACCAAAACCTCCCTGCAGCTTGGGATTTGAATTACCCAAATAAACAATATCCAACTGATTGATGTTACCATCATGGTTGATATCTTCATAGATAGCATCACCACCACGGAATGAATAAGCTGCCTTACCGTCATTGTAGTTGTATACCATACGCAAGGGCTTACGGTCACTACCATACAAGGTGTTACCCTGGTCATCACATGCCACCGGATAGAGGTCGTGCAATTGATAACCCATATTCTCAGCTTTCTTTCTGGCTTCTTCCCACTGGTCTACACTCCAAGTGGTATTGTAGTTGTTTACATATACTCCTTTGTAACGGAAACCATAGATAGAACCGAACGAGTTGTTCAACTGTACGCGGCGCAACCAAGAAGCATTTGCATGATTATAACTGGTGTTCAATGACTTCAAGATGTTCTCGTCCATCTCTAAGATTTCATTGTAGTTGTTACCAAAGTTCACATTCATATCCATTGAGAACTTACCGGCCTTTATCAACCTGTTGGTACTGATATGGAACTCCCAACCAATGTTGCGCAACTTACCGTTATTGCAGTAAGGCAAGGTGGCATATCCGCTTTGTGAAGGGATACGATAGTTAGGCATCAACATATCGGTTGTCGTGGTATGATAACCTTCCAATACCAGTTTCAGACGGTCGTCCATAAATCCGAAGTCCATACCGACGTTGTAGCTGGAACGCA
>JAEIGA010009527.1_pt1 | contig 14710 bp, 9 predicted proteins | sample 9270691 | NCBI WGS metagenome assembly JAEIGA01 (sample SAMN17057246, study PRJNA624740) | gut metagenome | biome: biome; isolation source: fecal sample | host: Bos grunniens | place: China: Xizang | collected 2019
AGAAACGCAATCCGTGCGATTCGTAACACAACCGACAAGGCAGCAGCCGAGGCTAACGCTCCTAAGGTCTATGCAATGATCGACAAGCTCGCAAAGATCGGTGTTATCCACAAGAACAAAGCTGCAAACCTTAAGAGCGGTATCGCAGTTTATATCAATAAACTTTCATAAAGAAAGGTTCCCTTTTAGGGGTTTTCTTATAGCTGGAAAGTGGTGATCCAAACGGATTGCCACTTTTTCTTTGTTTCCTCTGGCACAAAAAATGCCTTGGATGCGCTGACTCTTATCAGACAATTAAACAGGCCGGTCGGGAATGTCACGAAGACATTTCCCAGATGGTATTAACGGAAAAAGATTGTCATGATGAGACTATTTTTTACATTGCTTGCAGCAGCGGTGTCTGCGTCGGTCTATGGCCAGGACATCACGGTGACAGGAAAAGTGTCAGACGCCGGGAGCGGCGAACCTGTCCCATTTGCATCCGTACATCTGGAGGGCACCATGACCGGTGTGAGCACGGATGAGTACGGAGTCTATTCCATCAAGGTCCCTTCTGACGGGGTCCTTGTGTATTCTTCAATAGGATATGTTTCACTGCAGCTGGCCATCGACGGCCGAACACAGCTGGATGTAGCCCTGGATCCGGAAGCGGAATTCATTGAAGAGACCATCGTAGTGGCCTACGGTACGGCTACAAAGAGTTCATTCACAGGATCCGCTTCGGTAGTTGATGCAGAAACCATCGAGTCAAGAGTCACTACAGACGTAACCTCCGCCCTTGCAGGAACCACTCCGGGAGTGCAGGTAATATCATCTTCGGGTGACCCTGCTGCAGGAAGTCCTACGATAAGAATAAGAGGCATCGGCTCCATGAGCGCAAGCAACTCCCCTCTATATGTAGTGGACGGAATGCCGTATGACGGATCAATTGCAGACATAAATCCTAACGATGTTGAATCAATGTCGGTACTTAAGGATGCTGCCGCGAGCGCAATCTACGGGGCGCGAGGCGCGAACGGCGTCGTACTCATCACCACCAAGAGAGCCGCCTCCACATCCGGAAGCACTATAAAGTTCGACGCAAAGTGGGGATGTAATTCGAGACTTATACCTCAATATGACGTAATAAAGGACCCGGCACTATATTACGAGACCCATTACAGGATGATGTACAACTCCCAGATATATGCCGGCAAGTCTCCTGAGGATGCCTATGCCTTTGCCAATGCAAATATCTTCAACCAGAACAATGGAGGACTCGGATACCAGGTCTATACAGTACCTGCCGGAGAACCGTTCATAGGTACGGATTTCAGGCTAAATCCGAAAGCCACCCTCGGCTATAGCGACGGGACATATTATTACACCCCTGACAACTGGTACAAGGAAGCCTTCCACAATTCGTTCAGACAGGAATACAACCTGTCCATTAGCGGAGCCAAGGACCGTCTGACATACTACGGAAGCGCCGGCTACCTCGGAGACGGAGGCATTGTGAATAACTCCGGTTACAAGAGATATACAGCCAGGGTTAATGTAGACTTCCAGGCAAGGGAGTGGCTGAAGGTGTCCACCAATTTGAGCTATGTACATTCGGACTCGCAGACTGCGTCATACACGGATTCATACGGTTCATCCGGCAACATATTCTATATTGCAAACATGATAGGCCCTATATATCCTCTCTATGTGAGGGATGCCGATGGAAACATCATGATGGAAAACGGGATGAAGATATATGACTCCAACCAGACAGGGTTTGTGCGTCCTTCGTTCGTGGGCAATGCCGTGAGGGATAACGAAGTGAACAGAAGACATACCAACGCAGATGTAGTCACTGGAAAATGGGGCGTAGTCATCACGCCGGTAAGAGGACTGTCGCTCACGGCAAATGTTGGTCTGACAAACGACAACACCAGATACAACGCCCTCTACAGCAGATTCGGTTCGCAAAGTTCCACCGACGGTCTGGCATATGTCAGCCATAGCAGGGCCTTCGCGGTGAACACACAGTATCTTGCCGAGTACAAGACCGACTTCGGAGGCAGCGGGCACAGCCTGAATGTATTGGCCGGATATGAAGTATATGAGCTGGAGGAACAATTCCTCGAAGGTCAGAACGACCATCTTTTCGACCCATTCATCGGAGAACTCGGTAATGCAGACGGCACAAGCGGCAGACAGACTTCATCATATACCGCAGAATATATTACGCAGGGCTTCCTTGCCAGGGCTCAGTATGAATACGGCAACCGCTATTTCGCGAGCGCATCATACCGCCGCGATGGCTCCTCCCGCTTTGCACCGGGTCACAGATGGGGCAACTTCGGAAGCATCGGAGCCGCATGGCTCATAAGTTCGGAGAGCTTCATGGGAGATATTGCCTGGATAAAAATGCTGAAGTTGAAGGCCAGCTACGGCATACAGGGCAACGACAACCTATACCCGTCTTCCAACTATGCCCGGAAATACTACTCTTATTCAGACAATTATACCCATTCTTACAATGAGGTTACCGGACAGTACTCCGTAGACCTGGCCTACAAGGGAAATAACGAGCTGACATGGGAAAGCTCACATTCGTTCAATGTGGGAGCGGACTTCGAGGTATTGGGAGGATGGCTCAGCGGAAGTCTCGAATACTTTTCGAGAAAAACCACTGACCTGCTATACAGCAAGGATGTGCCTCTGTCTTCCGGCAATCCAACAGGATACTATCCGGTGAACGTGGGATCGATAGTCAACAACGGATTCGAAGCGAATCTGGAAGGAGTGATAGTCAGCAACAGATATGTACAGTGGACATGGAATCTGAACATGAGTCACTACCGCAACAGGATTCTCTCCCTCGACCCTTCTGTATCGGAAAAAGGAATCATCGGAAGCAACTACATATACAAGGTCGGGGGCTCGCTCTACGAGGCTTATATGAAGAAATCCGCCGGAGTGAATCCGGAGACAGGAAAGGCCCTATGGTACAAGAAAGTAATGGGGTCTGACGGGGAGTGGAACGGAGAATCCACCGTGACTGAGACCTTCTCGGAAGCCTCGCAATATGAGCTCGGAAGTGTGCTTCCGGACGTATATGGAGGATTCGGAACAAGCCTGAAGGCATATGGATTTGATTTCTCCGCGCAGTTCTCATTCCAGCTCGGAGGCAAATATTATGACGGCACATATCAGGCTCTTATGCACACAGCCTCATCTGCCGGAACGGCATGGCACAAGGACGCACTCAAGGCATGGACTCCGGATAATCCGGACAGCAAGATTCCTCGTCTGGACGGGGACACCAGCGTGGGCCAGACCGCCGCCAGCAACTATCTCATCAGTTCCGACTACTTGAGCATCAACAACATAACCATCGGCTACACGCTTCCTGAAAACGTCGTCTCAATGCTTGGCATAGCCGGAGCAAGGGTCTTCGTATCGGGAGACAATATCGCAGTGTTCGCAGCAAGGAAGGGAGTGGACCCTCGCTTTTCGATGGGACTCGGATCGCTCACTTCAGGATCCGGACTCAACAGCGGATCCTATTCCGCAATGCGCACGGTAGCGGCAGGTATAAGTCTTACATTTTAATTCTTTGGGGAAATGAAACGTATATATATAATATCTTTCACGGTCCTGGCAGCGACGGCGTGCAGCCGGATGAACGAACTCGAACCGAAGGGAGGCATCCTTCTTTCAGATCAGCTTCAGAAGACCACAGACATCATCCCGAGTCGTGCAGACGCATCATTCAACGGCATGTACACCAAGCTCGGAGCGCCTGGCAGCGTTTTCGGGGGCACGAGACCCGACGACTTCGGCTTCATAATGATGGCCTTCTCGGGAGACCTTGAGGCGGCAGACATCGTCACGGCCAACAGCGGTTACAACTGGTTCTCATCATGCGGATACCTGACCTCGCGTGACCCTGACTACGTAAATCCATATATAAGGTATGCGGCACCGTACAACACCATTGCTGCCGCAAACGACCTTATCAGGTCCTACTCATCGATATCCGCAGACAAGGAAACGTTATACAAGCTTGCCCAGGCCAGAGCCATAAGGGCGTTCGCCTATCTGAATCTTGCTCCTTATTTCCAATTCAGCTATGCCCTCGGGGGCGCTGACAAGCCATGCGTTCCGCTAGTGACAGAGAAAACAACAGACTTCACGGACAATCCACGAGCGACTGTGGCGGAGATATATGAACTTATAATCAACGACCTTACATTCGCCATAGATAATCTGGAGGGATATGTAAGGCCTGACAAATCAAGGATAGACCGTCAGACAGCATACGGACTCAGGGCAAGGGCCTGGCTGAATATGGAGGAATGGGCCTTGGCAGCTTCAGATGCGGCACAGGCGGCATCGGGATATGTGCCTGCCGGTATGGACGAGTTGGGCGGACCATCATTCTACAGCCTGGGAGAACATAACTGGATATGGGGATATGACATGACCACAGACATCGCCGCCTTCAACCCATATGCAACCTCAAGCGCATGGATAAGGTCTTTCTCCGGAGACGGATACTCTGCCGGAACCCAGGTCTATTCCTGCATAAACAATCTGCTATACGAACTGATTCCGGACACGGATGTACGCAAAGGATGGTGGGTGGACGAGAACCTGGACTCCCCTCTTCTTGCGTATGTCACCTGGAACGGCGTCACAGGCAATGCTGTGGCAGACCTCATGATAGATAATGTCAAGATGCCGTTCCTGCCATATACCAACGTAAAGTTCGGAATGTACTCCATCGGAGGTACGGTCAATGACGAGGACTGGCCTTTCATGAGGGTCGAGGAGATGATACTGATTCAGGCCGAGTGTATGGCAAAGAGCGGGGATGCAGCCGGAGCCAAGGCTCTGCTCGAAGAATTTGTCCGGGAGTATCGCGACCCTGCATACTCTGCAGACGCAGGGGGCAGGAGTCTCGAAGACGAGATCTGGTACCAGCGCCGGATCGAACTCTGGGGCGAGGGTTTCTCCAACAACGACATAAGGCGCCTCGGCAAGCCTCTGGTCAGATTCCACGGAGGGCAGGAAAGCAACTTCCCGGAGGCCTTCCGATTCAACATGCCTGCGGATGATCCTTGGTGGCTGATGAGATTTACCTCAAGCGAGATGAACACCAACCTTGGCATTACTGACAACACCGGCGGCGCACTCCCGGTCCAGGACCAGTATCCCGAGCTAAGGGATGGGGTTACGGACTTTTAAGGACGGAACCTGAAAAGAGCTTGGGCGAGTTTGAGCCATTTCAGGCCTAAGCTGTAATTTTAAGGGGCGGCTAATCAGTCATAAAAGACTTTTAGCCACCCCATTCTCTTGATATATGGATGTTCAAAAGCTGGTTTCCATTACATCATGCCGCCCATTCCGCCTCCGGCAGGCATTGCTGGAGCAGCTGGCTCCGGAAGGTCCACGATAGCACACTCGGTTGTAAGGAACATTCCGGCTACAGAAGCGGCATTCTCGAGAGCAACGCGTGACACCTTGGTAGGATCGATCACTCCGGCCTCAAACATGTTCACATACTCGTCAGTGCGGGCATTATAGCCAAAGTCACCCTTGCCTTCGCGGATCTTGTTGATAATCACACTGCCCTCGACACCTGCATTTGCAGCAATCTGACGGAGAGGCTCCTCGATGGCACGAGCTACGATGTGGATACCTGTGGTCTCATCCTCATTCACACCCTTAAGATCCCTGATAGCTTCGGATGCGCGGATATATGCGACTCCACCGCCTGGCACGATACCTTCCTCTACAGCAGCACGGGTGGCGCTAAGAGCATCCTCTACCCTGTCTTTTTTCTCCTTCATCTCCACCTCAGTGGCGGCTCCCACATAAAGGACAGCCACACCGCCTGCGAGTTTGCCGAGACGTTCCTGAAGCTTCTCACGGTCGTAGTCTGAAGTAGTGGTCTCGATCTGCTTGCGGATAAGGTCAGCACGCTCCTGGATTGCCTCTGCAGAGCCTGCACCGTTCACCACTGTAGTGTTGTCCTTGGTCACAACCACCTTCTCTGCCTTTCCGAGCATATCAGGAGTTGTGTTCTCGAGACTGAATCCTCTTTCCTCGGATACAACCATGCCGCCTGTGAGGACAGCAATGTCCTGAAGCATCTCCTTGCGACGGTCGCCGAAGCCTGGAGCCTTCACAGCGGCTATCTTAAGGGTACCGCGAAGCTTATTCACCACGAGAGTAGTAAGTGCTTCACCATCAACATCCTCTGCTATGACCAGAAGGGACTTGCCCTCTCGGGCGATTGGCTCAAGCACCGGAAGGAGATCCTTCATAGTAGAAATCTTCCTGTCAGTAACAAGCACATAAGGATTGTCGAGGACAGCCTCCATCTTGTCGCCGTTAGTCATGAAATATGGAGAGATATAACCTCTGTCGAACTGCATTCCCTCTACCACCTTAACCTCTGTCTCAGTACCCTTTGCCTCTTCTACAGTTATCACTCCATCCTTCTTCACCTTGGACATGGCATCTGCAATAAGCTTTCCGATGTAATTGTCGTTATTTGCCGAAATGGTGCCGACCTGCTCTATCTTGGCATAGTCCTCACCCACCTCCTGACTCTGCTCGCGGAGACTCTCGACAACAGCCGCAACAGCCTTGTCGATACCTCTCTTAAGGTCCATCGGATTAGCACCAGCCGTAACGTTCTTCAAACCTACATTTATGATAGCCTGCGCAAGAACTGTAGCGGTGGTGGTACCGTCACCGGCCTGGTCGTTGGTCTTCGAAGCCACTTCCTTCACCATCTGGGCACCCATATCCGCGAACTGGTCCTCAAGCTGAATTTCCTTTGCCACGGTCACACCATCCTTAGTCACCTGAGGCGCACCGAACTTCTTGGCAATCACCACATTGCGACCCTTAGGGCCAAGTGTTACCTTTACTGCGTCTGCAAGCGCATCAGCGCCTTCCTTCATCTTGGCGCGCGCTTCAATATTGAATTTTATATCTTTTGCCATAATTAAAGTATTGCTAAAATATCCGACTGCTTCATAATGAGATAGTCCTTACCGTCCACAGAAACTTCTGTACCGGCGTACTTGCCATAGATAACCACGTCACCTACCTTCACTTCCATAGGCTCATCCTTCTTTCCAGGGCCGGCAGCCACTACTGTACCCTGCTGTGGTTTTTCCTTTGCCGTGTCAGGAATATATAGTCCTGACGCTGTCTGAGTCTCGGCCGCCTTCGGCTCGATCACTACTCTGTCTGCTAATGGTCTGATCATATTATGTTTATTTTAGTTTATATTTCATTTATTGAGATTCTTTCGTTTCACACTGAATGAAATGCAGCGCTGAACGAGATTCCTGTCATGCCACCAAGAGGCCGTCAGGCTTTGGACTTCTTCCATTATTATAGACAAACAAAATGCCAGCCCCAAAAGACTGACATTTTGTCATGCTATTCATTCATAGTATATCTCATATGCCATAGAATGACACCTACTGTAACGGACACATTCAGGGAATGCTTCGTACCGTACTGAGGCACTTCAAGTGAGAAATCAGAAGAATCGACCACCTCCTGAGCCACTCCCGAGACCTCATTTCCGAAAACCAGAGCATACTTGCGCCCCTTCTCAGGACGGAAAGTATCCAACATCACGGACTTCACCGTCTGCTCGATGCTGACAATCACATAGCCATCCTCCTTGAGTCTGCGTACTGCCTCCATAGTATCCCTCACATGCTCCCACGCCACGCTATCTTCTGCACCTAGAGCTGACTTATGGATCTCAGCAGAAGGAGGCACGGCACATATGCCGCACAACCACACCTTATCCGCCTTGAAGGAATCAGCCGTCCGGAATGCAGACCCGACATTATGTGCGCTACGTACATTATCCAGGACCACTACAATGCCGGACTCAGGCAGTTCCTTGTACTCCTCCACCGAGACTCTGCCAAGCTCTATATTCAGAAGTTTTCTATTGCTCATACCGCAGGATATTCTTTTAAGAACGCAAAGTTAAAAAACTTCTTTCATTTGTGAAAAATGCTTAATTTTGCAGCCGTATCTAAAAACGAATTTATGAAACAGGATCTCCAGATTTTCAATCTGATCAAGCAGGAAGACGAAAGACAGACATCCGGCATCGAACTCATCGCATCCGAAAACTACGTAAGCAACCAGGTACTTGAAGCCCTCGGCTCCATCTGCACCAACAAATATGCAGAAGGATACCCAGGCGCAAGATACTACGGCGGCTGCGAAGTAGTGGACCAGATCGAGCAACTCGCCATCGACCGCTTATGCGAACTCTTCGAGGCAGAATATGCAAATGTGCAGCCGCACTCGGGAGCCCAGGCCAATATGGCAGTGATGATGGCATGCATCAAGCCGGGCGAGACATTCATGGGACTCGACCTCGCTCATGGCGGCCACCTCACCCACGGATCGCCGGTAAACATGTCAGGAATCCTCTACAACGCAGTGGCATACGGCCTCAGCGAGACCACAGGCATGATTGATTATGAGCAGATGGAGCAGAGGGCGCTCGAATTCAAGCCAAAGCTCATCATCGGAGGTGCTTCAGCATATTCAAGGGAATGGGATTACGCACGCATGCGTGAAATCGCCGACAAGGTAGGCGCCATCCTCTGGATAGACATGGCCCACACAGCTGGTCTCATAGCTGCCGGCCTTCTCAGCAACCCGGTAAAATACGCTCACATCGTAACATCTACAACCCACAAGACCCTACGCGGTCCTCGCGGAGGTATCATCCTCATGGGCAAAGACTTCGACAATCCGTGGGGCCTCACGACTCCGAAGGGCGTAGTGAAGAAGATGTCGCAGATCCTCAACTCAAGCGTATTCCCAGGCGTACAGGGCGGCCCGCTCGAGCACTGCATCGCAGCAAAGGCAGTATCGTTCTACGAAGCTCTCCAGCCGGAATTCAAGGACTATCAGAAGCAGGTCGTAGCCAACGCACAGGCAATGGCAGAAGCCTTTGCATCAAGAGGCTACAAGATCGTATCAGGAGGCACCGACAACCATCTCATGCTCATCGACCTCCGAAGCAAATTCCCTGAACTCACAGGCAAGGTAGCGGAAAAGGAACTCGGCAAAGCCGACATCACCATCAACAAGAACATGGTGCCGTTCGACTCACGCACACCATTCCAGACCTCCGGCATCCGCGTAGGAACCCCAGCCATCACCTCACGCGGCTTCGTTGAAAAGGACATGGAATTCATAGTAAACCTTATCGACCAGATCCTCGCCAACGCAGCCTCCCACCTCGACCTCATCGCAGGCAAGACCGAAGAAGGCCGCGAATCCTACGAAGAAGTCCTCGCAGCCGTCAAGAAACAGGTCCGCATGAAGACCAACGGCATGCCACTCAACAGGTGGTAGGGGTATTCCAACCGAATCACATTAATAAGCCTCTCAGACGCCTGAGAGGCTTATTTTTTATGATTTGTTCCAAATTTGCTCCAAAAGTTTAGTAGTTTTGATTGAATTTCTTGTTTACTTTGGTATCATCTAAAGACTTAAATTATATTCAATTCCGAGATAACTACGCCTGGACGAAGACGTTAGGAAACTTTTATGCAAATAATATAGATTCAATGAATTTTTCGAATCCAGTCTGATCTTCATTCCAGCTTGTGCCCATATTTCATTAAAACTATAATATGTATTTACCAGAACACCGAACACATAAGGATGGACACGACTGGTGTCCGGAACAAATTCTACTCGTACAAAGTTAAACAAAAAATGAGGCGTACTTGTTTTGGGCTCGGAATACAGATATATGTATTCACGTTCCATCCAGGTAAAATTGAAATCGCCCCAACGTTGGATAGCCAGGATATCCACTAACGTTCTATGTCCACGTAAATACCCTTCAGACTGGCCTAAATTATAGTTCATATTATCATACGACAGTCCAACATGTAGCCACGGTTTAATTTTGTATCGGCCGACAATGCGTGCATAGTATAGTTCTGTATTTCTAAACATGTCACGCTGTTCGTATTGGCAATATATGAAGCTATACCACTTCTCATTCCAATCTTTTTTGATTATAAATGCCGCAACGCCACCTAAATCCTCTTTACACCTAGTGTCTTCTTGAGCTACAGCGGAATGACAACCTATAATAAGAGCAGTTGTCAGTAAAAACTTTCTCAAGTACAGCATTTCAATATTTCACCGTTACCTTACACGACGCATCTGAACACATTGACGGCAGAACAAAGGTTGCTTCTTTTGTGATATGATTATACTGATTGTCAATCACAGTTCCATCATTGAGTCTGACAGACCTTGGCTTGTTCTTGAGACCACCCATAACAATGGTATAGTTTCTCTCTATCGGCATTCCGTCATATTTTCCAACGCGCTGGCCAACCTCTAAAACACATGATGCAGGGGTACTCTGTTTTTTAAATTCAGTTACAGCATAATCTTCCTCGTACGACTGAGAAATACCATCGTCTTCATAATGCTTATAAACACTGTCACCTACTCCAGGAGCTATAAACAAGCGTAAATCTGAGCTTTGTTCCTGAAGGCTCTGGATACCTTCTGCGGCCAATGGAATCATAGTACCAGATTTGACATACCATGGATTTTCATCTATTCCATAGTATAAAGTCTTCACTGAACCGCCTTTATGCATTTCCTTATGAGCCATATCATACCAGTCTGCGCCAGTCGGAAACCATATCCTTCGTTCTGTCTTACCGGTAAGAGTATCCAGAGGCTGACAAAGAACTGTTGCCAAGACGTTATCGCCAAACATAAACTCCTCTTTCCACTCATAGGCCTGGTCTGCCTGAGGATGAGTATAATATAAAGGGCGGCAGATTGACACACCTGAATCATAGGCTTTGCGAGCCATATCATAGATATAAGGTGACAAAGCATATCTCAGTTCTATAGCATCCTTCATATATGGATAATGATCCGGGAAAGCCCATATGCGGCGCTCCATTCGAGAAGAATTATTGGAATGCGTCTTGAATATCGGTGTAAACACTCCATACTGGATCCATCTGGTCATCATTTCTGCCTCTGTAGGACGCTTTACAAGTTGCATATGACCTCCTATATCGTGTCCCCAATATCCATAGCCCACATTAGATGCCGTCGCTGTAAAATAAGGAAGAAAGGCAAGCACTTCCCATGTATCATATGTATCACCTGAAAATCCAAGCTGGTATCTATGACTTCCCAATCCTCCCCACCTATGATATATCATTGGTCTGTCAGCCTTCTTGCCCACAGAAGAACCTTGTCGAACCTTATCATTAAAGAATGTCCAGTTCAGCCAAAACGTATTGTTCAACCCCTCTACATACTCACTTTCCTTCCACTGCTGCCAGTCCAGCCACCAGAAATCAACGCCTTGATCTTCAAGAGGATGAATCACAGAGTTAAAGTAAGCATCTGCCCACTCCTGCTGCGACATTCTGAAAGGTACTCGCACACGATGGGAGCCATCACGATATCCATCCGGTCCATCATATTCAGCGGCTCGGGATGTATAGTCCGACACAAAACGGTCATAGCATTCTTCGCGAGGATCAATGCCCAATGCCGGATGGAGATTGAGCGAAGTCCTCAACCCAAGAGAATGGACATCGGCAAGGAAACCTTCCGGATCTGGAAAATAATCCCTGTTCCATGTATATCCAGTCCACCCGAACCTTTGTCCCACATCATCTTTTGGCCTTTTCTCCCGTGTCAAAGGATAGGTGTAATGCCAGTCCATGTCTATGACCATTATATCAATCGGAATCTTCCTTTCCCGGAACTCACGCCCCAAGGCAAGAAATTCTTCATCAGAATACTTCCAATAACGGCTCCACCAATAACCGAAAGCGTATTTCGGCGGTAATGGTATACGTCCTGACACTTTCGTAAAGTCCGACAGCGCATCAGTATAGTCATGCCCGTATGCAAACATATACCAGTCGATACGGTCTCCTGCAGGACGAACTGCAACCCACTCCCCCCAATCTGAATCACTCTTTTCCAAAAGATGTCTTTCACTCTCATCTACAATAGCCCAACCCTCACGTGACAGTATTCCTGACTCCATAGGATCTCCAGGATTCAAGGCACCAAAACCATTACATTTATCAAGTGTCCGCGAAGTGCCTAGAAGATTTCCAGTATCTTCCTTACCGGGATACCATAACTGAGTCTTTCCTGACATCTTGAACGAAATGCTCAAATTTTCAGAATTGAATTTTTCATTACCTTTATATGTCAGGGTCAATGCAGCGGTTTTCAAAGTAAGAGTATTGGCGGATCTGTTTACTTTGAATGATGGCACCGGGAGATTTCTATTCACAACAGCTAACGACGCACGGTCTTCAAACACACCATCCTCAGACCATTCCATTCGAATCAGCCTATCTGTCAAGACAGTAAAGCGTGCATTCCCGTGTACAACAACAGCAGCATCTGAAGCCTTGGGATTGTAATTCTGGGCAGCAGAAGCAAACAAAGGTAATACAGTCAACAATAAAAGCAGTTTTTTCATACTATTCTTTTGGACTAGAAGCAATCACAGAGCGATTAATTTCAGCAAGGCGTTTCTCATCAACCTTGATTACCTTACGGTCATATGTCATGAGGCCATTAACTTCTATTTCCACATCTGTTGTCTGTGTATATACAGCAGATGAACATCCGTTCACAATAAAGGTCTTCAACATTTCAGCGAACTTCTCATACAGATCCAGAACCTCGTCGCCACTGCTCATCACCTGACCATAGCCCCAATTCGCATCCTTCTGCCAAAGATGTCCCTCGACAGGGAAACCGATTCCGCCATACTCTCCAAGGACGTTGACGAACTTGCGGTCAAATGCATTCATTGCAGGACATGGATAATGATGTACGTCTATGATATCACCGCAGAAACGCAGGTTTCCTCCAGAGGCCGCATCCACCAGACGGGTCGGATCCAATGCCTTTGTAAATGCCGCAGCTTCCTCGGTATCAAACTGACCCCAAGCCTCATTGAACGGCACCCATACAACAATGGACTGGAAACATTTGAGGTCATTTATTATCTCATTCCACTCATTATACCAGTTCTGCTTCCAAAGCGAAGGAACCTGGCAATCCGTACCTTTGGCATAGAACGAATCCTTGGCCCATACATTCCTCTGCATGCGTCCCACCTCTTCAGGACGGGTAGCAATAGTCGCCTTGAGGTTGTCTGCGAGATTAGGCATATCCTGCCATACTGCTAATCCGAGAACATCACAATAGTAGTACCATCTTGCAGGCTCTACCTTTATGTGCTTACGTACCATGTTATATCCCCATTCCTTGGTCTTGACAAGGTCGTACTTCATAGCCTCATCTGACGGAGCTGTATACAGACCGTCCGGCCACCATCCCTGATCGAGAGGTCCGAACTGGAAGAAGATGTCACCGTTAAGCGCCATACGCCTGTATTTGTTCGGTGTCTTGTCCTTTACAACCGAAATATTTCTCATGGCAGTGTAGCCATCTATGGAATCTATTACCTTGGAACCACGCAACAGAGTCACCTTTACACCATATAGATATGGGGAGTCAGGAGACCATGACCTGACATTCGTAATATTAAGGACAGCCTTGCCATTGACGCATTTTGCCGAAGTCATGAGTTTTGACGAAGGCTTTTCTGCTGAATAGCCATGTCCTCCTTCCAGAACCTCAACCTTCACGACATCATCGACATGGAGAGCCGCAACATCAACAGTCACAGTCATAGTTCCTGCATCAAGGTCTGAAACCACATAATAATCCTTTATATGTGATTTTGAAACGGGTTCCATCCACACTGTCTGCCAGATTCCGGAAACTGGTGTATACCAGATCAATCCCGGCACCTTCACCTGTTTTCCTCGCGGCTGGAAAGACTGGTCTGTAGCATCATATACCTTGACTCTGATGGTCTGGATGCCACTATTTCTGACATACGGCGTAATATTGAAAGAGAACGGGTCATAGCCACCCTTATGCTCTCCCACATAATAGCCGTTCACCCACACATCAGTCTTCCAATCTACTGCACCAAAATGCAGAAGTATATCTTTGCCCTTCCATGAAGAAGGAACAGAAAATGTTCTTTCATACCATAGTTCATTACCTTCATCCACGCGACGGCCAACACCTGACAATGCAGACTCTACAGCAAAAGGGACAAGAATCTTACCTTCTGCAACAAAATCCTCACTGCCACAAGGAGTTATGGCATAATCCCAAAGTCCGTTAAGATTCATCCACTGCCCACGTACCATCTGAGGACGTGGATATTCCTGATGCACAGCAAAAGGATCGACATTCTCTGCCCAAGGGGTCATAATATTATCTCCTACAGGCTTCCACTGCGCCATAGCGCATATGGTCACCGCTGAAAGAATCAATGAAAGGTATATCTTCTTCATCATTAGATAGTTTACTATAGTTTTGAAATTATTTCCGCAGGCAGGCTGTTGATTGCTCCGTGCTGGGTACATACGAAGGCTGCCACTTCGACTGCAAGTGCGTGAGCTGTAGCAATGTTCCTGCCTTGCAGCAATGACGTTACAAGCACGGCTGTAAAGGAATCACCTGCGCCGACAGTATCAGCCACCTTTACTTTAGGAGTATCCTGATGAGAGAGCAGGCCTTCCGCACCATAGACTCTGCTGAAGTCTGCTCCATGGGTATATAC
>JAEIGA010009528.1_pt1 | contig 14709 bp, 13 predicted proteins | sample 9270691 | NCBI WGS metagenome assembly JAEIGA01 (sample SAMN17057246, study PRJNA624740) | gut metagenome | biome: biome; isolation source: fecal sample | host: Bos grunniens | place: China: Xizang | collected 2019
AAATACGTTGAGCAGTATACTCCCGAGATGATGGCGACATTATTGCTTCCCGCAGGTGTAACCAGCCTTGCAAGTATATATTACAAGGACGAGGCTGAGCTTCTTGACGGAGCTGAGGATACCGATAAGGTGTATGTGGAGAGAGTGCTTCCGGGGAAAATGTACTATAACTTAAAGGCTATTGAGAATTTTAGCTTTTGGGGAGACATCGGAACTATGTTCAAGACGGTCTTCGCGGTGTTGGGAAAAGAGTATAAGGACGAGCGTATCTCTGTAAAAGAAAAGAACGAGGTTTTGAAAAAATGACAAAAGGACTTGTTTCAGTTATAATGCCAACATATAACTGCGGACGATTTATTGCAGAAACGCTTGACTCGATAAAGGCGCAGACTTATACTGATTGGGAGATCATCATAGTTGACGACTGTTCTACCGATAATACCAAGGAGATAGTAGATAAATATTCTGCAGAAGATACCAGAATAAAGTACCGCTGTCTGGAGGTGAACTCCGGTGCCGCTGTGGCGCGCACCGAGGCTATGAAAATCGCAGACGGCGAATATATGGCGTTTTGTGACAGCGACGATCTGTGGATGCCTGACAAGCTGGAGAAGCAGTTGGCATTTATGAACGACAACGGATATGCCTTCTCCTGTACGGCTTACGAGCAGATAGACGAGGAGTCGAAGAGCCTTGAAAGAGTTATAAAGACAGTGAAGAAGACCGACTATAACAGACTTCTTCTTGATTGTCCCGTGGGAAATTCCTCGGTAATGTATAATGTGGATAAGATGGGCAAATTTGAGGTCCCAAATATCAGAAAGCGAAATGATGACGCGCTCTGGCTTCAGATGCTTAAAAAAGAGAAGTACATATGGGGAATGTCCGAGGTGCTTATGCGATATAGGATACGTAAGAACTCCATATCCAGTAATAAGCTGAAGGTCATCAAATACCATTGGATACTTTACCGTGATGTCGAGCACCTTAACGTGTTTAGATCCGTATTCCATATTTGCTGGTGGTGCTTTTTGAAGGTTTTACGTATCAAATAAATTAGGAGTGTTACAATATGAAAAGGGCGTGTGTTTTAGGTCATTTCGGTTTTGGTGAAAATCTGCTAAACGGACAGACCATAAAGACCAAGATAGTTACCGACGAGCTTGAAAGAAGACTTCCCGATGAGGTAGTTAAGATGGATACGCACGGTGGCTGGAAGACCTTGTTGAAGGCGCCTTTTCAAGTGTTAAAGGCACTTAAGACGTCTGCAAACGTTATAATATTTCCCGCACACAATGGTTTGCGCATATACGCGCCGTTGCTATGTATGGCAAGAAGATTTTTTCGTAGACGTAAGCTTCACTATGCGGTTATTGGCGGATGGTTGGCGAGTTATCTAAGCTCGAAAAAGCTTTTGACCAAGACGTTGAAGAGCTTTGACGCCATATACGTTGAGACTAGCACTATGAAGAGAGCGCTTGAGGAGCTTGGTTTTGATAATATCGTAATAATGCCTAATTGTAAGAAACTGTTACCTATAAGCTCCGAGGAGCTTGTTTATCCTACAGAGGAGCCCTATAAGCTTTGCACGTTCTCCCGAGTAATGAAGGAGAAGGGGATAGAGGATGCTATAGAGGCCGTGAAAGCGGTCAATGGGCGAGCGGGCAGAACGGCCTATACGCTGGACATATATGGGCAGATAGATCCCGCACAGACTCAATGGTTTGAGGAGCTGAAGACAGGATTTCCGTTATACGTAAGATACGGAGGGCTTGTTCCCTTTGACAAGAGTGTAGAGGTGTTGAAGGAGTATTATCTGCTTTTGTTCCCTACCAGATTTTTTACCGAGGGTATTCCCGGAACAATCATTGATGCGTATGCCGCGGGGGTCCCAGTTGTGAGTGCCCGTTGGGAGAGCTTTGGAGATATCATAGACGATGACCTCACCGGATTAGGGTACGAATTTAATAATACCGCTGAGCTGACCGAGATATTGCATAAGTGTTGCTTAGCCCCCCGCATTGCGCTTGACCTTAAAGAAAAGTGTCTGATGAAGAGCAGGGAATTTTCGCCCGAGAGCGTGGTGGGTATAATGATAGATAATTTGGGAGATATATGAAGTTTTTTTTAACAGTTTTTTATTTTGCTGCCGTTCTGAGTATATTTATGTTCTATTACTTTAGAAACAAAAAATTGTGTAAGTCAGATATAGCCACAATGGAGAACGGTTCAGAATATACCAAAAATCATATAACGCCGGTACTGATCTTTTCTATGGCATTTATTGCATACAGCTCCATAGGAATGCTGGACAGGACCACCGATAATACGGTGGATACAGCTACATTCTTTACTTTCTTTTTGGCGAATTTTCTTGGCTTTATATGCTTTTTGATAGGCTACGGAAGCGATAAGACTACGGTAAGGAAGAGAAAGCTTACCAATCCCTTCAGGGTAAAGTGGACTCCCAATAAAAAGATTACTATTGGCGGTACTGTCATCTTGGCGGCATTTCTTTTTTTCGTAATCATCAATATAGATGTGGTGACGAGAATGATAACCGATTTCGGTTCGGGGAGTAGCTATCTTGACTACTCAATAAGAGAGGAAAGAACAGCCTTCAGTGGACTTATACAAGCGCTTGAAGGGTATTTCTCGGTGTTTGTGCTCCTGCTCCCATTTTATAGATGCTACACTAAGAAAAAAATAGGTCTCCTTGATATAATTATAGTTCTTGTGTATTTTTCGTGGGCGTTGTTCTCTGGAGACCGTACTACGCTTATAGTTATCCTTCTTATGGCTGTGGTGTTTATCAATGAGCGATATAAGAATATCAATATGAAGCTTATTGTGATAGCGGTTGTGGCGGGACTGTTTATGCTCATATTGTTGGGACATCTTCGCCGCTACAATTCCATAGGCGAGATGCTTAATATGTTGCTTACTGAGGATTTGTCCTCGCTTCTGAGCCTTAAGGGCATCGGAGAGTTTAAAAACACCACGGGAACTATGCTCAATTATATAAAGAGTAACTCGGGTCCTTTGGATTTCCAGTATTTCGGTGTTTATATCAGAGAGCTTTTGGTATGGATACCCGCATTTCTGTTCCCAAACAGACCTTTGCCTTGGGCGGAGCAGTATATGCTCGATTTCTATCCCAATGCTCCTGCTGGCACCGGGCACGGCTGGTTCATACTCACCGACGGATATATGGCTTTTGGTCTGCTGGGAATTGTAGTTGAAATGCTGATATACGGCAGACTTGTAAAATGGTCGTACAAGAAATTTTTTGAGAATAAAAAGGACGCGGTGATTGCGTTTCTGTATTCCTACTTCCTCCTTTTCATATTTTACAGTGTACGCTCCAGTATGATGCTAACAATAAAGAATTACCTTATATCTGTGTTTCCCGTTATTTTGATATACTTCATTTTCAAGAAATCCTTTAGAAACAATGCGGAGGTTGACTAGAATTGGACAAACGTATAATGGTCTCTGTAATATGCAATGCTTACAATCACGAGGCATATATAGCCGACGCGTTGCAAAGCTTTGTTGATCAGAAAACAAGCTTCAAATATGAGATAATAGTTCATGACGATGCTTCTACCGACGGAACGGCAGACATTATTGAGGAATTTGCGAAAAAACATCCCGATAAAATAGTTTCGCTTTTTGAGACGGAAAATCAATATTCAAAAAAACGCAGTATCACATACGAGATAGATCTTCCCGTGACCCGCGGAAAATATATAGCCTTTTGCGAGGGAGATGATTTTTGGATAGATACGGAAAAGCTACAGCGACAGGTTGATATGATGGAGTCGGATTCCGATATAAGCATGTGCTGTCACGCTAACAAAAGAATTAACGCTACCGATAAAAAAGAAATAAACCTCATGCGTGCCACGATAATGAAGGACGGCTTTATAGATCATAGAGATTGTCTGTCTGAAAGCAATTTTCCTCATCTTAGTTCTATTATGCTTAGACGTGAGGATTATGTACTCATGCCTGATATGTTCAAGGGCTGGCCTGTTGGGGATTATCCCCTGAGAGCTTATTGCCTATCCCGGGGAAAGGTATATTATATCGACAGAGTAATGTCTTCATACAGAGTTATGTCTCAATCCTCTTGGAGTAAAGCATTTAGATATAATATGGAGTATCGATATAATGCAAATAAAAGGATGGATGAGTTTTTGCTGATGTATGACGAATATACCAAGGGAGCCTATTCCGATTACATAGCGGTGCTGATAGAACGAAAAGATTTTATCACCGCTATATTTACGGGGCACTACGCGGAGGCAAAGAACTCTTCACTTTATGCGTCTTGTGGGGTGGCGAAGAAGACTCTTATTGGCATAGGTCTGCGCTTTCCCAGGCTTGCCTTAAAGATGGGAAAGGTTTATTCACATATCAAAAACAAGATAAGACCGTAAGGACGGATAAAAATGAAAAATTCAGTAAAGGCGTTTTTGTGGAAGTTGATGGAGAGATTTGGATATTTGGGTATCCAGTTTCTGCTTCAGCTGATACTTGCAAGATTGCTCTCACCCGAGCATTACGGTGTGCTGTCGCTAATGATGATATTCACCACGCTTGCAAATGTTTTCATACAGACGGGCTTTAATACGTCGCTAATACAGAATAAGGACGTTACCGAGGACGATTATTCATCGGTTTTTTGGGTTTCCTTTGGAATAGCGGGAATTATATACGCAGTCATCTTTTTTACTGCTCCGCTGATAGCAATCTTTTACGAAATGCCCGATATAATCGCACCGCTGAGAGTGCTGGCGCTAATGCTGTTTCCAGGGGCGATTAACTCTATACAGTTAGCCAAGGTTAGTAGAGAACTGGATTTTAAAAAGGTTTTTATAAGTAACGTCGGATCGGTATTACTCTCAGGAGTGGTAGGCATAGTCGTGGCGGTTATGGGAGGAGGCCTTTGGTCACTGGTGGTACAGACTGTGCTCCAGACTACCATAGCGTGCCTTGCTATGTTCATCAACGTAAAATGGTTTCCAAGATTTGTCTGCGACCTGAAGAGAGTGGGGGTACTGTTCAAATTCGGATGGAAGTTGTTGGTGTCGTTGCTTATAGATACGCTCTACCAGGATATATATAGCCTTGTTATCGGTAAAAAGTACGATTCTACCACTCTTGGACATCATAACAGAGGAAAGCAGTTTCCACAGTTTATCATAAGCGCCGTAAACGGAGCGGTGCAGAGCGTTATGCTTCCCACTATGTCTGCCGAGCAGGATGATAAGACTAAGGTAAAGACGCTGGCACGGAATTCTATTATCATGAGTTCATATATAGTTTTTCCGGTTATGGTAGGTCTTGCGGCGGTATCCTCTCCCTTGGTAAGCATACTCCTTACCGACAAGTGGTTGCCTTGCGTCCCGTTTTTGCAGATATATTGCATAAGCCAGGCCTTTTATCCGGTACACTCTTGCAACCTTCAGGCAATAAACGCTATGGGGCGAAGTGATATCTTTCTCAGACTTGAGATAATCAAAAAATGTTACGGAGCCGTAGCACTGGTGGTGGCTGTGATATGGTTTGATTCACCGATAGCTATTGCTATGACCAGCGTTATCACTACGGTTATCAGCTGCTTCGTTAACGCTTATCCTAACAAAAAGCTTATAGGATATTCTTATTTTGAGCAGATGCGAGATATATTGCCATCTTTTGCACTTTCACTGATAATGTACCTAGTCGTAGTTTTTGCGGGAAAGCTACCGCTTAATAATATATACCTGATTCTAATTCAGGTGGCAGTGGGCGTGGCGGTATATCTGTTGCTTTCAGTAGTATTAAGACCTGCGCCGTTCAAATTTCTGTTAAAGCAGGTAAAGACCTTTATAAGCTCTAAGAGCAACCCAAAAACATAGAAAGGTGATCGATGAAATGAAAAAATTATTACTTCTGGGCGGTTCAAGATATATTTTGCCTGTCATCGAGGCGGCGCACAATTTGGGATATTACGTTATCACCTGCGATTATTTGCCCGATAACATTGCACATAAATACTCTGATGAATATTGCAACGTTAGTATAATCGACAAAGAGGCTGTTTTGGAAGTGGCGATGAGGCTGAAGGTGGACGGCGTTATGTCCTTTGCTTGTGATCCCGGAGTGGTAACGGCAGCATACGTTGCCGAAAAGATGGGTCTGCCCCACAGCGGTTCCTATAAATCCGTAAGTATCCTTCAAAACAAGGGCCTTTTTAGAAAATTCCTGGCGGATAACGGCTTTAACGTGCCTGTAGCTAAAAGCTACACGAATGTCGAGGATGCGCTGAAGGATATTGAACTCTTCAATTGGCCCATTATCGTGAAACCTACGGATTCAGCGGGAAGCAAAGGCGTTACCCGTGTTGACGCCCCATCGAGGCTTCGTGAGAGTATAGAATACGCGCTTTCGTTTTCGCACAGCGATGAGTTTATAATAGAAGATTTTCTTGAGAAGGTGGGAGCATCCTCGGACACCGATAGCTTTTCGGTTAACGGACAGCTTAAGTTCGTGTCGTTCTCATCTCAAAGATTTGACGAGAATTGTGAAAACCCTTACACTCCGTCAGCATATAGCTGGCCCTCAACTATCTCCAAGGAGCACCGCGAGGAGCTGACAGGAGAGATACAGAGATTGCTTACGCTCCTCGATATGAAGACCTCAATCTATAATATAGAGGTAAGAGAGTGCACTAATGGCAAGGCTTATATAATGGAGTGTTCTCCCAGAGGAGGAGGAAACCGACTGGCGGAGATGTTACGTTACGCTACGGGAGTTGATTTGATAACCAATGCGGTACGCGCGGCTGTAGGAGAGCCGGTGATAGACGTTGAGCAGAGGGATTATAACGGATGCTGGGCGGAGATAATACTGCACAGCGACAGAAACGGCGTGTTTGACAGTCTCTGGATCTCGGATGCGATAAAAGACAATATAGTCGAAAGAGATATTTGGATAGAGTCTGGAGATAGCGTAGGCGGATTTTCCGGAGCCAACGAGGCAATAGGAACGTTAGTATTAAAGTTTAACACTCAAGAGCGGTTGCTTGCGGTGCTTGATGATCAGAAGAAATATTTCAACGTTATCTTAAAATAATTGCGGAGGATATATATGAAAAACATTGTTGTATTTGGTGCAAGCGGGGATACGGGAAGATATTTTATAGAATATTTCTTGAATAATTACAAAGGTAGCGAATATAAGATAATTGCTACGGGAACAAGGGAAACCGCCTATTTTGATAAAATAGGCGTCGAGTATTGCAGAGTCGACATAAGCAAAAAAGAGGATTTTAATAAGCTGCCTACCGATGTTTATGCAGTAGTAAATTTGGCAGGGTTGATGCCTGCCAGAATGAAGGGCTATGACCCTTACAAGTATATTGATATAAACATAACCGGAAATTTGAATATTTTAGAGTATTGCAGAATAAACAAGGCCGATAGGATACTGTTTGCGCAAAGCTTTGGTGATATCAAGGATCATGCCGAGGAGAGTTTGGTGCTTACGGCAGATATGCCTAGAAAGTTTAGCTTTACCACTGATCACACGATTTATGTCATGAGTAAAAACTTTGCGGTAGATATGATGGAGAACTACTACCGTATGTACGGACTTAAGAAATTTGTCTTTAGACTTCCGACTATATATCTCTGGTCTCCTGTTGATCATTATTATGTTGACGGAGAGATACGCAAGATAGGATACAGAATCCTTATTGACAAGGCCATAGCAGGCGAGGATATTGAGGTGTGGGGAGATCCGAGCCGTAAGAAGGATATGGTATATGTAAAGGACTTTTGCCAAATGCTTTACAAAGCTGTATTTGTTGACAGAGAGAGTGGATATTATAATGTGGGAACCGGTGTTGGCACTACATTGCTCGACCAGATAAAGGGTATGGTAGAGGTTTTTGGAGATGAAAAAAAATCCAAGCTTATTATGTGCCCTGAAAAATCAAACGCACCTCAGTATATTATGGATATAACTCCGGCTCGAGAAGAGTTGGGATATAAGCCTCAATATGACTATATAAGTATGTTAAAGGATTTTAAAGCTGAAATGCTTAAAGGTCCCCACAACTAAGAATTATACGGAGACAAAAATGTCGATAAATGTTACCCGCTCCTCTATGCCCACGTATGAGGAATATTGCGAGGAAATAAAAGAATTGTGGGACAGCAGATGGCTCACCAATATGGGAGTCAAGCATAAGCAGCTGCAGAAGCAGCTGGAGGAGTATCTGGATACTCCCCACGTGACCCTCTATACCAACGGCCATCTGGCGCTGGAAAATATTCTTGAGGCTATGGGTTTCCCAAAGGACAGTGAGGTTATAACCACCCCCTTTACCTTTGTGTCCACCACAAACGCCATAGCGAGAAACGGACTTGTGCCCGTATTTTGCGATATCAACGATGTGGATTATACCATAGACGTGGACAAGATCGAGGCACTTATAACCGACAAGACCGTGGCAATAATGCCCGTGCACGTTTACGGAAATATGTGCGATGTAGAGGCCATAAAGCGTATAGCTGACAAGCACGGACTTAAGGTGATTTACGACGCGGCTCACGCATTCGGCGTAAAGTACAAAGGAATTAGCTCTGCTAACTTTGGTGATGCTTCTATGTTCAGCTTCCACGCCACTAAGGTATATAACACAATTGAAGGTGGCGCCGTTTGCTATCAAGACGATTCCTATGTGCAAAAGCTCGACGATATGAAGAGCTTCGGCCTTTTTGGAGAAGAGGGTAGATACATTGGCGGCAACGCCAAGATGAACGAATTTCAGGCGGCAATGGGTATATGCAATCTTCGTCACATTGATGGAGAGATAGCAAAGCGTAAGGCTGCGGTGGAGCGGTACCGCGAAAGACTTGGCGGCATTGAGGGAATAAGACTTTGCGCCGAGCAAGCCGACGTGGTGTCCAACTACGCGTATTTCCCTGTGGTCTTTGACGGCTACAAGTATGACCGAAACGAGGTGTTCTCAAGACTCAAGGAGCAGGAAATAATAGCACGCAAGTATTTCTATCCCTTGACCAACAGTTTTGAGTGTTATAGAGATTATGATACGGCAGGAGTGGAGAAGACTCCTGTGGCATCTTATATTGCGGATAGAGTTCTGACCTTGCCATTGTTTGCGGATCTTAGCCGTGAGGACGTGGATAGGATCTGCGATATAATACTGAATTAATAAAATAGATAAGTCAATAGGAGGATGTTATATGAAAGGTATAATTTTGGCAGGTGGAAAGGGAACCCGCCTTTATCCCATGACTAAGGTAGTTTCAAAGCAATTACTGCCCATATACGATAAGCCGCTTATATATTATCCGCTTTCTATGCTTCTGCTGGCGGGGATTAGGGATATACTCATAATATCCACTCCGGAGGATACGCCCAATTATGAAAAGCTGTTGGGTACGGGAGAGCGTATAGGAGTAAAATTCACCTATAAGATTCAGGACACCCCCAGAGGACTTGCCGATGCTTTTATACTCGGCGCAGATTTTATCGGCGATGACAACGTTTGCCTTATACTTGGGGACAATGTCTTTTACGGTCAGAATATGAGCCGTGTGCTCTGGAAGGCTTGCGAGCGCAAGGTTGGAGCTACTATATTTGGCTATCCCGTTAAGGATGCCAGAGCCTTTGGTGTGGTAGAATTTGACGAAAACAACAAGGTTATCTCTATTGAAGAGAAGCCTGGTGTGCCAAAGTCAAACTATGCTGTTCCGGGACTTTATTTCTACGATAACCGTGTTGTGGAGATAGCAAAGAACGTAAAACCGTCTCCTCGTGGGGAGATAGAGATAACCGCAATAAATAATGCGTACCTTGAGGCAGGCGAGCTTCACGTGGAGCTTCTGGGAAGAGGAATGGCGTGGCTTGACACGGGAACACCCGAGGGAATGCTGAAGGCAGGTGAGTTTGTTGAGGCTGTTCAGCAGCGTCAGGGTTTTTACGTTTCTTGCATAGAGGAGATAGCTTGGCGCAGAGGCTTTATTACTATCGAACAGCTGAGAGCGCTTGGCGAGGAGCTTAAGATGACCGACTACGGTCAATATTTACTTGCTATTGCAAAGGAAGGAAGAAAATAATGTCAAAGACAGTGATAGTTACGGGTGGAGCGGGCTTTATCGGAGGCAATTTCGTTTACTATATGCTTGGTAAATATAACGATTACCGTATAGTTTGTGTGGATTGTCTTACCTATGCGGGAAATATGTCCACTCTGGAACAGGCAATGAATAACCCCAACTTTAAGTTTTATAAGACAAACATTTGCGACAGAGAAGGTATATATAAGATATTTGAGGACGAGAAGCCGGATATCGTGGTAAATTTTGCTGCGGAGAGCCACGTTGACCGCTCTATTGAGAATCCAGAGATATTTTTGCAGACAAATATACTTGGAACTCAGGTAATGATGGACGCGTGCAGAAAATACGGAAATATCCGTTATCACCAGGTATCTACCGATGAGGTGTATGGCGACCTTCCACTTGACCGTCCCGACCTGTTCTTTACCGAGGAAACTCCTATACACACCAGCTCACCCTATTCCAGCTCCAAGGCAGGAGCGGATCTGCTGGTTCTGGCGTATTACAGGACCTTTGGTCTTCCCGTGACTATAAGCCGATGCTCCAATAACTATGGGCCTTATCATTTTCCCGAGAAGCTGATCCCGCTTATGATCGCCAACGCACTTAACGACAAACCGCTTCCAGTTTACGGAAAGGGCGAGAACGTGCGTGATTGGCTCTACGTTGAGGATCATTGCAAAGCCATAGATCTGATAATACACAACGGAAGGATCGGAGAGGTTTACAACGTTGGCGGACACAACGAGATGGCCAATATAGATATTGTGAAGCTCATATGCAAGAAGCTTGGCAAGCCTGAGAGCTTGATCACTTACGTGACCGACAGAAAGGGCCACGATATGCGCTACGCTATTGACCCAACCAAGATTCATAGTGAGCTTGGCTGGTTGCCCGAAACAAAGTTTGCCGACGGCATAGATAAGACAATAGACTGGTATCTTAATAACAGGGAATGGTGGGAGACCATCACCAGCGGTGAATACCGTGATTATTACGAAAAGATGTATTCAAGTCGATAAGTATTACATTGATAGAGAGGATTAATTATGAAAATCGCAGTTGCCGGAACAGGATATGTGGGACTTTCTATGGCTGTGCTTTTAGCACAGAACCATGAGGTAGTGGCGGTTGATATAGTTCAGGAAAAGGTGGAAATGATAAACAAAAGGATATCTCCCATTCAGGACAACGAGATTGAGGAGTATCTTACTACAAAGAGATTAAATCTTAAGGCTACCCTTGATGCCGAGTCAGCATATAAAAACGCAGAGTTCGTTATTATAGCTGCACCCACCAATTACGACAGCGAGAAGAACTTTTTCGATACGTCGGCGGTGGAATCGGTGATCAGGTTGGTTATGAAGTGTAATCCTGATGCTATTATGATCATAAAATCTACTATACCGGTTGGATATACGGCTTCAGTACGGGAGAAATTCGGAAGCAAAAATATTATTTTCAGCCCTGAGTTTTTGCGCGAGAGCAAGGCATTGTACGACAATCTCTATCCATCAAGAATAGTGGTCGGTACCGATATGAACGACGAACGTTTGCTAGATGCGGCACACAGATTTGCTGCTCTTTTGAAGGAGGGCGCACTTAAAGAGAATATAGAGACACTCTTTATGGGCTTTACTGAGGCAGAGGCAGTAAAGCTATTTGCTAATACTTACCTTGCGCTTCGTGTTTCTTATTTCAACGAGCTTGATACCTATGCCGAGATGAAGGGACTTGATACCAAACAGATAATCAACGGTGTCTGCCTTGATCCCCGAATAGGTGATCACTACAACAATCCCTCATTTGGATACGGCGGGTACTGTCTTCCCAAGGATACAAAGCAACTGTTGGCAAATTACAAGAACGTGCCCGAAAATCTTATCCAAGCCATAGTTGAGTCCAACCGTACAAGAAAGGATTTCATAGCAAACAGAGTTTTGGAAAAGGCAGGATATCACACATGCGTCGAGAAAAAAGATGGCGTGGTTACAGTTGGAATATATCGCCTTACCATGAAAAGCAATTCGGACAATTTCCGCCAAAGCTCAGTGCAAGGGGTTATGAACAGAGTGAAGGCAAAGGGTGCTCAGGTTATTATTTACGAACCTACCTTGAAAGATGGAGACATCTTTGCGGATAGCCTTGTGGTAAATGATATTGTAAAATTCAAGAATAGCTGTGACGTTATAATTGCTAACAGATATAATAGCGAGCTTGAGGATGTACTTGATAAAGTATATACGAGAGATTTGTATTTCAGAGATTAAAATAGAGAAGCGAACGGTAATTCCGTTCGCTTTTTTTATTTAAAACTATGCTTTCTTGCGATTTTGTATATATTTTCCTCTAAAAGAAAGAATGATAAAACAGTATAAGATTGGTTTGAGCAGAGAACACTAAGAGCGGATAATATCCATAAAATAGAAAGCAAGGGAAGGCTTAAAGATATATGAAAGCAACAGGAATAGTAAGAAGAATCGATGACCTTGGAAGGGTAGTTATACCCAAAGAAATAAGAAGAACCATGCGCATCCGCGAGGGTGACCCGTCACAGATAACATTGACACCCGAGAACAGATTTATCTTTGCATTGTTAGATATGTCAAAAAGATTAGGAATAAACTGTGAAAAATAACGAGAAAAATGGAATAAAAAGCCAATAACAATACGTATACGGAAGGGTACATAAAAAGCAGCTCTGCGGCGCAAACGGCCGCAGAGCTGCTTTTTAAATGGGTCACCCAAACAATTGAACCTTGCCCAAGAGCAGATCGATAAGATTGCAGTGGTATATACCGTTATCATCGTAAAAATTGTGAGGGATATCCATACGAACGACGATCTTCTTGAAAAAGTCCTTCGTCAGCTTTAAGGATTCAAGCTCGGACGAGGTCTTTTCGTCGGTGTCCATTCGAAACGCCGATTGAATATAGAGCTTACGATCTCCGTCGTTTACAACGAAGTCGATTTCCTTTTGAATATTGCTCCCCGTTGAGCGATCATATACCACACCAACGTCAACCGAATATCCGCGCTTGATCAACTCATTATACACAATATTTTCCATAATGTGTCCCACGTCAAACTGCCTGTAATTCAGGCGCGCGTTGCGCAGACCGATGTCGGTATAATAATACTTGTTCGGGTAGTTGAAATAGGTCTTTCCTTTTACGTCAAACCGCTTTGCCATATTCACCAAGAAGGAGTCGGTAATGTAGGTCATATAGTTTGACACAAGCGCAGGATTGATCTTTTCATTTCGCATACTTGCGATAGCATTTGCAATATTCGTGGGGTTGGTCAAGGAGCTGATTTGGGAGGCCAGAAAATCGAGAATGTCATTCAAGATGTCCTCGCGTTCGATCCTGTGACGCTCGACGATGTCCTTGACGTACATTTCTTTGTAGAGTGAGGTCAGATACGTCTTGATATCTCTGTCATCGTCCGTCAAAAGCACCTTAGGCAAGCCGCCGTACAGCATATATCTGTCAAGAGCCTTGCGCTCATCCCCACCCACGTGAGCGTAGTACTCGTCAAAGGACAAGGGATAGACGTGAATTTGCGTAGCCCTGCCTCGGAACTCGGTGGCGATATCCGCAGAAAGCGCGTGTGAGTTACTGCCTGTTACGTAAACATCAAGGTTTTTATACGCCTTCAGTTCATTGAGCATATCGTAGATCGTGACCTCGATACCGCCGTTTTCCTCATCGACGATCTTCTTCGTGAATTGTACCTCGTCGATAAACAGATAGTATTGCGTGTTCTTATCGGGAAGCACAATGCTCTCCACGTATTCGCAGAGCGTAATGGGATTTCGGTATTTATAATGTCGGCGCTGGTCAAGCTCCAATTTGATGATCCTGCTTTCGTCAACACCCTTAGTTTGGGTCAGATAATCAAAAAATAAATCAAAAAGCAACGTGGATTTGCCGCATCTGCGGATTCCCGTGATCACCTTTACCTCGCCGTTCCACATATTGTGAATGATGCGATTTAAGTAAAAATCTCTTTTTATCATGCATTTCACCTCGAACTTGTGTCAGAATTGATTTAACCTGTAGATATAGTATACCACGGTTTTGGAGAATTATCAAGAGGGGTTGCACATTTTTTATCTAAAACTTTAGACATTTTTGACACAACTTATAGGTGGAAACGATTTTTTTGCATTTTTCGTAAAATTCCTTCATTATATATCGGCAAAATATCAATAAAAAGCAGAAATATATTTTAGATATATTTAGCCGATATCGGAAGTTTAAAGTTGCCTTTTAATTTAACAAATCGTACCTGTGTGATAATTTTGAGATACAATATAGTATCATCAAAATTCAAGGAGGTCATTATGACAACACAAAATTTACTTACCGAATGGCTCGAAATCTACCAAAAAGAACATATCAAGGCGAGGACATACAGCCGATATCAAGGGTTGATTGCAATGCACATTGTCCCGACACTTGGGGAGAAAAATATCGCTGAACTTGGAAGGCGAGAGATTCAAGAATTTCTCTCACAGCAGAAGAAGGACGGCAATATGCGAAACGGCGAAAAGCTTTCTGCC
>JAEIGA010009529.1_pt1 | contig 14709 bp, 11 predicted proteins | sample 9270691 | NCBI WGS metagenome assembly JAEIGA01 (sample SAMN17057246, study PRJNA624740) | gut metagenome | biome: biome; isolation source: fecal sample | host: Bos grunniens | place: China: Xizang | collected 2019
ACGGCATCAATCAACTGAGATTTGTTCATGGGTTGTGTTCCTTTCACACCAAAAAAATTATAATTCTGAGTTCAGGTCTTTGAAACCGACTTTTTTATAGTATACCATATTTTTCTTGATATTTCAAGGGGTTTTGCATTATTTTTACGTCTTTTTATGAAAAATTTTAAGTATTTCACCCGATTTTTTATCTTACTGTGCCTCTTTTTTGCTTGCTCCTCGATCATATCCTCGGTTGCATGAGAGAGCGCTTCCTCAGCGTCAACACCGTAAGCACGACACAATGCCGTAACGTCCATCAAAAGCGAGCCCAGCTGTTCCATCTGCGCGTCTTGTGCATTTTCAAGTCGATCCAGGTGCGCTTTGATCTGCGCGATCAGGGCATGATTGTCCATATTCTGCGCATATTCAGTCTTTTTGATCACCTTGGACGCGCGCATCAGTGCCGGCAGCATGGGAGGGATAGAGCGCAGCTTATCCGTCAAGGAAACGCGCTGCTTTTCTTCACTCTTGATGATCTCCCAGTTTTTGAGCACCTGCTCTGAGGTATCGGCCTGTACGGAACCGAAAACGTGCGGATGGCGGTGGATCATTTTCAGGCACTCATCGTTGGCAACGTCCTGGATATCAAAAACCCCGGCGTCCTTTTCGATATCTGCATGAAAGACCAGCTGCAAAAGCACGTCGCCAAGCTCCTCGCGCAAAAGAACGGTGTCCTCCTTATCGATCGCCTCGACGACCTCGTAGCACTCCTCGATCATTCCGGTGCGAATGGAGTGATGCGTTTGCTCCATATCCCAGGGGCATCCGCCCTCACCGCGCAGCACGCTGACAATTTTACAAAGATCATCAAAGTCATAGCGCTCCTTGGCAAGCAAAGATGCAATCAGTTTTTGATTTTGTTCTGCAGTATTCATTTGATTTTATCCTTTCTCTTGGAAATTCATTCTTTTTTCTATGATTTTTTAAGCTTAGGCAGAAATTTTTGCAAATATGAGGTAATTTTAGCGATCGGGCCCGTGCTGCACAGAATGCGCAGATCAATCATGCCGAATACTTGACAGAACCCAAGCAAAAGCAACAGTGTGATCGGGACAGCGCCTATAAATAAGAGTCCCTGATCGATCCCGAAGCGTGTCAGATATGCTACGGCAAGCGCGGGAAGTCCCACAGACAGCAGCGAGGACACCAACGGCTGCAGCAGCATTTTCCCCAAATTTTCAATCGAGTCCGTCCTTGTGTGAAGGTAATATAAGTTGATACCGACGATCGCCGCATTGCACAAAAGCGTACTCAGCGGTGCTCCCATCAGCTGCAAGGAGGGACGAGAGATCAAGATATATGCGCTGATCAGTTTGATCACACAGCCTGCCGTCATCGAATAGATCGGCAGCTTTGCATGGCCGTATGCTTGCAAAATAGCGTTGCTTGTCGTCATCAGCCCCGAAAACACAATCGAAAGCGCCAACAGTGACAGCATAGGAGAAGCCAGTTGCAGCTGATTTGCATCAGCATGGAACAAAAGCGCAAGAACCGGGCGGCTGTAAATCGCCAGAGCCATGGAGGCAGGTAGTGCCAAAAGTGCCGTCAGACGCATGGAGGTGCTGACAGTTCCCCTTTGCGCTTGGCGATTTCCTTTAGAAATCTGCGCTGACAGCGTAGGAATCAGAGCCAGCGAGACGGAAGTCAAAAGCGCCGGAACCAGATTGAAAATCGGCACGGCCATCGTTGTATAAATACCGTACAAGGCGTTAGCCTCATCGACCGTATGCCCATGATTTTGCAAGCAGCGCAATATCATGGTCATATCGACGATTTTGGTCAGAGAAAGCACGGATGAGCTCAGTGTGATTGGAATGGCAATGGTCAAAAGCTGTTTTCCAAGGGATGGGCCGCAGCGTCCCGGTGCAGGACGCGCCGTGGCTTTGAGGAAGCGCTTGCGGCGCTGCGCCCAAAGGTAAATACAGGATATGAGCACGCCCAAGCTAAGGCCGAGCATGGCAAAGGCTGATACATGAGGGGGTTCCATTCCCATGCGGAGCGCAAAATAAGCGAACAATACGCCAAAAAGCAGCTTACCAATGGCCTCGATCAGCTGCGATACAGCTGTCGGCACCATGTCTTGAAAGCCTTGAAAATAACCGCGGTAAGAGGCGCTGACACAGGAAAAGAAAACCGTCGGAGAAACGGCGCGGATGGTGTATGCGGTCATGGGGCTGTCGATCAGATGTGCGATCAGATCAGCACAGAAAAACAGCGCCAGGCTCCCGACAAGCCCAAGCCAGAAGAATATCCGCAACGAGAGATGCTCTACGCGATCGACCGCCTGCCAGGCAGAAGGATCCGTCTCCGCGCGGCTGATGGCTTTGGCGATCAGCATGGAAACGGCGATCGGCAAGCCTGCCGTAAACAGCACGCAAAGCATGGCATACCACTCGTACGCTGCGTTAAAATATCCCATGCCGACCGACGTAAGAAAACGGAGCATGGGAATTTTATAAAACAATCCGATGACCTTGACCAATGCCGTCGACAGCGACAGCGCCATGACTCCATGGAAAAACGGCTTTTTTGATGCTTTTGGCACAGAGTGGCACGCGGTTGCAAGTGGGTGATCTTGGCGTCTGTCGGCTCGTCGGACGGACATCATGTATACTTACCTTCCTTAATCGAAATAGCGACGAATGACCTGACGGGATTCGAACTTCAGGCATTCAATATCGATGGTAGTATATGCGCCGTTTTCATACAGTATACGTCCGTCGCACATGGTAAGTAATACATTGGAGGTGTTTGTGCTATAGCACAAGGAAACTGTCGTATCATAGGTGGGGATGTGATTGATCGCGCTCATATCGATCATAATGAGGTCTGCCTTGGCGCCAACCTCGATCTTACCGCAATCCTCTCTGCCCTGCGACAGTGCACCGTTGCGGGTAGCAAGGGGGGGCATCATATTGGCAGTGGTAATGGTGGGATCGCAGTTGATGCCCTTGTGCAAAATGGCAGCCAGCTGCATTTCCTTCAAGACGTCCAGGGAGTTATTGGAGGCGACACCGTCGGTTCCGAGTGCCACCGTGACACCGGCATCCATGACGCGGCGCAACGGCATAATGCCGCTACCCAATTTAAGGTTACTTGTGGGATTATGAATTGCAAAAACGCCCTTTTCCTTCATGATCGCCAGATCATCGTCGGTCACGTAAACGCAGTGTGCCGCCGAGGTAGGAACATCCAGCACGCCCAAGGAGTTAAAATATCCGATGGGGGTCAGACCACCGCGACGAGCGATGCACTTCTCATGCTCCAGCATGGTCTCGCTGATATGCACCTGCATACGCAGATCATGCTCCTTGGCATACTCGGCAACGTAGCGGCAGGTTGCATCGCAGTTGGTGTACTCTGCATGCAGCGCCATATCTACCTTCAAGCGACCGTCAGCCGCGCCGTGATACTGCTCGGCCAGGCGTACCGCCTCGTCAAAGCGTGCATCCTCCTCGGGACGCATGTTATCCTCAAAGGAAACGATGCTGCGAGCGATATTGGCCTTGATACCGGTTTCCAGAACCGCCTCAGCCGTGGCATCCTGGAACATATACATATCGGTGAAGGAAACGATACCGTTTTTGAGCATCTCCGCAATGGCAAGCTTTGTACCGTAATAAACACGGCGGAAATTCAGTTTTTCCTCAGCAGGCAAGATTTTCTCATCCAGCCATCTCTGCAAGGGGAGATCCTCGCCGTATCCGCGGAACAAGGTCATAGCGGCATGGCAATGCGCATTGTAGAACGCAGGCATGATCAGATTTTCACGGCAATCAATGACACGGTCAAACTCATCCTCTGCAGGAACATCCGATCCGATATATGTGATGCGATCTTCAATTACCGAGATCTGCAAGGGCTCGCTTCCAAATCCCGCCTCCTTGAGAAGAATGGCATTTTTGAACAACAATTTCATAATAATATCCTCTTTTTTACGGTTTGATTTTTAATACGTTCGCCGTGCTTCAGCGCACCCGACCGACAAATTCATGGTAGAGTGCTGTCTGCGGTAAAAGATCGCAGGAAAGCGGCGGAACGAACTTTATATCTTCCAGAATGACCTTGGCGATGTGCCCATAGTCATTCGAATCAAGGATGGTAGGGAGAATGATCTCCAGGTAAGGACGCAGCATACCGATCTCATACCCCATGGTAGAGTCAAACTGCTCCCGACAGTGATCGACGTAAGGGAAAATATTTTTCTCCTCATTGTCACGTACACTGTTCCAAAGAAATAAGGTAAAATCCGGTGTGGACGCGCGACGGTAATAGTCACGAACCAATCTGCGCAGAAGTCTGATCTGATTGGGTGCGAAAACACGGTCACCGGCACGCAGCTCACGGGAAACGTTAATATACATGCTATAGTACGGATATTGCTCTAAAAGGCCGGAAATTTCCGGATATACCGTTTGAATACCCTCAAATAAAAACAAGTCGTTTTCATCCTTGATACGGTATTCTTGCGTCCCCTTTCGCTTTCCGCAGGACAAGTCATACCGGGGAATTTCCGTTTTTCCCGTTGTCATCAGCTGCTCGACGCACTGACAAAACAAAGGAAAATCCAAAGCATCGATAGAATCGAAATCGATCTTTTGATCGGGATCATTTTTGATATCCTTCAGACGCGTTTCGTGCTGCTCACGAAAGAAATCGTCGATCGATATCATATGCACGTGTTTACCGGCAGCCTCCAGGTGACGGATCAGCAGCTTTGCTGTCGTGGATTTACCGGCGCAGCTGGGACCTCCCAGTCCCAACAGCTTACATGACGGCTCTGCCAAAATACGTGCGGCAGCCGATTTCATCTGCTCGGCAAAGGCATCCTCGCAAGAGAGGATATAAGCCCGAGCTTCGTTTTGGTCTGAAAAATGAGTTTTAGCGATAAGTTGTGACATAGACTCTTCCCTCCTTGGTCGTTATATCGAGAAATACCGATGCGACCGAGGAAATCTTCAGTCGATCAGCGATCTTTCACGATAAAAATTTTCAATAAACTCCAGCTTGGTAGATATTTCGGTCTCACGGTCACGCAGATATTCAAAGGGGTATTTATGGTTAAAGAAACGAGCGATCTTAGGCGGCGCACTGCCGTCAGGGCTATATTCCACAGCCTTGGTGACAGCACCGGCACCTGCAGCGAAGACGGAATGGAATTCTTCCATCATGTATACGTTATAGCGTCCTTCATAGCCGGGCAGCGAAAAGCCGACGTTCTCAAAATTGCCGACTGTATTTTTCTGGCGGTACATATAGTACGGAACATATCCCTTCATGGGCGCGCGGATCTGCGAATAATCGACGCATTTTCCGGCATCACCACCGTGCAGAGAATATACGTTGTCATCCTGATGCACAATATCAGCCGCTTTTTTGACGCAAAACGTATGCACGGTCAGATTCTCGGGACGCAGCTCCAAGATCTTATCGAGCGAATGGGAGAAATTAGCAAAGTGATCTCCGGGCAAGCCCGCGATCAAGTCGGTATTGATACAAGGAATCCCCGCTTCTCTTGCGGCGTCAAAGGCACGCAAAAACTGCTCTGTCGTGTGATCTCGACCGATGCGGCTGAGCACCTCATCGGAAAGCGTTTGGGGATTGACACTGACACGGCCAACGCCGTATTCCCTCGCCACGCGGAACTTCTCCAGCGTAATGGTATCGGGACGTCCGGATTCCAAGGTATATTCCTCAAGTCTTGAGACATCACAGCCGCTTTGAATGGTAGACAGCAGCAGACGAAGCTGATCCGGCTCAAGAATGGTGGGAGTACCGCCACCGATATAGACGGTCTTGAGGTTGAGACCCATTTCTTTGATTTTTGCCAACAATTGACGGATATCTTCACATAGCGTATCCAAATATTCGGGGATGAGCGAAAGCAAGCGCTGCGAGGTGTAGGAAACAAAGGAGCAATACGCACAGCGGGTCGGACAGAACGGAATGGAAACGTAAAGGCTGCAATCACGCTTGGAGTGACCTGCAAGCATTTCGTACTCGCGTTTGGCGACTTCGGTGGCAAGCATTGCCTTTTTGGGCAGTGCAAAAAACTCCTCGGTCAGAGCATCGACCGTTTCTTCCGGCGTTTTTCCCTGCAAAAGGCGCTCCATAGCCAGCTTCGCGGGACGAACACCCGTCATCATGCCCCAAGAAGGACGATACCCAAGCAGCTGCTCACCCGCCTTCATAACAGCGCCGCCGGCAGCCAGTTTTCTGGTTCTCTCCTTTGTCAGATGTGCGCGGTAAGCAAAATGCGCGTCCGCACTGACAGATTTTCCACCGTAAGACATGACGGCGTGTGCCGAACAGCCGTCCGCATCCTCGCTTACGCGAAGATCAAGAGCCGGGCCGCTCGGATCAGCTTGCGCTTCCTCGGAAAATTTACTTCCCGGGAAGAAGATCATGCACAGCGTCTGCACATAGTATGTGTTGATATTTCCTTCTAAATGTAATCTCATGATACACCGTGCCTTTTTTCTGTCATTTTGTACATCTTACGATTTTTTGATCCATTGGTCAGTATCCAACAAAATGGTGACCGGGCCATCGTTTTCAATATGAACTTGCATATCCGCGCCGAAGCGGCCGCTCTCGGTGGCAATTCCCTGCTCGACAAGCAGCTGCAAGAAAAGCTCGTATAATTTTTCCGCATGGGCGGGGTCACCGGCACCGATAAAGCTCGGACGATTTCCATGCGAGGTATCCGCAAGCAGTGTGAAATTGGAAACTACCAACATCTGCCCGTCGATATCTGCAACACTGCGGTTCATTTTCCCGTTTTCATCGCAGAAAATGCGCAGCTTGACCAATTTTTGCGCCATCATGCGAGCATCGTCCACGGTATCCTCGGCGGCTACACCGAGAAGAACCATCAGCCCCCTTTGGCATGAGCCAACCGTTTGGCCTTCGATGGAAACAGATGCTGCGCTGACGCGCTGAACAACAGCTTTCATAAAAATTCCTTTATACTTATTTTTTTAAGACGCAAAACCGCGCGTGATATCAATCACACCCTCAAGATTGCGCAACGAGGAGACGATCATCTGATAATGGTCGGTGCTGCGACAGCCAATCTTCATAGAGATAATAACGGTATCGTCGCTGCGGTTGACACAACCGATGTGCAAAATGGAAACGCGCATCTCGGCCAGTGCCGCCGTTACCGATGCCAGCATACCAATGCGATCCTCGACATGCAGCTGCAAAAGCGCCTCGTAAATATCCTTGCTGGCTTTGTTGTTATCCTTCTCCCAATGCGCGGTGACCCAACGATCCAGATCCTGTTCGCTTTCAAGCGAACGCGTTACGTTCGGGCAATCCCGCTTGTGGATAGAAATACCGAAGCCCTTGGTAATAAAGCCGATGATGCTATCGCCGGGAAGCGGATTACAGCACTTGGCAAACTTGACCGTGCATCCATGCTGACCGTCGACGATAATGCCGCTGCTCGATTTGGTGGGTTTATTTTTAGCAGCGTTTTGATTACTCTGCTCCAAAACCTCTTCATCGGACATGGTACGGCGCTGCTCGATCTGCTCGGCACGAACAGTACGCATATATTCGTCGTGCAGCTTGATGGCGATCTTGGAAACAGACATACCGCCGTAACCAACCGTATTATACAGGTCGTCAGCAGACATATATCCCGTTTTAGCCGCCACGTTGTTGACGACCTCGGTTCGCTCGGCCTCTGTCAGGCTACGAGCGTATTTTTTCATTTCATTATCAATGATAGCCTTACCTGCGACAATATTATCTGCGCGGGTTTCTTTTTTGAACCACTGGCGGATCTTGTTGCGCGCCTGGCTGGTCTTTACGATATTCAGCCAGTCACGGCTCGGGCCCTTCTGTCCGGATCCGGTAATGATTTCAATGATCTCACCATTTTTAGGGCTGGTATCGATCGGGACGATCATACCGTTGATCTTGGCTCCCGTCATGCGGTGGCCAACCTGCGTATGGATGGCATAAGCAAAGTCGATGACCGTTGCGCCCTGCGGCAGCGATACAACGTCACCCTTAGGCGTAAAGACAAATACCTCGTCATGGAAAATATCCGTCTTGAAGGCATGCAAAAACTCATCGGGATCGCGAGTTCCGTCCTCGGCTTCGATAAAGCGAGCGATCCACTCCAGCTTCTTATCCATTTCTTCCTTGGAGGAGGAGCCGGTTTTATACTTCCAGTGTGCTGCCATACCGTACTCGGCAAAGTGATGCATATCCCAGGTACGGATCTGCACCTCAAACGGGATGCCGTTATACCCGATAACGGTGGTATGGAGCGAGCGATACATGTTGGGCTTCGGCGTGGAAATATAGTCCTTGAAGCGACCGGGGATGGAGTTGAACATTTCGTGAATGACACCGAGTGCCGTATAGCACTGCAGCTCGTTATCCACGATGATGCGAAGTGCATAAAAGTCGTAAATCTCATCAAAGCTCTTGTTTTGATTGTACATCTTGCGATATACGGAGTAGACCGACTTGATACGTCCTTCCAGAGTAAACGGAATATGATATGCGTCGAGCTTTTCCGTGACCATTTGACGAATGTTCTCAATAAAGCCGACGTTGGCGCCATACTTCTTTTCGATATCGTCCTTGACTTCCTTGTAACCGATCGGATCAAGGTAAGAAAGGCTGAGATTTTCCAGCTCGTGCTTGATCTTTTGCATACCAAGACGGTGAGCCAGGGGAGCGTAGACCTGCATGGTCTCAAGGGCCGTCAAACGACGCTTGGAATCCGGCTTGGCATCCAGCGTTCGCATATTGTGCACACGGTCACACAGCTTGATAAAGATGACGCGAACGTCATGCGACATCGCCAAAAGCATCTTACGCAAGCTCTCGATATGCGCTTCCTCTTTATCGTCAACCTTGAGTGTGACGATCTTGGTCAGACCATCGACCAGCAGTGCAACAGTTTCACCGAATTTCTTTTCGATCTCTTTGAGATTGGTCTGCTCGGAGCAATCCTCAACGGTATCGTGCAAAAGCGCAGCACAGATAGAATCGGTATCCAATTCCAGCCATGCAACGATTTCGGCAACAGCGATCGGATGCGAGATATACGGCTCGCCGCTGGCACGCATTTGTCCGGCGTGCAGGGCGTTAGCATACTCAAAGGCACGTTGGATCTTATCAATTTGATAATTTTTCCCCGTTGCCTCGAGCATGGAAATCAGGCTCGATATATCGGTATGGGGAGGGCTTTGCTTTACCATGGTAACCTTCCTTTCGGTCAAGCTTTCGCGCCCACCTGCAAGATCATACCTTTTTGTGGCATTGACCTCTCAATTTGCGAAGGATCGAGGATTTGTCGATCGAGGTCTTGTTGGGCGTGAAATATATGTCAAAAATATAGTACCCCTGCTGCGGCTCCAGGATACCGCAGATATTGAGCTCCTGGAAAATGCGCAGGATAAATTTCAATTTAATGTAGTTGAAGCGTCCGGGGGCGGTCTCCTGCATCAAGGAAAGCAGCGTTCGCTCGGTATAAGATGCGTGCCCCTGACGATATTCACGGCGCAAGGTCGTATAGAGCAATGCGCAGTCATCGCGTGTCGGCAGAACGTGCTCAACCTCATCGTCAAACGACGCACCGTCATGAATCTCCTCATAACGACGGCGCTCATCTGCCTGCTCCTTTGCATAGCTCTCACTTGCATGAATATCCTGAACAAACAGCTGCAGTGTCCGTTCATTTTGATATTCGTTGATGTTCAGACGGAACAAGAGATCCACGCGATCATTCACGTGATACGGGAAGCTTGCGGTAGCCATGCCAAAATATACGGCGACCACACTGACACCGTCCTTGGCGACGATCAGCTTGGTATGCTTACCGTTACCCATGGGAATGATGCGTGTCAATGTTGCATCGCGCAGAACGAACTGCGGCACGGGATTGGCAACACCAAACGGCTCCATCAGCGTGAGCTCCTCCGCCAAGGAAAGCGTCAAGTCTCCCATGGTCAGCTCACAATCTGCGTCCAGGTGGACGGCAAGATCATCCTCGTTGAGGCGTTCGCGTGCGTATTGGTTCATCAACGTTGTAAAGTAGTTGATGCTGCCGCGCTGGATGGAAAGTCCTGCCGCCAGCTCGTGTCCGCCAAAGCGAACAAGCTCCTTTTCGCAATGCGCCAAGGCTTCGACCAAATTCAGTCCCTTGATGCTGCGACCGGAGCCCTTTCCGATATCCTCCGGGGTGGGCGCAGGGCCCTTGATGGCACCGTCAAAGGAGATCAAAATAGAAGGCAAGCCGTACCTTTCGGTCACACGGGAAGAAACGATACCGATAATTCCCTGCGGCCAATGGTCGTTATCCAAAATAATAACGCGATCGTTTTCAAAATCAAAGCTCTGCTCGATCATAGCATATGCCTGCTCAGCAACACGATTTTCTTCGATCTGACGCTGCAGATTGATCTCGCAAAGCTCAAGGGCAAGCGCACGCGCCGTCTCCTCGGTCTGTGCGAGCAGCAGCTCAACCGCACGGGAAGCGTTACTGATTCGTCCGGCAGCGTTGATGCGAGGCGCAATGCCAAAGCCGATAAACCCGGAATTGATGCGTTTTCTGCGCTGTGCAGCCTTCTCGGCATCATTCAAAGGAATAACAGAGCCACCGATATTTTTGGTCGTTGGCAAAGAGGCATCGATCAAGGCGGAAAGTCCCAATCGCTGCGTATCTGCGATCATGCGTAAGCCCAGGGTAACGATCAGACGATTTTCGTCGATGATCGGCATAACGTCGGCAATGGTGCCAATCGCCGTCAGATCGGCATATTTTTCACATATGCTGCGCACGCCGTCGATCGCTGTTTTGCCATTCTCCAGGCAAGCGGTGATCTCCATAGCGCAGAGCAGCTTGAAAACGACACCGACACCGGCCAATTCCTTAAAGGGATATTTGCAATCCGGTCTGTGTGGGTTGACCACTGCCACAGCCTTCGGCAGCTCGGCATGGCACTCGTGGTGGTCGGTAATAACCATATCGACACCACGCGAGGCTGCGTACAAAACCTCATCGTTGGCGGTAATACCCGTATCAACGGTAATGATCAGCTTGACCTCTTCCTCATCGACCAAGCGATCGATCGCACCGGCGGAAACACCGTAGCCCTCCTTGCAGCGGCTGGGAATGTAATAACAAACGTCTGCTCCCTGCTCTTTCAGGTACAGATACAGCATGCTGACCGAGGTTACACCATCAACGTCATAGTCGCCGTAAATAGCGATCTTTTCATGCTCAGCTACAGCACGGCGGATGCGTTCAATGGCGGGAAGGATATCTTCAAGCAAAAAAGGATCGTGCATTTTTTCTTCGCTCTGTCGAAGAAAAGCCATCATCGCCTCGGCATCGGTATATCCTCTGTGATACAGCACGCGGCAGCAAATGGGATCAAGCCCCAGCTCTTTGGCGATCTCGTTGATCTTTTGGGTATGCTCCTCACCCGTCACCGCAGGCAAGCACCAAATTTTATCTCTATCACGGTGGAGCTTATTTTTCAACTGATTCTCCACCGCGGAACTACTATTCAAATCCATATTAAAATCCGTTCTTCCATCTATAATTCATCAAAAAACAACAAAGCTCAATTCAAATGTCATTTCTCACACGGCGCATAGCGACCGATCATGGCCATAGCCACGCGCAATCCGTCAACGGCAGCACTGGTAATGCCACCGGCATATCCTGCGCCCTCGCCGCAAGGATAGATCAAAGGATGGCCAATGGCGCAAAAGTCCTCACCGCGCAGGATTCGTACAGGGGCGGAGGTGCGAGTTTCCGCACCGGTCAGCACGGCATGCTCGGCGGCAAAACCGCTGACCTTGCGGTCAAACGAGGTCAGGCCATAGCGCAAATGCTCGGTAACGTATGCGGGAAAGACCGTCGAAAGATCTGCAAGCTTTACCGCGCTCGCATCTCTGTAGGTAGGCACAACACAAGACGGCTCATGACGAACTTGGCCGCGCAAAAAGTCGCCCACCGTTTGTATGGGTGCGGTGTAGTTACCGCCTCCCGCTGCAAACGCTGCTCTCTCGATCATTCTTTGATAAGCAATCGCGCCGAGCGCTGCGTTTCCATCCACTTGCGGATAATCCTCGCAACGCACAGAGACGACCACGGCACTATTGGCATTTCTGCCGTCGCGCGCACGGTGACTCATACCGTTAACGACAACGCCGCCATCTTCGGATGCCGCAGCTACCACCTCACCGCCCGGGCACATGCAAAACGTATATACGCCGCGATCACTTTTGGTATCGGACAGTGCGTACTCCGCAGGACCCAGTGCAGGATGACCGGCAAAATCATGATATAAAGCACGGTCAATATCCTCTTGTAAATGCTCAATACGAACACCGACAGAGATCGGCTTGGGAATAATATCATACTGCTTGGAGATCAAAGTCTTGTAGGTATCTCGGGCGCTGTGTCCGAGTGCCAATACCAAGGTTGAGCAAACAAAATCCCCTTGCGAGGTAGACGCACGCAGCGTTCCGTCAGAAAGCTCGGTAATATCTTCAAGGCAGGTTCTGTAGTGCAGCTCACCGCCCAGCTGTTCAATGCGCGAGAGAATCCGATCAACGACAACGCGCAGCACATCCGTTCCGACGTGCGGCTTTGCCTTATACAAAATATCCTCGGGAGCACCGAACTCATACAGCTTGCGCAAGACCCAAGAGCACTTGGCATCGCTGATACGCGTCAGCAGCTTGCCATCAGAAAAGGTTCCGGCACCACCGGCGCCGAATTGAATGTTACAATCGGGATCCAAAATTCCAAAGGTATGAAAGCGCTCCACCGCGGCAACACGGTCTTCTACGTTACCGCCACGGTCAATAAGGATGGGACGATAGCCGTTCTCCGCCAAAAGCAGAGCACAAAAAAGACCGGCCGGTCCCATGCCAACAACCAAAGGACGAGCGCGCATGGGATCCACGCCGCGCTCGGTCAGCTGCAATTGATGCTCCACCCACATCTTTGCCTCAAGCTTAGTCAGTAAAGCAGGCGAAAGCGCAGAAAGATCCTGCCCCGTGGTCGATTCGACAATCACCGAGCAAACCATAGAAACACGGTCGCGGTGACGCGCGTCTACGGAGCGCCGATGCAGCCGAAACGAGAGAGAGGAGATCGGGATTCCTGTCCGTTTCATGCGGCTCTTGGCGATATTTATCACTTCGTCCGGATGATCGTTCAAGCCAAGACGAATATTTTCGAGTATGATTCCCCGATGCATGGCTTGCACGGACATAGCTTTTCTCCTTCCTTGCAGTATACGCCGACATGCTCGACGGTGTGTTGCGCTTACTTTGAATTTTTCATTCAATCAAATAAAATGAGAAACCAGCAGCCAAAATACAAACGCCAAGATCAAGCAAAGCAATTTTGGCAGAATGTGAAAGTTCATTTTGCGATTACGGTGCAGCTCAACATGATCGGAGGCACCGTCCACGTGTTCAAAGGAATAATTTTTCTGTTTCATGCGCGTATCCTCCGTTTCTTATTTGCTGTGAGGCTTTTCGTCCTTGCGCGTCTCACCCGCCAAAAGCAGGAACAAATCATCACGCAAAGTGCCCGATGTATAACCGCGCTTGAGAACGCCGTTGTTAGCAATCGAAATACCGCCGGTCTCCTCACTGACAACGATAACCACGGCATCGCTCTGCTCCGAGATACCGACCGCTGCACGGTGGCGCGTGCCAAGCTCCTTGGGCAAGGAGGTGTTCTTGGAGGAAGGCAGGATGCAACCCGCCGCAGCCACCTTACCGTCACGGATAATGACGGCACCGTCATGCAAGGGAGAATGGTTGTAGAACAAGTTGCAAATCAGCTCTACAGACAAGACACCGTCGATCTGCACGCCGTTTTTAATGTATTCTCCCAGCTTGGAGGAACGCTCGACAACGATCAAAGCACCGGTGCGCTCACGGGACATATCCACCGCGCTGTCCGAAAGAACCGCAATGGTCGCCGTAACGTTGGCGATATCATGCGGGCGGCGCTTGGCGATATGACGCAGGCGGATGGTCTTGGCGCCAATACGATCCAAAAGATCGCACAGCTCGTTTTGGAAAACGACCAAAATGACGACGGCACCGACCTGATAGAAGATATCAAAAAATCTATGTACCGCACGCAATCCCGTCAATTGCGCAACAAAATACAATGCCGTCAAAAGACCCAGTCCGACCAGCATATTGCCGGCGCGTCGTTCCCTGAACTGCATGTAGATGATGTAAAAAATATAAGCAACAATCAGAATATCTATAATATCGACCAAGGTGATGCTTTCAATCAGCGACTTCACCGCTTGGGGGAAAATCTCGACCAGTGTTTCGAACCAATTCATAAGAAAAGCCTCCACTCCCATTGTAAGATAAAATATATTATATCATACTTCGGTGCAAAATTCAACTTGTTTTCAAATATTTTTTCGGATTTTTTCATATAAATCCTTTCGTCGGATGAACAATATGCAAAAAAACACCGAATGAGCTGCCTTTTCGGCTCAACTCCTTCGGTGTTTTATGAATTCCAATAGCGATATACTGCTTTGGCCGCATTCGCGGTCATAGTGCAACCTGCACGCGCTGCAGGCGTTGCGCGCATAAATTCGGCAAGCAGTGCCGCGCCGCGCGTCATAGAACGCTCATCCG